>Ga0194133_10005748_pt1 | contig 15656 bp, 8 predicted proteins | sample TA2KigOf40mmetaG_FD_155448 | JGI IMG/M metagenome (GOLD analysis project Ga0194133, IMG submission 155448) | Freshwater microbial communities from Lake Tanganyika, Tanzania - TA2015055 Kigoma Offshore 40m | ecosystem: Environmental > Aquatic > Freshwater > Lake | place: Tanzania: Lake Tanganyika...
AACCCTACCAGAATAATTTGCTTGGAATTTTCAAAAGTAGGTAGTGTTGGGAGTCAGGTGGTCATATGGTTTGATGCCGGAATTCTATCCCGGCATCCCGGGTTCAACTCCTGCCTGAGTAAAAAAGACAGAAAAAAGAAGATCAAAACCAAAGACCACCAGTGGGCCTTTGTAATGAGGTAGACTCGCAAAGGCATACAGGCGTGTGGTAACACAGGATCAGAGGTTGTCGGAGGTACCAGGATTTGAACCCTGGCCCTCAGACCCTCAGCCAGATGCCATGATTATAAGGCCACAACGACTGTTTAATTAATAATTGTTTCCCAAATAATAAGACCGGTCAGTGTTAACTATTTGTTCAATCAAATACACGGGTTTATACAGGTTCACAAACATAATCGAACGGTCAGTCCGGTTGGCCTCTCCTGGTTAGTTTATCCGAGAGAGGACAAAGAGGGTGGACCACAGTTGCCCAAAAAGGGAAAGTGATCCAAACATACGCTGTTTAATTGAGGCCAACCGATTGCAAAATATCTTGTAAACGTTACAGAGGTTAGTCAAACATCAAATTGGTGGGGAATAAACACAGAATTCTTTATGCAATTTTACATTAATATCATTATTTTGATTACAATATAAAATGTCTGATTTTCTTTCATTTTCATCAAAATCATTTTTTAATGTGATCTGACTGACAGTTATCATTGCCCTTTCTTGTACTTTTATCCTTTTGAAAAGATCAATGATAAAATGTTAATGTAACATCAGGAACATAAAGCATCGTGACCAATGATCTAGAAAAGACAGAGACACAATCAGTTGAAATATAATGAAAGTATCTATCATAAGGCTAAATTTATCAAACATCAGATAAAAGTAGATTTTTTGAACTGCCAAAAAAGACTTCATTTTTATCAATACAGTAGATGTGCCAGTCTTGAGAGGCTTTTTTTATTGAAAAATTTCATCTATTTTCCATTTTTGACCACTTAGAAAGCCAATAAAAAATAAAAAATCCCTTCTGTCAATTTTTTTTGTAAATCATATGTGTAAAATTACATTTTCAGTGTCTCAACTAATCAGATAACTGCCAATAATGTTCTTCAATAGAATTCAGAATAATTTTTTTGGAGTACATCCATAAGTCTGGATGAAAAATTGATTTCTCAAGAAATAGAAATCTTGCAATTAAAACTTATTTTCAAATGTATAGAATAACTAACCAACCGGGGCCCAGGGCTGACCTGGAAAAATGTAATGCATTTTTTGTAAAGCAAAGTTTTCTCCAGGGATCTGTTTAGTTTTTGGAGTTTGGGGTACCCTGGGGTCAGTGGGTCAGGTTGGCAAGGTCATTACTTGTGTTAAGAACCTTCCCTGAGTTGGTGTGGAGGTTTGTGCAAAATTTGGTGGAGATTGGTGAACATGACCCCCGGATCCCGGGGTACCCAAAACTCCAAAACCCAAACAGGTCATTGGAGAGAAAACTTTGTGTGACATAAAATGTCCAAATGGGTGACGTAAGCTCATAAAATTTTTTCTCGGGCAGCACCAGGGCCTGGTTGGCTAGTAAGATAATAAAATTAATCATTTTTTTGCAGTAAAGACTCTTGCAATTAAAACTTTATCCATAGAATAATAATAAAAATGATGATAATTTTTTGCAGTACAGACTTATCTGATGTTGATGTGGGATCAACACCTTTTTAAGCAGTCCGCTGCAGATTACTAGAGTAACTTGCTGATTGTTTTGCAATCCGGAGTTGAAAAGTTGCTGGCATGGCAGGGAATTGAGCCTGCAACCTTAGATCTTAGATTCTCAGTCAGGTGCTTTTGACCTTCTCAAAAATTCTAGCTGTAAATTCTAGGTTCATGGGCTCAAATTTCCTCCACCATTGGCAGCTCCTGACACCACAAGGTTGCTAGAAAAATTTAAAAAATCCTGGAATCAACTCTTTTCAAACAGGGTTACTACATGCTTAAGACTTTAATAAATAAAGTAAGTCACCAAGTAAAAGCATGAGGGGCTCTAAAGAAAGTGCTGAGTGGAATGACCTTCGAGAATGGAAGGGTTTGATTAGAACCAAGTGATGAACTTCCCAACAAAGAAAAAAGACCCTGAGCCTCTGTTTCATAATCAGGATAAAGATAAAAGATATTCAGTTAATTTTAGATATCAACAAGTATGTAACATCTTTGTAGGAATGCGGCTATTGTTTACACTTATCCATTGTAGCATGGAACTATGTGCGGTGACGAAATATGACTTGGTGAAATAGCTTAAATTGACTTTTAGCTGAAATGTGAAAATAAAGTAAAAGAAAGTGACCCATTCTCATTACATTTGAAAATTTTAAGTGTTAAAGTTAACTTTTTGAATTGCAAGATTTTGACAAATCAGGGAGTAGGGGGCTCAAAATAAAGTGCCTAGTGTAATGACCTTGGAGAGTGGAAGGGGTAGATTTAAACTCAGTGATGAACTTCCCAACAAAGAAAGGAGACCTCAAAAGGCAGAGGTTTCATAATCAGGACTCAGATCCAAAGGCAAAAAAGTGAGCTAAATCTTTGATATAGCCAAGTTGCAGGAAAGCGGCTTTTGTTTACTCTAATCTATCTTAGTGTAGAACTCATTCTGGCAATGAAAGATAGCTTTCTGCAATAGCTTGAAATGACTTTTAGCCCTACCATGGCTATATGGTTACAGACTAGAAACTGTCGGGCAACAAATAAAATCCATCAAAGCATAGACTTAAGCAATGATTACTCATTGTAGAGGAATGGTTGTAAATGTTGACTTCTCCAATGGCCAATTTAGACAAGCAAAGCAAGAAATTTAGTACTGAGTAGAAATCTTTAAGTGCTTATTTTCCAATGCTTTGGTTAGAACCAATTCAACAGTTAACTGAACAACCACAAAAAACTGACTTATGTTTTTGGGAAAATGTTGATTCGTTTCATCTACGAACAGTTTGCCTTATGTATGTTCGTCTAACAGACAGTTTGCCTACTATGACTGTTCTCCTAATGTCAGTTCGCCTAATGACTGTTTGCCTTGCAGGGTTAGGGAGGGGGAACATGCTTTGGGGGGTTGATTGGATCATGTTAGGTTAGGTTAGCAATAAATACCCTTTTGGTTAAGGGCTGATTAGGCGGACAGACATTATTAGGCAGACAAACATTAGGCAAAATGGCAGTATAGGCGAATCGACTATAAGGCAAACTGGCATAGTAGGTGAACCATCGAAACGTCTGTTATATGAAAGATCATCCTAATGTCAGTTCGCCTAATGACTGTTTGCCCTGCAGGGTTAGGGAGAGGGAACATGCTTTGGGGGTTGATTGGATCAGGTTAGGTTAGGTTAGGTTAGCAATAAATGCCCTTTTGGTTAAAGGCTGATTAGGTGGACAGACATTAGGCGGACAAACATTAGGCAAAATGGCAGTAGGCGAATCGACTATAAGGCAAACTGACACAGTAGGCAAAACGTCTATTATACGAAAGATCATTAGACGAATCGACATGGTATCTATGTTTTCACCCCTCTGGTATAGACCATATGCTCTTTATATCTCATAACCCCAACTTTGTTCAAGAAATGTGAAGTCACTTTAATTAATTACACTCATAATTAATGACTTTTAAGTGTAAGATCTCCATCTCAGCTAAAAGTCTGCTTTCAATTAATCTTCAATTCTGTTTCATCGGAGCGAAACGTCGTTCATTTTTCCCACCCATCGAAGCATTTCAAACACTTGCTTTTGATTTTGAATGTATGTACATTTTTCAGAAATCAAATTGACCTTAAATTTTACCTAAAGATGATGTGACAAGCACTTCATTTCAATAATTATTCCACAAAATGTCTCTGTTTTTGAAGTTAAAAGCTTTCAGATGCATTCATGCAGATGCTTATGGATGAAAAGTTTTGTTGCTTTTATCAATTTGAAAAGAAAGAAATTAAAATATGTTGATTGATCAAAAAAAAGAACATTTCACTAGATGGCTAATTATATTAAAATCTTTTAATATTTTTTTCATTAAAAGCTGGGAATAATTTTTGATAATTTTTAGGCACCCCAGGGTTGAAAATTGCCTGTAGGTCCTGGGGATCGAACCTCCGACCCTCAGATTCCCAGCTTTTTCTTTAAAACAGACTGTTTGTAAATTTGCAATGTCCAATGTCCCACAATCATGCATGAACTGTTAAACCAATCTCAAAAAAAATTTGATTAGCCCTATGCACTTTGTACCAACCTTGACCCCATCCCCTTGGCTACCTGGACTAGGGCTCAAAGAAAAAGCAGTTCAAAAGCAAGCAAAAAGTTATAGAGATGGGTTCCACTCAAAAGTCTTCAAAAAGCTAATATTTTCAAATTTTTGTCTTGGCGGGTCAAAAAAAATATTTTAGGGTCTGGTCAAAAAATACCTCTGGGTATAAGCCCTTTGTTTACGGTGGGTAATAAGAATGCTAGGGCCGGATCGGGTCAGGGCCCATCCCATAGACATCAAATATATATAGACCACGCACCTCTGCCTGAGTGGCTGGAAAAATTTCCTCCGTAGTAAATGAATGGTTTATCAACAGCTGAACCGCACAGATACAGCTGTTAGTAAACCATTAATTTTACTTCGGCGCAAAAATTATGATTTTTGGTAGCTTGCCTGGTCTATGTGTTTGATGTCTATGGCCCATCCCTACAATAAGTTGGTTGGGAGTCAGGGATGGTTTGAAGCCAACCTGGGTACCACCATTGGGCCTTTAATGGGCTAAAAAAGACTATAAATATGAGGGGGGTAGGGGGTGGAGGGATCAATAGGGTTGGAGGTATGTTGGGTAGAGTAGATTTGTTGTGCATTTTCAGTAGCAGTTAAATTTTACAAACTTTTTTCACAAGCTAGTATGTTCACAAAAGTGGTGGAAAAAGTACTTTCATATTGCAAATAACATTTTATTCAATAAAATACATTTTTTTCCCCAATTCAATTGCAAGTGGAAGAATTTATTTTCCTCTTTGTTCGAGTTGTCAAACGGCTTGAAGTGGTAAATCCATTCAAAAATCAACTCTTTTGTCTGGGCAAATAATTTTTCATCTTGTTCAAGATATCAAAGAAAAATATATTTTTCTCTAAATGACTTTTTGTACCATCATATTTGGTCAGTGATTGAGAAAAAATGCTCTTTTTTTTGGTTGAAAAAAGGGTTGGATTTTTTTCTTTGGAATTAACAAAATTTATGATTAGGCAATCCCAATCTGGCTATTTGCATTATTTAGCAATTTTGCCACTGGCTATATTTTCCAGATCGATCGGGAACGACTTTTTTATTCACCTTGAAAATGACAAATGACATTTAGTTGGTGTTGACACTCCAACTAGTGCCAGAATTTCTACCAAGGGTCCTCCAACTCAATCTCTTCAGATGTTTGTCTACCACAATCACAACTTCCAAACAGAAACAGTTTAAACATCTATTCAATGATAAAATCAATCTTTCAGTTTGAAGTATGTAGAAAGATTTGTCTTTTTTTTTCTTCTGCATTTGATGCTTTGTTTTGCTCCTGTTCAAAATAAGTTGATTTGATTTTGGTGTAAAAAAAAAGTTCCATCATACTCACTCTAATTTTTAATCAACTACATCTCTCCTCTAATTATAAGTCCCAAGGGGGATTCATTAGGCATTGAAATACAATTAGCTGTGGAGTGTCTAATTTCCAATGTCTTCTACATAATCAAGATGAGAAAAAAAAAGTTTTTTCCACCCAAATAGTTATTGTTGATTCTGGTTCTGTACCTCTTGGATGAATGGAAATGATGTGCACCTGTTGTTAATTAGTGATCAAAGGCACTGGACTTTGATCTAAGGTTGGGAGATCCATCTCTAGTCAGATTGCAAACAATCAAAAGAGTACCTTTCTGTTAGGTCAACAATAGTCTGCAGTGATGCTGAAAAAAATATGAAATACATCTAGAGATGATTTTAGAGGAAAACTCTCTTTCCCTGAGAATCAATCATTCTGACTTCTCTCTTAGTTTTCTATCTCACCCATTGATCAAATGAAACGAAAGAGTAACATGAAAATGGTTTTATTTACCTTTTGACAATTGTATATCAAATACAAGAGGTGAACAAACAGAAGAGAATTGAAAAGCGCAGTCAGTGATGGAACGCAAATTCGTATAGGTGTTGATGCAGAAAAGGTATGATGTAAAACTCTTGATCAAAAGGACTTTTAAATACTTTTTGTGTTCAGGCTGGCTAGCCTGGGGTTAGGGTCATTGCTTATGAAATTACTTCAAGTGGAAAAGGATACAATATGCTAGTCATTTCAGCTAGATTTTTTAATGGGTTAACTGTCGGGTTTGAAGATATTGAATGAGATAAAGGGGTTATTATACTTCAATTGAAAGGAGCAATTGCTATCTTCAGAGTCCCCTTTTTCAATGCATGCCTAAAACAACTTAATTACTAATCAGCTCCATCTATGATCAATTCAGTATTGATCCTTTGTTTCCCCAACTGGAAAAAATAGGGTGCTCACAGGTTTTAACTTAGTACATAAAAAAGGTGTCTCGGGGGATATTATGAGATTTAGAGCTCCAAATACGTTGAAAAATATTCAACAACATACCTTTTTTAGAAATACAACAATTTTGCAATATTTTGTTGCAATATTGAAGAGACTAAAATTCATGAAAAAGCAAAAAAAATTATTCTTTCAAGCTTTCCAACTATCTTTGATATTCTATGATAGACCCAACTTCCATGAAATTTTAATAATAAAGAATTTTTGACACCACCGGGATTTGATCCAGGGCCCGTTGGCTCTAGAAACTCTTACTTTACCTAATAAAGGTGACAAAATTTGTTTTAATCTATACTCTTGAGACTTTTAAAACATTTTATAGACCTCAAGTTGATCATTTATAAATTTGAAAACTTATCCTATTTCTGAGCTCTCTCTGTAACTTCAATAACTTTTTTAAATAGTTTCTTTATGATTCAAAATACATTATTTGTGGTGTGTTTATTTCATACCTTTTGAATATTTGTAAAATTATGGGGGGGGGTTCCATCTAAGGTTGGTTGTGGGTTCAATCCCCGGCCACCCATGCCAGCAATTTTTCAACCCCGGATTGCAAACAAAAAATCAACAAGGCACTCTTAGTCAGGGTAATAGTAATCTGCAGTGACCATAAACCTCTATGGCGGGACTCTTATAAAGGTGTTGGTCAAGCATCAACATCGCCTGAGTCTATACTGCATAAGATTATTATTATTATTTATTTGACGACTTACACACTAATTTTTCAAACAACAATATTTGCATTTTATGAAATTATACCCCAAATGTTACAGCGTTCCTCTTTATGGTGTGATATAACGGGATGCATGGGAAGAGTCATTGCTAGGATACCTTAGTTGTTCATCAGAACACCTCACACACTATAAAAAAATTTTCTTTACTTGTCCATTTCTTTCTCTTGACCTTGTATTTCTGATGAAATTATCTTGCAAACAAGATAAGAAACTGACTGGTCACTATCCGAAACTTGATATGGTCAGCCAGACAGGCAGTGGGGTTTTTTTTCAAGAAAAAAAAGCTCAAAAAAATGACTCTCTTATTGTTCAAAATGATGATTCCTTTTTTTTTACCAACTTTTTTTTAAGGTGAGCGTGGGCAAAACTTTGACTTTGACAATGGCTTGGTCGATTGGTTGTTCAACATGAATCCAAGTCACCAGATCCTGACAGGTGACCACAAGGATTCCAACCAGAGTCCATACCACCAGCACCTGCAACAGCAGAAAACAAACTTACCCTTACAAAAGGTCAATGGTGAACAGAAGTTGAATTACATGCAGAATGAAACACCTCAAAGCAATGGTAGTATATAAATATGAGGAATTTTTCTTTTTCTTTTATGTCCAAAGATGATTGATGTAATTGCAGCTTACCGAGTTTATTCAACTGGAAAGAAGGCCACTCCACCAACACCTCCAAAAGTTCCACCACCTTGCCCTCCTCCAAGGCCTCCACCAAAACCTCCTCGTTCATCGGCAGCATCCATTACTCTTGAGGTTTGTAGTATTGAACCAATCAAATTACATCCAGACTGGAAAAACATTTTGATGATGAAGCAGAATTGTCCAAAACCATTATTTACAATGAAGCCATAGAGTCTGCCAAAAAATGTTTGAGTCAGGCTTTTTACAATTGCCATTGCGACTTGAGGATTATAATTTTAATTTGACATGACAATAAACTATCAACTTTACTCTAAAAAATCTCTATTAAGTACATTTTTCAAAGTTTCACTTTCTTCATTCTATACCCTGACCAAATCAAATTATCTATTACCATTATTTCCTCTTTTGGTATGGCTGGATATCATCCCTTACTTCAGGATCAAGGGTCATGTGCACCCGGCTGAGAACTAAGATCTAAGGTTGTGGGTTCAATCCCTGGCCCATGCCAGCAATATTTCCAATCCGGATTGATTGCAAAAAATCAACTAGGCACCCCAGTCAAGGTAATGGTAATCTTCAGTGACCAGAGACTTCTACGGCGGGACTCTTATAAAGGTGTTGATTACGCATTATTGGCGTATGAGTCTTTACTGCAAAAGGTTATTCTTATTCTTATACCCTCTTGATTGTGATATTTGCAGCCTCGTCTCACCACCACGACTGTCAAATTAACCGATACGTTAAGACCATCCGTTGTAATCTTGACTCGCGTTGCATATAAACAAACACAATGCAACTTCAAAGACACTTTTAGTATCACATGTGTTTATATTTCCTAACTCCCTTTTCATAATTTACTTTTTCCCAGGATACCCTTGTGCCTCAATACCAATATGCATTGCCTGATGAAAATCTCTATATGAATGGCAGCCCCATGAGTGGGGGTCAGGTCGACTCCGACACCCCCACGGTCTTCACTGTCTCAGCATTTAAAAACAGGCAAGACCCTGGACAACAATCAGGGTAAGTTAAAAAAAACCCCACGATTTTTCTCTCCCATATTATTATTCCTCTTTAATGGCTCGATTTACTGCCAATTTTCATTCTGGCCTTTTCACTCTATTTGGTAAATGGCGACTTTATAATCAGATTTGGGCTATTTCGTTAAAAAAAATTTCGTCACACTGCCAAGAAAATCTACACTTGAAAAATCTTGAATGTTATCATCAGCATTGGAGGAAAAAAAATAAGAAACTTTCTGTGAAGTGAAAAATCCCATCCACTTCCTTTTTTTCCAACATTTTTTATCAACTGCATGAAGCAAATTTGGCTGTCATTCACTGCGGAAAATTTAACTTGTTATGCATCCCCCAACAGTGATGTTGGAGTGGCATGAAAACTAAGTCAAGACGCTTCAAATTATTGTCAAAAAAAGTTATATTCGACAGAACAAACTTGATTTCATCTTTTTTTCTTCAACATCCTTTTAAGAAAAATCTTTTCAAATGTCATAAATAATTATCATAAAGAGAAGGATAGATTTCAAACAAAATTGTGACTTTAAACCTAACTTTTTTACTACCATAAAAAATGTCATAAAATACTTTCCAAAGATGTATGTAAAATAAAACTGAAAAAAAGTGAGGAAACTTTTTTTTCTATTTCTATCTACTTTTTTTTGGGACAATCCCTTGTTGATATTCAGAGCAGGAAAATGAGATGTTCGTAAAAACAAAAAAAAACCTCCACTTAAATTTTTTTTAAAGTTTGTAAAATTATTTCATGTCAAAAGTGTTGTAGAAAAATGTCATCAAATTTTACTATTTCTGTGGTTTATGACTTGCTGACAAATTTAATTACACAAGATTCATTTTATTGGGGGACAGGTGTTGATATGTTTCAGTTGCAAAACTAAAAATTCATGATTACTGCGATGCAAAATGAGTTCTATTTTTGTAATTTTCATTTATTTTATACAGACACCGTCCTCCGTCTGGCCACATCCTCAACGTGTCAAATCTGAGGATGGACAAATACAATGGAGGTCGAGTTCCTTTACGCGGCGGGCAGTTGGCGGCCTCAACCTCGTCCTCTGGCCTCCCAGTCGAACAGGAACTGTTGTCCCATTATGATACGCCTGAAATCCTCCCTTCCGGACACCGAAAAGATTCAACCCTGAGACGCAAACAGCAGCATATCACAGGTGGATAAACATGTTCAATATGAAAAGGAAAATAGTGTTTGATTTTCAATGTCATTTTCAGGTGATCAGCCGGAAAGACAAAGACAAATTCAGGTACTAAGAAAGAGATTTAGGGGTCCTGTTTTCATCGTCACCTTTCATACATCTACCCTGAATTCCAGGCTGACGTTCCTCTGAAGATAGTGCCTAATAGTCTTCCAACTACGTACTCTTATGGTGCTTATCGTGCTGGGCAGTTTAATAATCAGGACACAAAGTTACTCAATTATCATCCCCTCTATCATTCCCCGGTGATAAACAATCGACATCCGGACCGTTTCAACAACTACTATTATGGTGGGCGAACGACCGGATGTCTGGCAGACTTGAGCCAGGGCTCGTGTGACAACACGCCAGCAACTCCAGATAGTCTCGACAGTCTCGTATGTAGCGACGAATTGTGCCAATCACCTCCATCCATCATTGCTGAATTACCTCCACCACCAACTCCAGGTAAAATCAGAGGATCTAGATAGTGTGGTTGCAGTGGTCGAGGGGTCATGGCATCAGGCTGGGAATCTAAGGGTCCAGGGCTTGAGCCCCAGCAGCTCCAGGCAACCTATAACCCCGGGTTGGCAAAAAATAACAAGTGATTTCCATCCAAAAACAGTGTGCCTATATTGAATAAGATAAATTTTGCAAGGCGCACTTTAAAAAAAAGATTAAGCACACCAGGAGCAGCTTAATGATTGACCAAAAAAATTTATTTTATAAACTTTTCTCTAGCTCTAAAATTGTAGGAGCTATATAAGACGTAAATTGAAGGCTATTTTCACCATTTTTTTGCTGTTTTTTTCCATTATTCAGTGGCCAGAGTAGCCTTTTAATTACCTCAACTTCTAGACATAATATCAAAAAACATAAAAGATGCACAATAAAATTCTCTTTCCGAGAATGCAAAAGTATGCAAGATAGCACTTATGGTCAAAGAGTTCTTAAAAGTGCACCATCTGGTCAAAATTTCTGGAAAAAAATATGTTAAGTTATAGAAAAAAATTCCCTCTTTCCAAAAACCTAAAAATCTAACATCTAACACAAAAAATGAGGGAGGAGATGTAATTCAAAGCTTACACCTCTGAGCCCCACTGAGCCCAAATATGGACAGGTCAGACTAAAAACCGCTAGCCTAGTGAAATTTCTAAACACGCCTTTCACTTTACTCACTGCAGGATAATTGGTTAGATGTGCTTTTGCTGCTGAATAATTCAGAACCCTTCACAAGCTATGATACGGTCATTTTATGAACTAGCAATACCTGATTAACACAGCAAGTATCGGTCCGTCTGTCACCTCTATCTCCTCAGTTTTGACACACGAGAGCTGAAGTTTTGCATACAAAGTCCTCATATAAGAGCGCAAGCAGGGGCCCAGCGGACAGTCACTTGCTTGCCTAGCCTAGAAAAAAAACCACCACTGAGCCTCAAAACAAAATTTAAAAAATCCCGATTTGGTAACTTTTTTTGCATTAAAACATGTGTATGCAAAATTTCAACTCTGTAGCTTCAAAACTGAGGGTAGAGTTTTGAGGTGACAGATGGTCAGACGCCATGCCACTCCCCAATACATTCTCGTGTTGTAAAAATCTAGCGTAATGAAAATTCAAACTTCTCAACCCGCTTTGCTCTTGGAGGATAATCCAGTGCAGCATAAGTCCAGTCGATGATTGTCTAGGGTAATCACATTTATCAGAGTTACTACAGATTATTATTACCCTGACTGGGTGATTTTTTTGCAATAAGGGGTTACAAAATAGCTAGAATGGTTGGGGTTTGAATCGGCAACTTGAGATCTTGGTTCTTGGTCAGGTGCCTTTGATCACTTGGCCATGGCCATGTACTCTGAAAATGCAACTGTCAGATCCCTGATTTTGTGGTAGAAGCACACAGGGTATACCATTTTCATTGGGTGGCCATTCCTTTTTGTCTAGGATTTGAGGCATTTTTATATGTTTTTTACCATTGTGGGGTCCAAGGTCAGTACCCGGTATTGAACCGCTGACAGTTCAATGCCTTCGATTGAATTCCCAACCGAGTACCATACCATTATCCTTTGGTGACCCCAATAATTAAAAGGATATTTTCCAAACCCACAAGAAATTATTCTTGAGGCATATATGAATAAAATATCAGGAATATGAAATGTTTAAAAGTGGATCAAATATAACTCTAAATGTTTGTAGAAGCTGAGTGGCGAAGCTCAAATGGTAACCTGAGCACCGGACACCTCAGCCAACGTGACAATCTTGTTGAAGAGATTATAACTCCAGTCCCTTTTGGAAACACAGTAGAGTCCAACACCGACAACAGGATTGTGGATTCCAAACCTCTTTCACCTTGCTCGATCTCACAGTCGTCAACGTCATCCACAAGTAAGACATTTTTTTACATTAAAAATACCTTAAAGAGAGAAAGAGAGAGGAAAAAAAGAGGATTAAATATCCGAAAACGATTTCAATTTCAAAAGAATTTGCAACAAGATTTTTTTTCCCTTTACAAATTTCAATATCTTTTTGGAAAATTCAGTCTTAAATTTTTCCTTCTCCTCTCATCCATTTAATATATTTTTCTAACATTTTAATGAAAAGTCATCTGAAAGATTGAAAACTTTTTTCCCATCCTCAAAAGAACATTTTTTAACTTAGTTTTGGTGCAAATGAGAATTTTTTTTTGCTCTGTCCAACTTCGTCTTGCATATTTCAAACAACTTTTTCCCTCAAGCTGTTTCATTTAATTCAATTTAAAAAAAAGTAATGAAATTGATGACAGGAGATTTGGGAAAAAAAGGGTTTCTTTTTTTTAATGTTATGCTGACTCCTGATTGAAAAATTTGGGGTTGCTTTTTTAAAATCCAGTAGCTGCTGAAAGAAAGGATGATGCAAATACTGAACTTAATTACAAACTCAAACTGCACTTTGACAAGAAGAGAGGGAAAAAGTTTTGAGGCTATTTAATGCAGAATATTTGTTTAAAAAAAGACCCCTTTTTTGTGTCTGTGAAAAATATAATTCCCTTATTATGTTGGCCTTTGGCTGGTGAAAAAAAAAAATCTCATTCGATTTTTCTTTCTGTATGAGAAAATTTATTTTTCAAGGTTCGTCGACTTCTTCATCTTCTGCTTCAATTCACTCTTCTGTGAAAGGAAATCAGTGTGGGGGGCAAAGTCCTCAGGGTGATGGCTCTGCTTTGTCATCTCCCTCGAATGTGACCTCAACTTTGGTAGCCCCTTCATCCAGTACGACACCCATTGTCCGGACAAGTACATCCAACTCTGTCCAGAGCCTCACATCGTTGGTCACATCAAACAATGACCTCCAACAGCAACAATTTTGGAGACTGCCTGATGAGGTTGAGGCGGCAAACACCTCAGCCCTGAGGACATATCAAGGGAATAACAATGACCAATGGCCTATGAATCAGAAAGGATTCCCTCAGCAGCACTTGATCCAACAACAAGCTCACCACCTGATCCAACAGCAACAACTGCAAGCCATTCAGCAGCAGCAAGCTATGCAACACCAACAGCAGCAAATCAGACAGAAGCAAATGCAGATTCAATTACAACAGCAGCAACAACAACAACAGCTGCAACAAAAGCTTCAACAACAGCAACAGTATCAGCAACAACTTCACTTTCACCAGATGCAACAAAGACAATTCCAGCAGGATCAGCTGGCACATCAGCAACAATTTCAACAGCAGATGAGTCAAAGACATTGGGGGCCAAATGGAAGGGGTGAGTCCAACCCTGGGGACTGTGGAATCTATCAGCAGCTTGTCCCAATCCATACAAGTGCCTCAATGTATGACAATCTCAGATCTCAAAATCCTCCCACTCCTAAAACAAAGCCAAGGAAAATGTCTGATGGATCCTCAAGAGACTTTCAACCCTCAGATTCATTCTCCACACCACAAAAACAAATCTCCAATGACATGGGATCTTACTTGAATTATGCCACCTTGCATAGGAGGTAAGCTTCTTTCATTTATGTAGACAGCATACACGGATCTGTCTATAGATTTAAGTTACGTTATATTTTACTTTCGATCAAGCAAACTTTTACCCACATCTGATTCCCGAGCGCCCCTGATCAGCGCACTCCTGTCTCACATGTTAATAAAAGGCCTGCACACCTTCCGATTAGTATCTAGTTATTCCCTATGTGCTTAGACGTAAGTTACTTTGAGTAGATAGTTAGATTCCTTTCTAGGAATGATTAGGACCATGATTGTAAAAGCGTATTTCAGTATTATGTGTTAAAGTATTAACCGACAGTAAAGTATTGTGAGCATATTTCAACACCGTCTTTTATTTCCATAAGAGGGCGTTATTGTTCATAAATTATGGGTTAGGGTATTTCACCTTCACCTTCCTAGTCTTTGCTTTCACGTTCATGATTGCTCAGAATAGTAAGTCTACATTTTTGTACTTAGACCCAACAGGAACACCATGGTTCTGCTTTGTGACACAGTAAATGAAAATTAATGAGAGTCAGGGTGGTCATGTAGGTTACACGACAAATTTCAAACCCAGTGGCCCGGGTTCAACTCACGCCCATGGTAACCTACCCTCAAAAAGACCGCTTAGAGTGCCTTTAATGATCACAAATTGCAAGGGGTTATTTGACCCTGATCTTAAATGTAAGTTTACCAAATTAAGGCCTACCTGTTACTTGAATGAAGGAAAGCAGCCTACATCCATTATTATCCAGCCACCTGAAAAATATTTTTTTTGATATTTCAGCACAGTACAGTCTGGAAGTGGGACCCTGGTGCGTTCCAACTCGGGTAGCCAGGTGCTACGCACCAGTCATCCTCAATTGAGACCTCTTTCCCAAGAGGAGCTTCATTCCCAACAACAACATCAGCTCATTGCCAACAGATACGCCACAGTTGGCAGGAACAGCAACCACCATAACCAGGCACAAAATGGCTTTTATAGTGCCTCACACTTCTTCCAGCCATCTCAGCAAACTGATTACCAGCAACAAACAATCCAAGCCCAAGTACTGTTAGATTCTGATCATCCAAGGCACAGAAAAGGTCCAGGACAAACAGGCAGTAATGACAGCCTTGCAGCAAGAATAAACAAAGATTTGATAAGTAATCAGGTATAGAAGAATATCTCTTTATACAAAGGGAAGGAGCTGGGGTGAATTTGAAAGTTTAAGTCAGGTGGTAGAGATTTGAAATTGGGTGCTACTCAAAGTGCTATAGGCTGTATTGGGCATAAAGATGATATGTATAGTGCAAGGACACAGCAAAAGTTTCAGGGTTCGAATACCGACACGGAGTCACTTAAAATTTTTTTTGTTTATTTTTGAGGGCCAATAGACACCCAGAATCAAAACATGAATCTAATCTTTTGCCAATAGCAAAGACTCTTAACTATTGAATCTGGGTCGGTACAGGGACCCTGAATATTTTGCGGGGAGACACGCACTCCATATTT
>Ga0194133_10005750_pt1 | contig 15654 bp, 13 predicted proteins | sample TA2KigOf40mmetaG_FD_155448 | JGI IMG/M metagenome (GOLD analysis project Ga0194133, IMG submission 155448) | Freshwater microbial communities from Lake Tanganyika, Tanzania - TA2015055 Kigoma Offshore 40m | ecosystem: Environmental > Aquatic > Freshwater > Lake | place: Tanzania: Lake...
GGCGCCGAGCACGCGCTGACGCAACTGATCACGATTCTCGGTGTATTCGGCGAGTCGCTCGAGCACAGTGTCGAGCTTGCCCGACTGCTCGCCGGCGGCAACGGTCGCGCGATAGATTTCGGGAAAGACGCGCGGAAAACCGCCGAGCGCATGAGCGAGCGGTTCGCCTTCGACGACGCGCGCCCGAACTGCCGCGACGACGCGTTGCACTGCGGATTTTTCCGATTGCTGCGAAACCGCAAGCAGCGCCTCTTCGAGGGGTAGGGCAGCGCGCACCAAGGTCGCGAGCTGACGCGTCAGCAGCGCCACATCGGCGCTGCCGACCCGCGTGCCGCGACGCGGCAGGTGATTGAGCCAGCGCTCGCCGTCGCGATTTTGCGGCGTCTCGCGCAGCGGTTCGACACTGACCGGCAGCAGCTGGCGCTCGCGCAGCAGCTGGCGGACTTGGCGCGGACCGTCGCCTTCCAGCACGCCACGTTGTTCGCGACCTGCGGTATCGAGCGCCACGTAATCATAGGCGGCCAAAGATCAGTCCTCGCGGGTGACGCGCAGCACTTCCTCGAGCGTGGTCGCGCCGCCCAACACCTTGGTGATGCCATCATCGCGGATCGAGGGTGTCGACAGTCGCGCGTGACGCTCGAGTTCGGCCTCCGCGGCGCCATCATGAATCAGCGTCCGCAGCGTCTCGTCGACCATCACGAGCTCATAGATACCGGTGCGTCCACGATAACCCGCGCCGTTGGCGCCGGGTCGAAAGAGTGTCGGTGAAGGCGCGTCTGCGGCGATCCCCAGCTGACGCCGCTCGAGCTCACCCGCCACGAAGCTTTCGCGCGAGTTTTGATCGAGCGTGCGCACGAGACGTTGCGCGACGATGCCGATCAGGCTCGAGGCGAGCAGGAAGGGTTCGATACCCATATCGCGCAAGCGCGTGATCGCGCCGACTGCCGTGTTGGTGTGCAGCGTCGAGAGCACGAGATGTCCGGTGAGCGAAGCCTGCACCGCAATCTGCGCGGTTTCGAGGTCGCGGATTTCGCCGACCATCACGATGTCCGGATCCTGGCGCAGGATCGCCCGCAGACCGCGGGCAAAGCTCATGTCGACTTTGGTGTTGACCTGCGCCTGACCGATGCCATCGAGGTAATACTCGATCGGGTCCTCGACGGTCATGATGTTGCGCGTCGCATCGTTGAGCCGCGATAGCGCCGCATACAGCGTGGTCGTTTTACCTGAGCCAGTGGGACCGGTTACGAGCAGGATGCCGTTCGGTTTATGGATCAGGCGATCGAGCAGGCCTTCGACTTCGGGCTCCATGCCGAGCTCGCCAAGATCGAGCCGACCCGCCTGCTTGTCGAGCAGACGCAGCACCACGCGCTCGCCGTGACCCGAGGGAATGGTCGAGACGCGCACATCGACCGCGCGGCCGCCGACGCGCAGGCTGATGCGGCCATCTTGCGGCAGGCGTTTCTCGGCGATGTCGAGTTTGGACATGACCTTGATGCGCGAGACCACCGCATTGGCGACCGCCCGGCGTGTCTGCAGAACTTCGCGCAGCACGCCATCGACCCGCAGTCGTACGACGAGACGATTCTCGAAGGGTTCGATGTGGATATCCGAGGCGTTATCTTTGATCGCCTGCGTGAGCAGTGCATTGATGAGACGGATGATCGGCGCATCGTCTTCACTGTCGAGCAGATCGGCTTGCTCGGGCAACTCTTGCGCGAGAAAACTCAGATCCGTGGTTTCATCGAGCCCGCCGGCGGCGGCGCGCGCATCGGTACCAGCCTCGTAGGCCTCGCGCAGCAATTCTTCGAAGCGCTCAGTGCTCACGCGCTCCAGAGCGAGCGGATGACGCAGATGTCGGCGTGCTTCCGACACGGCCAGCGCCGTCGCGTCGGGTCGCAGGGCGACGGTGGCAACACCCGCATTCACGCCACGCAACAGCACGCCGTGACGGCGTGCAAAGGCGAGCGGCAGGTCGGGCGTCGGGGCGGCGATCGCGCCCGACTCGGCGTTCATTTGGGCGGCTCCGCGGCGGGCGCTGCCGGGATGGCCGGCAAGATCGAGCGGCGCTCGCCCGGCAGCAGCGGCAGCACTTCACGCTGCGGGCCGAGCTTCAGCTGCTGATCACGGATATAGTTATATTTTTGATTGGTTTCGATGGTGGCATCGATGCCATCACGCAGGATGCGCGGCTGGATGAACACCATGAGATTGGTCTTGGTTTTCTTTGCGCTGCGGGTACGGAAGGCCTCGCCCACGAGCGGAATGCGGCCGAGGAAGGGTACGCGCTGCTCACCGCCCGTTTGTGAATCTTGAATCAGGCCGCCGAGCACCACCGTGCCCCCATCTTCGATGAGCACATTGGTGCTGATGGTGCGCTTGTTGGTGACGAGATCGACGGCGCCGCTGCTGGTGGCCGCGATGCTCGAGCTTTCCTGCTCGATCTTGAGCATCACCGCATCGCCTTCATTGATCTGCGGGGTGATCTTGAGGATGGTGCCGACTTCCTGGCGCTGAATGGTCTGGAAGGGATTGAGATTGTTGCCAACGTTGCCGCCCGAGTTCGTGTACTGACCGGTGACGAACGGGACTTCCTGGGCGACCTTGATCTCGGCTTCCTGGTTATCCATGGTCACGATCGAGGGCGTGGCGATGATATTGGTGGTCGAGTCGCCGCGCAGTGCGCGCAGCACCGCGGCAAAGTTCACGCCGTTGCTGGCCAGACGACCGACGCCGACCGTAGTACCGCGCGGCACGGTGGTGAGCGTCGCCGGGTCGCGCGCAGCGCGCGCAAGATCGACGATGCTGGTGCCGCCGATCGGTTCGATGAAGCCACCAACGGCTTGATCACTGTTCGAGCCATCGACCAGCCAATTGACACCGAGCTCGGCTGATTTATCGGCAGAGACCTCGACGATGATCGCCTCGACCATGACCTGGGCGCGACGAATATCGAGCTTGTCGATTACCGCCATCAAAGAATTCATGGTCTTGGCGGGTGCCGTGATCACGAGCGCGTTGGTTTCGGGCTCCGCCCAAATCGTGGTGCCCCCACCGATGGTCGTGGTGTTCGCGGCCGCGGCGCCCGGAGCGCTCGCCACCGTTGCCGTGCCGCCGAGTTGTTCTTTCAATTTGCCAGCGATTTTTTCGGCATCGGCGTACCGCAGATAGCGTACTCGCGTGTCGCCACCGGTCGCTAGCGGGGTGTCGAGGTAAGCGATCAGCGTGCGTGCGCGCAGTCGTTGGGTCTTGTCACCGGCGAGCAGAATGCTGTTCGAGCGTTCATCGGCCACCACGCGTAGCGGTGCCATGCCGCCTTCGGCCTGTGCCTGCGCAGGGTTGAGCGCGGTCATCGTCCGCACCACTTCGGCGGCCGAGGCGTTCTGCATGGCTACCACTTCGACATCGGCATCGCTCGCCTGATCGATGCGCCGAATGATGCGCACCATGCGGTTCACGTTGTTGGCGCGGTCGGCAAGGATCAAAGTATTCGAGGCGGGGTAGGCAGCCAAATGCGCGTTCTGCGGCATCAGCGGTCGCAAGATGGCGACGAGCTGGGCCGCACTCACGTTGGTCACGGCCACGACCTGCGTGACGAGTTCATCTGAGGTGTCGCTCACGCTGTCGGGCAGATCGTTGCCCGGCATGGTGCGCGAGTTGGCATCGGGGATGATCTTGAGCACGTTGCCCGAGGGCACGGCGACGAAGCCATAGACCTGCAACAAGGCGAGGAAGGCCTCGTAAAAGGCATCGGGTGTCATCGCCGTCGAGGAGAGCATCGTGACCTGAGCGCGCACCCGCGGGTCGACGATGATGCTGCGACCGGTCGCAGCGGCGACGGCTTCGATCACCTGGGTGATCTCGGCGTCTTTGAAGTTGGGCGTGATGCGCTGACCCGAGGCGGTTTGCGCAACCAGCGACGACCCGGCTGCCCCAGTGAGCACGGCCGCGAGCAGCAGCGCCAGCGAGTACGCCATTCGATGCGGTGATTTGCGAGACACTGATTTTTGAGCTGTCGACATGCGCGGCCCCGAGTGTATCGGATTGCCATGTCCCGGTTGTGAAGGCTCGGCGTTCAAGTTCAGTTCAGGCCCGGGCGTTGCAGCGGTTGCGACGAGCCGCCCGCGACCGTACCGCCCGCGACGCTGGTGAGGTCCAAGGTTAGCGATTCGGTCTGGCCATTGCGTTCGATGGTGAGGCGCGCCTGCGGGGTACCGCTCAATGAGCGGATGAACTGTTCGCTGTTGGCCTGATCGGCGAGCGGCGAATCATTGATCGCGAGCACGAGATCGCCGGGGTGCAGGCCGAGCTGCGTGAACAGTTGGGCATTGGCGCCCGGATAGACGCGAATCCCGGAGGGTCGATCGGTGCGCATCACCGCCTGCCAGCGGATCACGTTGGTGATGTCTTCGGTCGATGGGCTCCCCGCCGCGGCAAGCGGCGGCGGAGCGCCCGCAGGCATGGCGACCGAGCCGACCGCACCACTGACCGGTGTGCCTCCCTGGCGTGGCAGCGGCAGGGTTTCGAAGCTGCCCCCGCGATCGAGCAGCACATAGTCAGCGTGCACCTCAGCCAGCCGCGACCCTCCCGGCAGCGTGGCGCCCACGGCATAGACCCGGGCGGTGGTGCCCGTTTCGCCAATGATGGCGCGACCCGCGCGCGGGTCGCTGGCGGCGAGCACACCCACCAGAATGAGACCTTGGGTGCTGATGGGCGGGGCTGCAGGCACGGCAGCCGTCGACTCGCCGACCGCATAACCAAAGAAGCGTGCCGCCTTGATGCTGTCGAGCGGATCGAGCCCCGCGGCCGGCAACGCCGCGATTGCGCCGTCAAGCCCGCCCCGGTCGCGCGCGCCGAAGACGCCGGTCACGGTCCACGCGAGTTGCAGACCGAGTGCCAGTGCTAGCACAACGATCACGATGACAGCGGGGTCAAGAGCCCTTGAACGCATGCCCGTAATGATACCTAGCCGCCTGCCGGCCCACACTTGAGTTCGCCACGGTCCACCCCTATAACGAGCTGATGTCTGCCGAAGAGAATCGCCCGTCCGCCGACACTTCGGTGGCCGAGGCCACGCCCGAGACCAAACAGCCGCCGTTGTTTCAGGTCATACTGCTCAACGACGACTACACCCCGATGGAGTTCGTGGTGGACGTCCTCGAGCGGTTCTTCGGCATGGGTCGCACGCAAGCGACCCAAGTCATGCTCGAAGTGCATATGCGCGGCAAGGGGGTCTGCGGGGTCTTCACCCACGACATCGCAGAGACCAAGGTGGCGCTGGTGACCCGCTATTCGCGCGACCACCAGCATCCGCTGATGTGCACGCTGGAAGAAGCCTGAGACGCACCGGAACAGCGACGGAGTGCCTGAACGTGTTGTCCAACGAACTTGAATCTTGTCTGAACAGCGCCTTCCAGATGGCGCGTGATGGCCGTCACGAATTCCTCACCGTCGAGCACTTGCTGCTCGCCATCCTCGAGACGCCGCGCGTCAAAGAAATCCTGCGCGCCTGCGGGGGTGATGCCGCGCGACTCGCCGCCGATCTGCGCGAGCACATCGAGCAGAGCACGCCGCGCTTGCCCGAGGGCGATGAGCGCGAGGTGCAACCGACGCTGGGCTTCCAGCGCGTGTTGCAGCGCGCCGTGTTCCACGTCCAGTCGAGCGGTCGCAAGGAAGTCGGCGTCGGCAACGTGCTGGTCGCCATCTTCAGCGAGAAGCAGAGTCATGCGGTGTTCCTGCTCGGTCGGCAGGACGTGGCCCGTCTCGATGTGGTCAATTACATCTCGCACGGCATGTCGAAGATTGCCGAGGAGCGCGGCGAGCAGAAAGACGAGCCGGCGGCTGCGCAGCAGGCCAGCGCCGAAGCCGATCAGGGCGGTGCACTCGAAAAATACGCCAGCAATCTCAATCGCCTGGCCGAAGAGGGCAAGATCGATCCGCTCATCGGTCGACAGCTGGAAGTCGAGCGTACCATCGAAATTCTTTGTCGGCGGCGCAAGAACAATCCGCTCTATGTGGGTGAAGCGGGGGTCGGCAAGACCGCCATTGCCGAGGGCTTGGCGCGGCGCATCGTCGAGGGACAGGTGCCCGAGGTGCTCACCGAGTGCACCATCTATTCGCTCGACATGGGTTCTTTGATCGCCGGCACGAAGTATCGCGGTGATTTCGAAAAACGTCTGAAGGCGGTGCTCGCCGAACTCAAGAAGCAGCCGGGTGCGGTGCTTTTCATCGATGAAATCCATACGGTGATCGGTGCGGGCGCTGCCTCGGGCGGCGTGATGGATGCCTCCAATCTCATCAAGCCCGTGCTCACCAACGGCGAGCTGCGCTGCATTGGCTCGACCACCTACAACGAATATCGCGGCATTTTCGAGAAGGACCACGCGCTCGCGCGGCGCTTCCAGAAAATCGATGTCGTCGAGCCCACGGTTCCCGAGACCATCGAAATTTTGAAGGGACTGCGCAGCCGTTTCGAAGAGCATCATCAGGTGAGCTACACCGATGCGGCACTGAAGGCCGCGGCCGAACTCTCGGCCCGCCACATCAACGAGCGGCACTTGCCCGACAAGGCCATCGATGTGGTCGATGAAGCCGGTGCGCGACTGCGACTGAAGCCCGTAGCCGAGCGCGAGACGCTCGTCGATGTGCAGCACATCGAAGAAGTGGTTGCGCGTATCGCGCGCATTCCGCCCAAGACCGTTTCGAGCAACGACAAAGAAGTGCTGCGTAATCTCGAGCGTAATCTCAAGCTTGTAATCTTTGGGCAGGACAGGGCGGTCGAAACCCTCTCATCGGCGATCAAGATGGCGCGCTCAGGACTCGGCGACACCCGCAAGCCGGTTGGCAGCTTCTTGTTCGCAGGTCCCACGGGCGTCGGCAAGACCGAGGTCACGCGGCAGCTTGCGATCGCGCTTGGTATCGAGTTCATCCGCTTCGACATGTCCGAATACATGGAGCGGCACACAGTCTCGCGTCTCATTGGCGCACCACCGGGCTATGTCGGCTTCGATCAGGGCGGGCTGCTCACCGAGGCGATTTCCAAGCATCCGCACGCGGTTTTGTTGCTCGACGAAATCGAGAAAGCGCACCCCGACGTGTTCAACCTGCTGCTGCAGGTGATGGATCACGGCACTCTTACCGACAACAACGGCCGTAAGGCCGATTTCCGGCACGTCATCATCGTGATGACGACCAACGCGGGAGCCGCCGACATGGCGCGGGCCTCGATCGGCTTTACGCCCTCGGACAACACCACCGATGGCATGGAGGCGATCAAAAAATTGTTCTCACCCGAGTTCCGCAACCGTCTCGATGCGGTCATTCAGTTCAATGGTCTCGATGAATCGACCATCGAACGCGTGGTCGAGAAACTGTTGGTCGAAATCGAAACGCAGCTCGAGGGCAAGCGCGTGGCGCTGGTGCTCGACGATGCGGCGCGCAGTTGGCTCGCCAAGAAGGGCTACGATCCGAAGATGGGCGCGCGGCCGATGGCGCGCGTGATCCAGGAGCACATCAAGCGGCCGCTCGCCGAAGAGTTGCTGTTCGGCAAACTCGTCAACGGCGGCACGGTGCGCGCAACGGTGAACAAGGAGGGTTCGGGCCTCGATCTCGAGTGCATCCCGAACGAGGAACCCGCGCTCGTCGATTGACGGTCTCGCCGCTTGAGCGCGGCGCCGTTTAGCGGCCGCGATAGACGATGCGGCCTTTGGTCAGATCGTAGGGCGTGAGTTCGACCGTCACAGTGTCGCCGGTGAGGATGCGGATGTAGTTCTTGCGCATCTTGCCCGAGATGTGTGCCGTGACGATGTGCCCATTGCTGAGCTTCACGCGAAAAGTGGTGTTCGGCAGGGTCTCGACGACTTCGCCGTCCATCTGGATCGCGTCTTCTTTCGACATCAGTGTGTGGGCACCCGGCTAAAAGGAGCGTGGATTCTGCCCAAACCCCTCCCGCGAATCAATCAAACGGGCGAGCAGGGCGAGAAATTCGCTGCGCGGCAGGGGTCGGCTGCCGAGCGAACCCAAGTGTCGAGTGGGCATCTGGCAATCGATGAGCTCAATGCCGTGCGCGGTGGCACGCCGAACGAGTCCGGATAGTGCCACCTTGGATGCATCGGGCTCGCGACTGAACATCGATTCGCCGAAAAAAACCCCGCCCAGCTTCACGCCGTAGAGGCCGCCGACGAGTTCGTCATGCCGCCAGGTTTCGATGCTGTGAGCGTAGCCGCGCCGATGCAATTCGAGATACGCATCGCGCATCTCCACGGTGATCCAAGTGCCGCCGCCGTCGAGCTCGCGCGGCGCGGCGCAGGCAGCGATGACGGCCGCGAAGGCGGTGTCTTCACGCACCTCGAAACCCGCGTTGCGCTCGCGCTTGACGAGACTGCGGCTACGTCGGAACTCAGTGGGCAGTAGCACTTCGCGTGGGTCGGGGCACCACCAAAGGATGGGTTGTCCAGGCGAATACCACGGGAAGATGCCGCGTCGATAAGCGGCGAGCAGCCGCTCCGGACGCAGATCGCCGCCCGCGGCCACTCGGCGGCCGGAAAAGCTTGCGGATCACCCTCTGGCTCGAGCCACACCAGTGTGCGGCGCGGACGGGGCGTCACAGAGTCTCCAGTGTTTCGCGGTAGGGCACGTGTTCGGCGATACCGGTCGCGTAATCCTCGACCGCTTCGCGCTCGCGCTCAAGGTAATCGGCGATCGCCGCCCGAAACCGTGGCTCAAAAATACAATGTGCAGAGTAGGTGGTCGTCGGTACGAAGCCGCGGCTCACCTTGTGTTCGCCTTGCGTGCCGGGCTCGAAGCGCGTGAGCCCGCGCTCGATGCAGAACTCGATACCTTGGTGATAGCAAGTCTCGAAGTGCAGGCTGTGATGATTCTCCGCAGCGCCCCAATAGCGGCCGTAGAGCGTGTCCTCGCCAATGAAAAACACGGCGACGGCGACGATTTCTGCGCCCTGTTTCGCAAATTTGAAGAGCAGCGCATCACCCATCGTGCGTGCGATCTGCACGAAGGTCTCGGGACCGAGGTACGGTTCGTTACCACGCCGCCGGAAAGTGATGCGGTGCAACTCCCACGCGGTGAGGATCTCGGTGTCGGTCGCTTCGCTACCGAGTCGGCTTTCGAAGTGGATGCCAGCTTCCGCCACGCGCCGCCGCTCGCGCTTGGCTTTCTTGCGTTTTTCAGCCGTGAAACTGCCGAGAAAATCCTCGAAGCTTGCGTAGCCGCGATGCGCCCAATGAAATTGACAGTCGATGCGGGTGAGCCACTCTTCGCCGAGAGCTTGGCGATCGCTCGCCACCGGAAAGAGCAGGTGTACGGATGACAAGCCGGCGTCGGTGGCGGCTTCGAGGAGGGCGCGCTGCAGCTGATGACGCAGCGCCGCAGCGTTGCTGGCATCGGCGGCAAGATCTTTGCGCAGCAGCAGACGCGGCCCCGTGGCGGGCGTGAACGGCGCCGCGATCACGAGCTTCGGGTAATAGCGCAGACCGTGTCGGGCATAGGCCTGCGCCCAAGCGAAATCAAAAACGAATTCGCCGTACGAGTCATCTTTGAGCCAACCCGGCGCCGCCGCAGCGAGACCCTGCGCATCGCGCAGCGTGAGCAGCCAAGGTCGCCAGCCTGTTTCGGGGCCCACGCAGCGCGTGTTTTCGAGTGCCACCAGAAACTCGTGGCGCAGGAACGGAAAACCGCCGCGATCGAGAGCGTTCCAGTCGGCGGCTGGCAGGTCCGCGACCCGTTCGACGAGGCGGACCGCGAACGTCATCCGCCGTGATCGAAGCGCTCGAGCCAGCGGTCGGCGTCAAGCGCCGCCATGCAGCCCGAGCCTGCCGACGTGATCGCCTGCCGATACACGTGATCGGCCACATCACCGGCGGCAAACACGCCAGGTACGCTTGTCGCTGTCGCCATTCCCGACGTGCCGCTTTGCACGGTGAGGTAACCGTCTTTCATCGCCAGTTGCCCGGCAAAGATTTCGGTGTTGGGCGTATGGCCGATGGCGATGAAGACGCCGGTGACCGGCACATCGGTGGTGGCGGCACGGGCAATCGTCTGGCCATCGTGCGTGGGGTGCACGCGCAGTCCCGTCACGCCGGAGTCATCACCCAGCACCTGATCGACGGCGTGGTTCCAAAGAATTCGGATCTTGCCGGCGCGCTCGCGCTCGAAGAGGCGATCTTGCATGATTTTTTCGGCGCGCAGACGATCGCGGCGATGTACCAAGGTGACATGCCCGGCGATGTTCGAAAGATAGAGCGCTTCTTCGACGGCGGTGTTGCCGCCGCCCACCACGGCGACCGACTGGCCGCGGAAGAAAAATCCATCGCAGGTGGCGCAGGCCGAGACGCCTTTGCCTTTGAAGGCTTCCTCGGAGTCGAGCCCGAGATAACGCGCCGAGGCCCCGGTCGCGATGATGAGCGCATCGCAGGTGTATTCGCCGAGATCGCCGATCAGTCGAAACGGGCGCTCGCCGAGTTTGGTGGTGTGGATGTGATCGCTCACCATGACTGTGCCAAAACGCAGTGCATGCGCCTTCATGCGTTCCATGAGTGCGGGCCCAAGCAGACCGTGCGCATCGCCCGGCCAGTTGTCGACCTCGGTGGTGGTCATGAGTTGTCCGCCTTCCTGCATGCCCGCGATGAGTACGGGTGAGCGGTTGGCGCGCGCGGCATAAACGGCCGCGGAGTAGCCCGCAGGGCCGGAGCCGAGAATGATCAGTTTGTGATGTTGTGCAGCCATGTCGGCATGTTAGGGGCAAGCGTGGCGGGATGCACCTGTCGGCTGTCCCGCCAACTGTCGCGCACCCGGCAATTCCCGTAGAATCTGCACTCTTCAAACCCGTCATGCACAGGCCACACATTGCCCGAGAACGCCGCCAAGGCTGAGGCACCCAACCGATTCACCGAGACCGTCAAGCGCGCGCTGCGCGAAGGTGCGATCATCCTCACGGGCGTCGCCGCGCTCATGTTGTTCGCGGCGCTCTTGTCCTACCGACCGAGCGATCCCGGGTTTTCGTTTACCGGCACGGGTGACGCCGAGATCGACAACCTCATCGGCCGACAGGGCGCCTGGCTCGCCGACACGCTGTTCTTTCTGTTCGGCGGCCCGGCTTATCTTTTTCCGATCATGCTCGCTGCAGCGTGCTGGTTGATGGTCCGCGATCGTGGCAACGCCGAACACGCCTCGCGACTCAATACCTTCGTGCGCGGCGGGGGGTTCGTGCTCTTGCTCGCGGCGTCTTGCGCGCTCGCTACGCTGCATTTTTCCGCAGGTATTCTGCGGCAGAGCGCAGGCGGCGTCGTCGGCAGTCTGGTGGGCGAGTGGATGCAGGGCAATTTCAATTTCGTGGGTGGTACCTTGCTGGCGCTCGCCTGCGCCATGGCCGGAATTTCCCTGGCCTTCGGGCTCTCGTGGCTGGCGGTAATCGATCGGCTCGGCGCCGGATTTTGGGGCGCCATCGACTGGATGCGTGCGCGACGCTTGCAGCAGCGTGACATCGCCGAGGGCGAAGAGCGCAAGGCGGCACGCAAAGAAACGCTCGAGGTCGAGACCAAAAAAGCCGCGACTCGTCCAAAGCCGCGCATCGAACCGCCGGCCCCGCAGCCGGAGAAAAGCGAACGTATCGAGAGTGAGCGACAAGTCCCGCTGTTTACCGCCAAGGCGGGCGAACTGCCGCCGCTGCAATTGCTCGATGACCCCCCGGCGCGCGAGACCGGCTATTCGGCCGAGGCGCTCGAGGCCATGTCGCGCCTCGTCGAGCTCAAGCTCAAAGATTTCGGGGTCGAAGTGGAAGTCGTTGCCGTACTGCCGGGACCAGTGGTCACGCGCTTCGAGTTGCGTCCTGCGCCTGGCGTCAAGGCGAGTCAGATCAGCTCGCTCTCCAAAGATCTCGCGCGAGCGCTGTCTGCGATCAGCGTGCGCGTGGTCGAGGTCATTCCCGGCAAATCGGTCATGGGCCTCGAGATTCCGAACGAGCGTCGCGAGATCGTCACGCTCGGCGAGATCGTCAAGTCCAAAGCCTACGATGACATCGGCTCGCCGCTTGCGCTCGCGCTTGGCAAAGATATCGGTGGCGCGCCGGTCGTCGCCGATCTGCAGCGTATGCCGCACCTGCTGGTCGCCGGGACCACAGGTTCGGGCAAGTCGGTGGCCATCAATGCCATGGTGCTCTCGATGCTCTACAAGAGCACCGCCGAGGATGTGCGCCTCATCATGATCGATCCGAAGATGCTCGAGCTCTCGGTCTACGAGGGTATTCCGCATCTGCTCGCGCCAGTGGTCACCGACATGAAGCACGCCGCCAATGCGCTGCGTTGGTGTGTCGCCGAAATGGAGCGTCGCTATCAGTTGATGGCAGCGCTCGGGGTGCGCAACATCGCGGGCTTCAATCGCAAGGTGCGCGATGCCACCGAAGCCAAGAAGCCGATCAAAGATCCGGTGCTGATGGCGCGCGCGGCGAATGATCCATCCTTTGATCAGTCACAAATTCCTGATCTCGTGCCGCTGCCGTTCATCGTCGTGATCATCGACGAGCTCGCCGATCTCATGATGATCGTCGGCAAAAAAGTCGAAGAACTGATTGCGCGGCTTGCGCAAAAAGCGCGCGCCTCGGGCATACATCTCATTCTGGCCACGCAACGTCCCTCGGTCGATGTCATCACCGGACTCATCAAGGCGAATATCCCGACGCGCATCGCGTTTCAGGTGTCCGCCAAAGTGGACTCGAGAACCATCCTCGATCAGGGCGGTGCGGAATCTTTGCTCGGTCATGGCGACATGCTGTATCTGCCGCCGGGCACGTCCATGCCCAATCGCGTGCACGGCGCTTACGTCGCCGATGCCGAGGTGCATCGCGTGGTGGATGCGCTGCGCAAGGCCGGCGCGCCCAATTACATCGAGGAAGTGCTTTCGGGGCCCAAGGGTCCCGTGCCCGGTCTCGCACCCGAAGAGGGCGAGGGCGGCGGCACGCTGGGAGGCGATGCCGAGCAGGACGCGCTCTACGACGAAGCCGTCAAAATCGTCATCAACGAGCGCAAGCCCTCCATTTCTTACGTGCAGCGTCGACTCAAGATCGGCTACAACCGTGCTGCACGCCTGATCGAATCGATGGAGGCCGCAGGCCTCGTCGGTCCGCTGCAGGCCAACGGCGGGCGCGAGATTCTCGTGCCTGCGCCCTCAGGCGAGTGATTCGTCCCATGCGCCTCGCAACGCTGTCCGCGTTGCTGTTGTCCGTGCTCGGTGCAGTGACGGCAACGGCCCAGGAACTCACGGCGCTCGATCGTTACCTCGAGGGTCTCGTTTCGTGGCGCGCGCAATTCACGCAGTCGATGAGCGACTCGCGCGGTCGCCTGCGCGAGACGCAGCGTGGGCAGCTCATCGTGCAGCGACCCGGCAAGTTTCGTTGGGTCATCGGGCCGCCGGAACAGGTCATGGTCGCCGATGGTCGCAACGTCTGGTTTTATGACCGCGATCTCGAGCAAGTCACGGTGCGTGCGGCGGGCGCGGCGCTGTCGGCTACACCTGCCATGTTGCTCGCCGGTACGGCGCCGCTGCGCGCGACATTCAAAGTATTGGCTGCGGGTAATCGGCAGGGTCTCGAGTGGGTCAAGGTGCAGCCCTTGCGCGCCGGCGGTGATTTTCGCGAGGCGCGTTTCGGCTTTGCAGGCCTCGAGTTGCGTCGCCTCGAGATTGACGACAAGCTCGGTCAAAAAGCGCTGCTGCGGTTCGAGAACGGGATCCGCAATCCTCGTCTCGACCCTGCCGAGCTGCGCTTCGAACCCCCCGCAGGGGCCGACGTTATCGGCAAGCCGGTGGAATGATGCGAACGCTGCGTTATCTGCCGCTGTGGGCTTTCGTTGGCGCCGCTGCACTCGCCGTGCTGCTGTATTTTTGTCTCGAACCCGCGGGTCAGGGCGGCGTGTTTCTCATCCCCGACAAACTCTCGCATGCGCTCGGTTTCTTTGCGCTGACGCTTTGGTTTGCGGCGCTTGTCGAGCGGCGCTTGTATCTCGCGGTCGCGCTGCTGATGCTCGCCATCGGCATCGGCATAGAAATCGCCCAAGACATCATGGCGCTCGGGCGCAGCGCGGAGTTCGCCGACGTGTACGCTGATGGGGTCGGGATCGTGCTCGCTCTCTTGCTGTCGCTCGCCAGCCGCGACTCTTGGCTACAGCGTATCGAAAGATGGCTGCCGCGGAACTGAACCGCCCGCTCGCCGATCGCATGCGGCCACGCAGCCTCGACGAGTTCGTCGGGCAGGTGCAGGTCATCGCCCAGGGCAAGCCGCTGCGGGCGGCGATCGAGTCGGGGCAGCTGCATTCCCTGATTCTTTGGGGCCCGCCGGGAACCGGCAAGACCACGCTCGCACGACTCATTGCCAAGGCTTCCGATGCGCAATTCATCGCTCTCTCGGCGGTGATGGCGGGGGTCAAAGATGTGCGCGCTGCCGTCGAGAAAGCGCAGGCCGAGCGCGCTGCAACAGGCCAGCGCACCGTGCTGTTTCTTGACGAGGTGCATCGCTTCAACAAATCGCAGCAGGATACTTTCCTGCCGTATCTCGAGGACGGGACGCTGACCTTCATCGGTGCCACCACCGAAAATCCGTCTTTCGAGGTGGTGAGTGCCTTGTTGTCGCGTGCGCGCGTCTATGTGCTGAAGTCCCTCGATGCGGCGAGTCTCGAGGCGTTGCTGCGTCGCGCACTGGCCGATAATGAGCGCGGACTCGGCGTACAGCAGCTCGCGATCGATGACGAGGCACTGCAGTTGCTGGTCGCGGCGGCCGATGGCGATGCGCGTCGCGCGCTCAACATGCTGGAGATCGCCGCCGATTTGGCCATCGAGGGGCGTATTACTGCCGCGCAGGCTGCAGAGGTCGCAAGTGGTACGCGACGGCGTTTCGACAAAGGCGGCGATCAGTTCTATGACCAGATGTCGGCGCTGCACAAATGCGTACGGGGTACCGATCCCGATGCGGCGCTTTATTGGTTCTCGCGCATGGTCGATGGCGGCGGTGACCCCGCGTATCTCGCGCGGCGCATCACGCGCATGGCGGTCGAAGATATCGGTCTCGCGGACCCGCGCGGCCTGCAAATCGCGATCGATGCCTGGGAGGCTTACGATCGTCTCGGCAGCCCCGAGGGCGAACTCGCACTGGCGAACGCGATTGTCTATTTGGCCTGTGCGCCCAAAAGTAATGCGGTCTATGCCGGTTTCAACGAGGCGATGGCCGACGTCGAAAAATTCGGTACGCTCGAGGTGCCGCTGCGTTTTCGCAATGCGCAGACCCGGCTCATGAAAAACCTGGGCTATGGTGCCGGGTATCGTTATGCGCACGATGAGCCCGAGGCCTATGCCACGGGCGAGCGCTATCTGCCCGATGAAATGCCTGATCGTCGGTATTACCGCCCGGTCGAGCGGGGGCTCGAAATCAAAATCGGCGAGGCGCTCGCTCGCCTGCGGAGAAAATAGCCTATGCCGCTTTGGGTCTGGGTTGCCTTGGGCAGCGCTATTGGGGGAGTGGGCCGGTACGCCATGGCAAGACTGTTTCCCACGGTGCCTAGCGGATGGCCGCTCGCTACAATGAGCGTGAACGTCGCCGGTAGCTTTGCAATCGGCGCACTTTCGGTGTGGCTTGCGAGCCGCGCGGCGGCGAAC
>Ga0194133_10005751_pt1 | contig 15654 bp, 14 predicted proteins | sample TA2KigOf40mmetaG_FD_155448 | JGI IMG/M metagenome (GOLD analysis project Ga0194133, IMG submission 155448) | Freshwater microbial communities from Lake Tanganyika, Tanzania - TA2015055 Kigoma Offshore 40m | ecosystem: Environmental > Aquatic > Freshwater > Lake | place: Tanzania: Lake...
GTATGAAAGGTTCCAAATTGAGGTAAGCACTTGGATTGGATTGATTTGGAGCACTAATCCCAACCTCATTGAGAATAGATGAAAAGTAAGGTGGGGCACAAACAGTAAATGAATTGCAAATTTTTTTTGAAATATGGTATTTTTTCTTTAAATTGCCCCCACCTTAAAGTATTTAGGGATAATAAACCAGTAAATTCATTGTAATCCCAATCGAAACTTGTAGAGTGTGGTTGTCCCAAAGACTCCTTCATAACATAGAAGATTGACTGAAAAGTTCCAAAGTCACAAGCAGTATTGTCATAACAACACTTAAGAACAGACTCATAGCTGACATCATTTAACTTCATGAAACCTTTTCCCCAGCAATACTGTGTCGAGGCATCGTGCATCAAGAGTGAATTGACATCTGTCCCTACTTGTAAGTCTCTTCCAAGAAGATCAACCTTAATTTCAAAAAATTTACAATGAAATAAAATCTGGCACGCAAATTTTCTTGATACCAGTTCAGGTGGATATGCTGTAGCATTTGTCCACGAAATTTTCTTGTAGAACTTTTCAAGCAAACTATTGTTGCTTCTGAACAATCCACTTGCAAATGCTGTTCCCAAATGAGTGAGTGGCAAAGAAAACATAACTTCAACTTGAAGTCTCAGTAAAAAGGCAGATATAAAGCAGTCTCTGCAAACAAATCCAATGGGTTCTTCACAGAAAGTCAAGCTTGGAAATTCTTTGACAAAAGCCTACAAATACTTCTCAGAAAGGAAACAATTTTCACAAGTAAAGTTCATTTCTTTAATTTTATCTCTTATGCCTAAAATGAAAGATACTTTCATTTATTTATACTGAATTATGAGAAAGGCCTGAAGACATACTTGATACAACTATGGTGGAGAAAACATAATCAACACCTTTTTGTGAAAAAGCATCTTTGGATAACTCAACAATAAGGGACTCACGAAGTGCCTTTGCAGGTTTTCCATCAATTTGACACAGCTTGAATAAAAGATAAGCAGCATAATATCCCTGCATATTTTTGTTATTCAAACAAATGTTGAAAAACTTTTCTTTAGCCTCATAGTGAGACATTCCTCTATATTAAAAAAATCCAACCTTAAAATCTTACTGATTAAATAAAATGTTTTTGTTATTACAAAACATAGTTGTGAATTCCATTTCCATACACTTTCCAACCTGACACTATTTCATCTTGGAAAAGCAGTCTCGTTTTCGGGTCTTTTGGATTCATCATGTTAAGAATTCTAATTTCAAAGGTTTGAAATATTTTAGAAGCAAAAAGAAATTTCAAGAATTGATATACTTTTGTGGAAACCCCATCCTGTTTAATGTTTGTGAACAAACTGTTACTGTTGGAAATGGCAATTCCTGCACTGGATAAGCAGTTGTTTTAATGGTAATCTGTTTGATTTAAAAAGAATCTTAAACTATATTTAAATATGAACATGGCAATCTAAATTTCATTCTACCTGTACAGGACATTCTTTCCATCCTAAAATCATATTTTGAAGAATAATCCATGAAACAATAAAGCTAAATATTATGCTTATTGACCAGATCAGCCTTTCTAGAGCTAAAGTTTAATATTTGAATAATTGTCTCCAGATTTCAGGCATACTGAAATAATGTTATATATTTTGTACCTGACCATGAGCTTGTAACATATTGGAAACCATGAATTCCAGTTGATTCGCAAAAGTTTTGAAACAAATTTTCCTTGGTACCTTTCTTTGCCATTTTTATTATTATGACCAACACATTCCTTAATGACATCAAATTTTTTACTAACAAAGAGAATTTTTCAATTCAAAGAGTTTTTGAAATTTCTCTGTTGACGTCATTTTACAACTTAACATTGAAGTTTTATAAATTTCAATGAAATCTGTCAATTAAGCTCTTTTTAAATTGCCAACTGAAAATGAAAGCTATCCAATTATAGATTTGTAAAAAGTAATGATAAGAGGTTGATTAAATTTATTAGTCTTTGAAAAAAGGAACAATACGAAAAGGGAGTGAAAGCAATTAATTGTAGAACAAAATAGAAACTTAAAATACTTTTCTTTTAATACATTACATTGATCAAAACTCCAGCTTTTTGAGTTGAGATATTATTATCAGAGGTGAGGACTGCTGATAAGAGAGGTTTTCCCAGGCAGGTTTGTGACTTGTAAGGGACAGATTCCACCAAAAAGAAAGCTCTTGGGGTCATCCAAGGTAGAAGATCACCATTTTTAAAATTTGATTAGTTGTCTAGACAGAGTCAGCCTTTTGGATAACATCTGGTTGAATATTTCTACATTCAAATTGATGAGCATTGGCAAAAAGCCAAGAATATTTTTTGAATCTTTTTTCAACATTGTCACCTGGATTCTTAAACTCCAAAGTGCCTACAAGTATTTTGTTTCATAATATTAATATCAAAAGTATGCGCTCAATTCAAGTTATTAATTTCATTTTCCCTAACATTATTTTAATATGTTAATGAGCAAGCTCCTTTACATTCCCATTAAACTTATTTCAAGATAGGATCATCCCTGGTCTTTCATTCCCACAACTTTTAGCACTTATAGTGTTGCAGATCAACCAGTACCAATAGTTGCCCACCCTCACTACGTGCTCATCTTTGATCCAAACATCCACTATATAAAGGGCTGTCGTTCTTTCAATAAACATTTCGGTACTCATTCTTTTCTTTATTGGGAATGGTCATCACTGGGTATTCTCCAAACTACAAACCCGCCTCACTCACTCTCTTCAGACCACAGCATCAGACACACTATTAATTTTCAAGTTTTGTAATTGTATTTTTCTCTGATATTGATATTTTCAAACAACAAATGAAATAATCAAAGGTTTCTGTAGTTCCATTCAGACAGGCCACATCCTATAAAATGTATATTTCAAACAAGTATTAAAAAGTAATATAATAATTTTCAATTGTAAAGACCTGGAATTCCATCCACTGTGTATTTTACAAACCTCTCAATATTTCTAGCCTCTCTTTCCTCTCCCAAATAATGTAATGATTCTGAGAGAACCTCAACTTGAACATCAAAAGTCTGATCATCTAAATATGAAAAACCATCATGAGAGAAATGTAATTAAAAGTTTTAAAAGATTTTCCTTTTCAAACCTGATGTGAATGAAAATCCATAATTTGAAGGCATTTTTCCACCTTCTCCATGGTAAGCTAGCTGCAAGTCACAGGAATCTAGTGGACTGACACGACCCTCGCCAACCCAACTGACAAATCCACATTCAAGTCTGAAAATAAGCTCACAATCAAATTTATAATGTAAAAACCCAAAACAGTGTAATTTCCAAACGTGGAGCATGTATGAGGCTGGCAAACAATTCCAACAACTGCTTTAAATCCATTTTGCAAAAAGATATGGTGAAAAATGTAACGATGCATCAATTTCCAGTCTCTTCGTAAACCTAAGAAAATTTTTCTCTCAGGTCAATCAATTCAACATTCTTAACGCATTAAGTGATTTACCAAAGCTATGATCACGAAAAGCTGACATTGAAACTTCCCTCTCATTTCCATCCAAAAGGATTTTCCCTTTCATGGATCCCATTTGCTCATAATGGGTCTGATGGGCTCTAAATCCAGAAGCATACTTTTCTTTTTTTCACATGCATGCTAGAAATTTGATTTTTAAATTACTTTCTTAGATCATCAAAGAACTGTTGATTCCAAGTTTCCTTGGCAAATGCTCTTGCTGCTGCCAACATTGACATGTCTGTGTCGTAAGTAAACACAGGAGCATCTGAAAACCAGTCTATATCAAGTGAAAAGTCAATTTCATTTTTCTCATCCTAAAATTTGTGATGTTCTGAGAATGCATTTCTGTGAAACTTTTAATTTGAAGCAAACTTGTTCCATCAAGTTTCCTGAGCATTTTTTCACTTGACCCTGGAATTGAAGTTTCCAACGTCTCATCGATTCAACAGGCTTGATGCAGATTGAACCACCTTCAAACATTGAAGGGGAATTGTCGTCCTCAGATCTAAAGTATAAGATTTTCACTGTATTTGGAAAAAGTATTGGGTTAAATGTAGTTTACTATGGTAAAATTTTAATTTTCATTAAAAGCGTTGATAACGTATTGAATCGGTAGGGTGGTCTGTAGCAGCTATATATTTTGGAGCTCGGGGTATATTAGTGATGGTTCCGGGTCTTAAATTTTTGACCTGGGTTGGGTCACCCATCTTTGGTTTGGGTTTGGAAAATTTCCCCTAAAAAATCCACATTTTTCAATTTTTTGGCCTTCGGGTCAAAAAAAATCCCACCGAGTTGGGTCAAAAAGTACCTGGGTCAAAACCGGGTGGGCCTCTTATCTACTGAGGATCAAAAGTATGTTTGGGTCAGTTCGGGTCAGGGCCCATCTCTCAATGATGTTATTGCAATAAATTGAGCAGTACTTTTACATATGTTTTAGCAAGAAAGTGCCTGATATAAGTGTTGATAATAACCTTTTGAATTTGTATATGTACTAGCTGGCCTGCTGCAAGGCCGCCTTTAGCTGTCAGCCAGACACTTTGAGGTAATGGGAGGTTCTATTTATAGTTGAGTTTTCATGAACAGGCTTACGCACACTTAAATTGCCTGCCCACACAGCCAGCAAGTCAATAACACGTTGTTGGCTCGAGATCCAGAGACACAAATAAGCCAGGAGGCGCTAGGAAGTCCTATTTATAGATTATGGTTTCTGAATTGACCAATCAGATTTATTCATTTGTTTTGAGCTCGGCCAATCAGATTCTTTCAAACACACACGTCAGGCCTAGCTTTCCGTTGTGAAATAAAAGAGGGTATTTGAGCAAATACTACAATAGTAATAAGATGGCTTACCATATTTTTATTTTATTTCAAATAGGCTGCTATTTTCAACAAACATTTTTATTTTCCTAAAAACTTGTTGTCATATCACTTAGTGTCTACAGGGCTGATGGAGTCTAGTGAGACTCTCCACTTCAGCGCGTATGTCCTTAAAGTGTTGGCTACCCAATCCCTCTCCTTGAATCTTAGTCAAGTCCCCCCCAAATGAAAGATCTCTGTACACCGCAATGGGCAAGATCTTTATTTGGTAAAAAAAGCTCAATCGGAGGCTCCAAAAAAGGGGTCGCCATGGCTAATGGTCATGGCATCTGGCTGGAGATCTGAGGGTTGGGTTTTCAAATCCCGGCGGATTTGAACCCTGACACTTTTGGCAACCTTTGACCCCGGGTTGCCACAAAATAATTAAATAAAAAATGAATTTCCAGCCAGGACTTAAAACGTCTGTCATGACTAACTACGCTAGACAATCAAGAAAAAAAACTTTGAACCAAAAATAACTGAAAATAACTGTCATAACTGAAAAATAACTGTCAAATCTTGATATGATGTCATTTCGCCATTTTCCAGTTCGCCATATGCCAGTTTGCCATTGTCAGTTCGCCATATGAGCCAGTTCGCCGTACGAGCAAGCTCACCACATGAGCCAGTTTTCTAACTAGGAACTACAAACTCATTCTACGAAAGACGATTGAAAGGGTAAAGGGCTTTTGGCAGGGCAAAAGCCAGTATCAAATTGCCTGGTATTCTCTCCTGGGAACAGGGATAGAACTAGGACCTCAGCAAAGGGCTTTCCCTGCAGACGGCTCCAAATATATTGGGTCTGGTACAAAGACTAAACTAAATTTAATATTTCCTTTAAAATATTTTCCTCTTTTCATTTGACATACAAAAGAAATAGATCATCCATTAATGATCCCAGGTGTAGACCACCTGCAGCTCAGGTCCGTATCTTCCTCAAGGAATTTCCTTTCAATGAAGATATTGTCCAGTTCCCTTTAATGCTCTTAATCCAACTCAAAGGTATTTAAACTCTTCATTTCTCAAAATAAATATTTAGTATCTCATTGGTCTTATTTCTTGACACCTGATCTCGTCAGTACGATTTACGATTTCCTTAGCCTGGAAGAAGACAAGACAACCAAACTTGCATTGAACTCATCCGTGTAGTCCTTAACAATGACCTCACCGACTCTTGTCCTACTTCTTCGTTGATTGCTTGTCACTTAAAAAGAAAAAGTATACCATTAAAAAGAGATTAAGATGGCTCAAAATGCCATAGCAGTGGCCGCAGAAAGAGACTTCCTCAGAATCCCTATCTGGTTTGGCGAAGTATCAAAAGATTTAACGCTTGCCAAAAATTGGATTGAACGGGTCAAAAGACTTCAAGCCACCTGCCAGTGGAATGACACGACAGCAATCGGTCACCTCTTCAGTGCTATTCATGGAAAAGCGGTGCAGTTTCAAATGCATCATGTCAGATCATATCCAAGGATCAAAACACCCTGGACCGTGCTCATAAGGATGTTTACACAGGCCGTTGGTGTCAAAGGAAAAGACACCTCCAGGATTGCCAATCTCAATCTCACACAGATGCAGAATCAAGTTTTAGGAAAGGTATTTGTTGAAATTTCCGGTTCTTTATAGATTAAACTCATTTTTAGATTTTCAAAAAATATACCTTTTTAAAAACTACAATCATATTTTAAAAAAAGGGGAAAATGATAGTTTGTTTAAAATTTGCCTTTATTTCAATGGGAGATAAAATTTGAAAATCATATATCAGAAAGTTTGAAATAATATATTCATGAGATACATTTAATGCTTCAATGTCTCACTTTGTAAATTGTAAATTAGGAACAATTACTAAACCCACACTGGCATTTAACTTTTTTGGAGATTTAAGAGTGATTACAAAGAATTAATGTGGGTAATTGAAAGGAAAGACAATTTAAGGCCACTTATATTTCTCTATTGTTTTCATTTGCCATCTCCAAATACAGGCAAATGAATCAATCCTTATTCACCAAACAAGAAATAAGTTGATGAAGATTTGACAAACTTTAATTCTTCGGCATACTTGTGTTATCATTCAGCCATGAATCAGACTGACTTTTTCTCTTATACAACTGAAAGGAGCACAATAAGGACTGTGAGCTTACTTGCTTCATCAATATTCCTTTGTGTTTTCCCAACATTTTTATATCTTGTTATAAGATATGAAAAGAATCTTCATAGAAGAACCATCCTCAACTATCTTGCTGCTGACTTTTGTGCAGTACTTGCCTGTCTCTTTGTTGTAGTCCAGTTAATGGAGACAGTAAGATTTATTTTTGGCCCTTTGCCTGTCAATGTTTGCTATGTTCAAACAGTACTAAGAGTTGGTTGTGTTTATTCATTTTACCTGATAGTAAACTTTCATGCAGTCTTGAAATATGTGCTGATATTTATCTGGAAGAGTCCCTTTGGGTTTCGAGATGACTTTTGGTACTTCTTCATCAAGTGTTTAATCATCCTTGGAATCTTCATCATTCAGTTTGTCATGGAATTCATAAGGAGATTCCGAACCCTTGAGTTCTATATTTGTACTGGTGGGGAGCCAGATTTTCAACCTGTACCAAGATACATCAATTATGCATTGGCCATATCATCAACCATCATTCATTTGGGCGTGTGGGTCAGAACCTATTTTTTCAACAGATACAATAGAAAAAAAAATAATTGGCAAGTAGTGCTAATGAGTGAAATTGAGACAGAGTCAGTGCTTAATCACCTAACCACCACCATCTCTGCAGGGACTCTTCTTGTTGGTTCCTCCATACTTTTTTGGTATCTAAGCAAAGTTAAACCCTCAGATCTAAACAACCCATCATACTTACTTTTATTGTACTGGAGAAGTTTTGGTGTACAACCATTTAGTGCCACTCTTTTCTCTATTTTTATATTGAAAAGCAAACGTTTCAGAAATCATTTGAGAAATCTTTTCAATTCTAATGAAATCATCATTTTGTTTAGAAAACTTTGAACCCTTTTTTTTCTTTTAACATATCTCTACTGTTTATAACATTTTTTCTGTAACTTCATTTTATGGAAAATATAAGACTTTGAAGTTCAGGTTTTTATTTACAAGGTATTGATGGTCTTTTGGGATTTGAAAAGTTTCATATATTGGGCCATCACAGTTTCAATTATTTGTATTAACCACTAGAGCATCTGTCCGCCATGCAAGGGTAAGGAGTGGGCAAAGCGCAGAGGGCTTAAAAACAGGTAAGAATGGGGAAAACCAGGCTGCTCAGTTGCATCTTGAACTGTTAGTCTTTCTACTAGAGAGCTCCCAAGGAATGCCATTTCTGTAAAGAATATCTTCTGAATCTCAGAAAAAGGTGTTTATCAGAATTAAGCTCACTACATAAGCCTGATCTTTACACTTGAATGTTTAATAATTTTTTTGGATTCCTTCTCTGTTTTAAAACATTAATTATTGGTACCTTTCAAATGAAATTTTCTGCTTTCCAAATAAACATATTTTAGTGAATCCTTGCATGTATGGGAACCCTGTGCTTAAGCATCTGTGGGGATAGCATGCCTGATGTCTCTGCTGTTGGAAAGGATTAGTATTTGTTATTTCTGGCCTCAACTTGACCTACTTCTGTCAACTCATGTGAGGTTCTCTAGTTCTTGCTCATCAGGTTCAGCTGATACCCAATTGCAGACCTCATATTGTTTGTTTTGCAGGTCTATCAAGCTCTCAAAAAGTTTAATCATTGTTAATGATACGATTTAGCTAATAAATCATTCATTCATCATTTCTTGGGAGGAAATGATAGACGCTTCGTTTCAACTAAGATAATCAGCCGGCATTTCAGATCCTTTCTTAAAGTGTAGTTTCAAAATTGGATTGTAGCATTGCTTCTTGAATCCTATGCAGTTTTTAGTATGGACCTTTTAAAGTTTCTCCAATGGTTTATGGTCCGTGAACAGGAAGAATTTATTTCCCTTAATATGATGAGAAAAGTGTTCCATACCCCAAACAGCTGCATGCATTTCCAATAAGAAAGGGATTTAGTTTTCCTCATGTTTAATCATTTTTTGACTCTCATATGCAATAACTCTGAAATTACCATCTTTATCAGTCTGGGTTAGGATGGCACTCATTCCAACCGGTGTCCATTCATCACCGCAAGCAGCATTGGTTATCAAGGTAAGTTGCAAACCATGTCTGGGGAAGCATACCACTGGTTGCTATGACAGCACCATATTTAGTTCCACAAGTGCTCGTTGAGCATCTTCCGGAAGTGGCCCTCCTATCCAATCGCAATTCTATCTTTGTAGCTTCTCTTTCAGGTTCATAATTCTACCTTGTTCCTTCCAACACCCTCCTTATCAGACATCTCGGGCAATAGTTCAAATTATTCTCTCTGATGAAATCTATTCCCAAGATAAAATTCTCATTAAGTCCTTTAATAGCAAATATATAATATTCTACTTTCTTTCCCATCAAATTAAACCTCATTTGAATCTTTTCCCTTTAAGTAATCTCATAATCGCTAGCAGAGGCAAAGCGTGCCCCAGACATGCCTTCTCGCTTCAAAATAACTGTTTTCTTCATTCTTCAGTGTGCTGGTGTACCCATACAGGAGATAACATTATGGGTATTGTATAACTTCTTTATCTCCTTTAAACTTTCCAAGGGCCAATATATTCCAACTATTCATTATTTCTGTTACCGTCAACTGAATAGGCCACTGTGGGTTTTCAAGTTTTGTACCCCTTACCAGTTTAATGGAGACAACTGGAGAAGTGGTTTCTCCTTTTGAATCGCTATAACTTGGTTCGCTTGTTTAGGCGAACAAAAATTACGGGCCATTTGTTGCAGTCATAGCATTTGCCAATTTTTTCTCTCTTAGTTTCTCTTTCTCTTTGTCTCTTGCTTCAGGACTCATGATCTGGTCGAGCAAGGATTTTAATTCATCCACACAGATGGGTGAGATTGTAACAGGCTTTGATTGATTCTGATAGTTCCTGGTGAAATCTTCAATCGCAATTATTGTTTGAGCATACTAGTCTACTACCGTCTCATTTAATTTCTGTTTTTATGTCAAGAGTCGGAAAGCTGACTCACCGGTAATATGGTAAGTCATAACCCTTGAAGAACTCCTCTTTCACAGTGGACCACATGGCCATGTCTTTCCCTAAGATTCTAAGGGAATTCCACCAGTTGATGGCCTGGCCCTGGAGCCCTAGATACATCTCATTGCAGGCAGCATTAGCTGGCTTGGTAGTATCCCTACATTGCGCCTTGATTCTTTCAATAAAATCAGGTGGTGTAACATCATATTTACCATTGCCGTAGAGCAGAGGCAATCTTGTGGTTTTGATTTCTTCTTGCTCCTGAGGTTCATGGAGTGATTGTCTATCATGAGACTTCTTTGAACTTTTTTGTTCTTCTTTTGCTAAGTCGCAATCCCACCGCTGCCACCAATGTCAGATTTTCCCATTAATATATATTAAAGCCTAAATGGAACGTGGAAAGGGGGGATACAGGGGGCAGCTTAGCCACACAACAAGATTCAGGTATTCCAACAATTCTTACGTAAAAACCCTATTTACTACAACAAGCAAGTCAACCTTGCACATTAACACTCTTAAAAGCCAGTCAACCATCTCCCTCTTTAGGCAAGATGCCACCAAGCATTGCATTACAATGTCCTATAAAAAGACCTCTTTTTGATCATCAGATCAAGAGTATTTTTCAACCTTTCAGAGTATCAACTCTGTCCCTTGAAAAAATATTCACAAATGTTATGCACGTCCTCCTGGCTAAGCTTTTTCAATTGTCTCTTCTCCTTTTGCATTTGAATTAGACACATCTTTAAGGTAATAAAAGTATTTTCATTCCTCTTTTTTGTTTTGCTTTATCAGGAATATTGGGAAGGGTCACACCAACAGAAAGTGAAGTAAAGTTATTTCTCAAGGAGAGGATTTCACATCTCTTTGCATGTATCAATCTCTTACCTTTTCAATGTGGTATTTGGCAACCAGGAACCTCTGAAAAGTCCTTTGCTTGGATCCTTATTCATCAACAGAAATTGTAAATTTTTGAAAACTTCTTTCAACAAAGCTGGCGTTTACCCAAAAGTATAAAATTCCAGAAGTCAATTTGTTAGGCCTCCGTTCTGTGGCAATAATCAAACATTCTCCAGACTTAGTATTTCCTCCACTAAAGAAAACAGCGTCAAACCCATGTGGATTTCCAGAAAATGGTTGTGGTAAGTCGATAGATTTAGAAATGCCTTCTTTAAAAAAACACACTGGATTTTCAACAATTTATTCAAATTTAAGTTCTAGTTACCACTATTGCTTTTTCTTTTTCCTCTTGCTGTTTGAACCTAAAAAAAATAATCCGAAATAGGGTAACCGTGTCAATTTGCCTACTGCCATTTTGCCTAATGGCATTTTGCTTACAACAGTTTGCCTAATAGTTGATTCCCCTACTGCCACTTCGCCTACCATGTCAGTTTGCCTACTGCCATTTCGCCTAATCAGCCTCTATTGCTAACCTAACCAGACCCAACAAACCCCCCAAACATGCATGTTTCCCTCTTCTTAACCCTGCAGGGCGTGTTTTCCCCCCTAACCCACAGGGTTAGAGAGAGGGAAACGTTAGGCAAAATGGCAGAAGGCGAATCGACTATCAGGCAAACCGTCGTAGGCAAAATGACATTAGGTGAAATGGCAATAAGCAAATCGACGTTTTCCCCAAAAATAGGTAAAGTTAAAAAAGTTTTTCCACTTACCTTTCTAAGTATCAATAAGATGATAAAAGCAAAGTACTTTAAAGGATAAAAGAAAGATTCTTGGGCATATATTCCATTTTTAGGCTTTCCATTACCTTGTCGCAGGCTATAAAAACCTGCAATGCCAAACAAGCCTAGAATTATGGTTAGAAGCTCCAAAAACATTTCACTTGCCAATAGAGTTGCACTTAACTGATAAGAAGACAATATTTTGTTATCAGCTATTTATTTGATTATTACAATTCATTTCACTTCTGACAGGTGTACAAATTCTTCTATCTAATGTGTGAAAAGACACTCAGATATATAAAATAGATTTTATGTTTAGCAATGCACCAATTTTGAACAGAACTTAGGTACAAACTCACCATTTTCTGATTTTAAACCTTATCATTAATCCTTCCCTTTAGAGACTCTAAACCTTACAGTCTCTAGCAGATTATGGTTTAACAAAGTTTGCTTCACTAAAGTATTGTCATGGAGATTACCTCAAAAATTTAACCAAGGAATTAACCCTCAGACTAGAGATGGGCCCTGACCCGACCCGAGCTTACTTTTGACGCGCAGTAAGTAAGAGGCCGACCCGGCTTCGACCCAGGTACTTTCCGACCCGACCCGAAGCAATTTTTTGACCCAAAGGGCAAAAATTGAAAAAATTGACATTTTTAGGGGAAATTTTCAAAATTCAAACCCAAACCATAAATGTCTGACCCGACCCGACCCGGGTCAAAAATTTTTGACCCGGACCCATCACTACCTCAGACCCCCAACTGAAGTCTACATAGCTCACCAAAAAAGTCACAATATTTTAATGAAAATGTTCACGTTCTTTCACATTTACCATGAAAGTTATTTCAAGCTAGTTTGCCAATCTATCTCACATTTCCTCGACTTTTTTTTTGTTCCAACAAAATTTCTCCCACTCAATAGAGTGCCCTCCAGCAAGTGATCAAAAGACACCATCTCTTTGATTCCACCCTTTTGTTGCTACCCTTTTGCACCGTTCTTAGACCTCAAAAAAACTCACATTCGATCAATAAACATTACAGTATTTTCCTGATTGGGAGGTCATCACCATGTTATCCATCGGGTCTCTCAAGATGTCATCGAGCTCATCAGATTATGCTTTCCTGCTCTTGTCGGAGCACCACATTTGTTAGTATGATAAGAGGAGGAGAATAAGCTTCCAAAAAGAGGCAGTGAAACTTTATATTGTTGGACATTTTAGGCAAAGGTTAATTATTAGCTAAAGATAAAAGAAAAGGGACAATTTATCACATAAATTAAAAAATCCATAAACCATATTTGTTGTTTAAGGGGATTATAGTGTTAATATCCATAAAAGTTTGATATGTAAGTGATACAATTTTGATCATGAGTTACATCATGGTCACGTTTTTAAGATCTGCCAACACTGGCTGCCCTTGTGGTACTTCTTGCAGGTGTGTGCATCAGGTAACGTTTTGAGTGAGGAACTCCAACCACAGATCCACTTGCCAAGGATGGTAGATTAGAAAGTGATGATTGCAAACGTGAATGTAATCGCACAGAACTCATAGAAGACATCCTTCCAGTCCCAGAGGCTTGGGCTTCCTCAAGAAATCTTTCAAGACTTTGGAGCTCCATTTCAGAGAATAACTCCTCCTGACCATTTGGCTTTAATTCCCCTCTTCGAATCAAACATTTTGGAAACTTTGCCTGAAAATGATTATGGTATGGTTGTTGCTGTAAAGTGAAAAAATTAAATTGATTTCAATTACCTGAGTTATCCGGACTCCACCGCTGAGCATGAAAACATTATCATATCCCCTCTGAACAAGAGTTGTTGCAAACTTGCTGGCAACCAACTCATCGTAGTCATAGACAACAATCAATTTATCTTTCTTGTTTTTGAAAGCCAACATTTCCCTGTATAATAACAGTTTGAGCATAAATAGGTGGGGATGTGTCAGACCTTGATGTAAAGAATAACGATGTCTTTCATATTGAATCCTTTATGCAACTTAACTTAAGATTCCTCTCATAAGCTCAAAAATACCCTACACTATCAGGATCCAAATCAGGATAGCCATATATAGTACACAAAAGTGATCCCCCAGACATCAGATAAGAAACTTGATGTTGATGAGAAACCCGGATATGGGAATCCAGATAGATTGGAGGTGTAACATATTTACGATAGATGGCACATCAACAAGGGCTCAAGTACGTGGTTGAAAATCATAAACTTTCTGCATGGTTACACATCTGACTGTACTATCTGATGCTGATGCAGAAAGTATAAAAAGCCTCATTGAACAAATTTTAACATTAAGCATTTAAAATAAACAAGTTGGCTAGGCCTGCCTGGGCTGGAGTTGAACCCTAGATAGGAATCCGACGCGTAACCTACTAGACCCAGAGAGGTGATGTATATAGTAAGCGCATTGATCAGCTGTTTACTGAGTAAATTGTTCAAATTTTTGTTGTCTTTACTAATTTAACAGTTGACAAATGCGTTCTTTATATCCATCACCTCTCTGGGTTAAGTAGGTTACACGTTGGATTCCTATCTTGGTAGCCAGGGTTCAACTCCAGCCTGGGCAAGCCTACCCAAAAAACACCAAGTGTGTCTTAAACATGATCTCGAATTGCAAGGCACACTCAAAAAATTATTTTGGAAAAGTACCCACCTTGTCTCAAAATTAACTGCTCTTGTGAGTCTGCTGGCCGGATATGACTTTGCCATGATGATATGACATCTTTCAAAGTCCTCAACTTGACGAACATCAAGGAGAAGAAAGGGACGATCATTTATCTGATTGGAAGTCTCATCACCAACTGGTTTGCTGGGATTTATTTCTACTATGTTGTTGTTAGGAGATATTTGTATTGGCAAATCCACCACACTTTCAACTCTGTCACCCAGTTGGGAGGCAGTATCTTCGTAATTAAAAAGACTTGAAGTTTTATAGGAGTTCTGAAAAATTCAATTCATTATTATAGTCTCATGAATACAACTATATTGCTTTTAGGTGTGATACCTGGTGATGAAAAGATCTCCCACTGTTAAGCTGTTGATTATGTGGCCTAACAATTTCTATCTTACCAATTCCAGCAATCAAGTCTCCAACACTGGAATGAAGTTGACTTTGAATACTAGTTGATCTACGCATCATTTTCCCTTTAACAACAACAGACTCAAAAATGTCATTATTATTGACAATAGGGAATGGTTCAGTTGGTGTCTCCTGATTGGCCTCAATTACTTCTTCTGATAGGTTAATAGGTCCTTCAACGATATCTGGCTCGCCAACCGATGAATCACTGTTGACTTCTGATCTGGCTGATGATCCCTTGTGTTCAGAGGCTGCGTCAGCCTCCTTTAAAAAATAAGGCTTTTTTAACAAGGAAAAAGGAATCTTTGATTTTGAGAGGTTTTTTGGTCATAGATGTAGATAGCACACAAGGATCTCAGAACCATGTTTTTACTAGCGCTACATTATTTTTGTGATCACACAACCTTTCTATTCATTTTTGGTTCTCGAGCCCACTTGATCATTGTCGATAAAAAGGCTTGCTCGCCTTTAGATGTCTACTAGTTATTTTTCACTGTTCTTAGATGTTGGGTGGATACTCATAAGCAAGTAGGATAAGCATGTGTGATTACCCTGGGATATCGCTATTCTGTTTACATGATCACATGCGCTTCCAGGATTAGTCTACATAGATTTTTTCTTGCTGCTAGGATCATCACTGATTTTTTTTATAGGATCAAAGCACTGCCAGGCAATGGTGTTTCCTATAATCATAGACCATTCTTCCTCTTCTGACATTTATCCCAATCATTCTCCCTTTTAACCAAAAGGGTATTTATTGCTAACCTAACCTAATCTAACCTAACCCAACCAACCCCCCAAAGCATGTTCCCCTTTCCTAACCATGCGGGGCATGTTTCCACCTCATTTATTACAACCAGCCCCCTTTTAACCAAAAGGATATTTTTTGCTAACCTAGCCT
>Ga0194133_10005757_pt1 | contig 15640 bp, 13 predicted proteins | sample TA2KigOf40mmetaG_FD_155448 | JGI IMG/M metagenome (GOLD analysis project Ga0194133, IMG submission 155448) | Freshwater microbial communities from Lake Tanganyika, Tanzania - TA2015055 Kigoma Offshore 40m | ecosystem: Environmental > Aquatic > Freshwater > Lake | place: Tanzania: Lake...
TATCTGAGCTTCCGATGCTCTAGTGGACATGCGGATGATGCTGCTATCGGGAAATGCCGCAGTGACATCTGCTACATGTTATAGCTGATCGTAGTTTAAAACTGAGCGCGAATGCCAACGGCGCCGACTGTTCCGCCTTCACAGCTCGAAAAGATTGCGATCTAAGCCTTGTCGCAGGTGCGACCGTGCGCACGACAGGTCGTGTCAGCCGACCATTTCTCGAGTCCATGAGTCAAATCCTAAGGTGGGTAAAAATAGCTCGGTTTGGCTGGTTCAGTGCACGGTGCAAACCGGTGGACAAGCAGCAAGCGATTTTCCGATTTAGTTTGGTCGATCGCCGTCAAGTCCGACGATGACTTCTTGTTCCGGTGCTCCAGAACCTTGAATTTTGCGCTGCTGACTGCGGGTAGACCTTCGCAAAGATGTGGAGATTTTATCTGACGACCGTCTGGTTTCTTCATACTTAAGGGCACCCTACATGGTTTGTACGATTTGCTGGAATAGCTTTCTTTCGGCCTCGTGCACCAGTCGTGAGTTGTGCCATAACAAGGTGAAGTCACCATTGACTTTCTTGCATGCTTTCCTAATGGCGTCGATACGAGTGAATGCCGCTTCTCCAGAACCCAAGGCCATATAGGCCGGATCTATCACGCTCACATCCATGACAGTGAGCGGATGTACCACAATATCGATGGTCTGGTTATGTACGACATCGTACCCTTGGAACGGATGACAAGTACCACAGCGAAAGCCGATATGATCAGCAAAGCCCAAGCTTGCATCGTGCTGCAGTCCGTTGTTTGCCATTGCTCGCCAAACATGCGGACCAAACCATCGCAAGTAGTGCATTCTGGCACCAAGTATTTCTCCATTCTCTGACATTTTGTTTACTGCCGCCTCCAGTCGCCGCTTCTCGGCTGCCAGAAGCGCAAACTTTTCAGCGGCGGCGTAACTGGGGTGTAGTCCAATTTTATGCCCTCGGCGAAGGATTTCAGCCATCAACTTTCCTACAGCAGGATGATCAATTTCATACTCCCCATCATGCATTGAATCATAGCGACCTGCTAAAAAGTAAAACGTGGATCGGCTGTTTGTCGCTTCCACCAGCTCCATAATCCAAGCAAACGTGTTATACGGGTCATGCGGATGAATTTCGGTCCGACTATTCAACCAGACCCGCAAAATGTTCATGAGACTCTGAGAACGAGCCTTTACAATATCACGAACGACACACTTCAGAATGCCCGTTTGGCTCTTAAAGGCATAGAGTGCTGGCTCGTCTACATCGTGGGAAATCTGAAAGGTGGCGGCTCGATTCGTGAATTTCAAATCAGGCCATATCCGCTTCAAAGAAGCTAGCAACACCTCCACATACTCATCCGCCAATGGCCGCTCTAAGAATCCCGCCCTAAACGCTATTGATTGCGATGCCGAAAATCTTCCGTACTCGTCTCGAATTGTGTGTATCATTTCTTCGTATCGTGTTAACATAAAGAAACACGACCCCAAAACATCCAGCTTGAGCACGAACTCACCCTGAGTTTCCTCAAAAAGCCCTTCGTCTCCATAAAGGATGGGGAGCTGTGCACTGATCAATTTCCCACGCAGCTCGGGCCAATCGATATGCCAGTTCACGAGGGCTTCGGATGGCAGACTTTCGGTACCCAGCCAGTCTTTTCTCGCCGCTGCAAAGAAGGTTTGCGGTAGAGACAGTCGTTTTCGTCCCAAAATTATTGTGACGTCACCTGCATCGGTGGGTTCACAATGGTAGAGCAAATTACCTACACGCCCAAAAACCCACCTTAACAGCCACTCAATCTCTTGGTAGTAAGCTTTTGGAATTGAAATTACCATGTCTAGGTCAGACTTCAATTTGGCCATCGGCGAATGGATTGGATTTTGCCTGCTTTCAGCGTGCGCAATGCTTTTTCGGCACTCTTTTGGATGTTTTTTGTACAATTTTTCCAGTAATTCAGCTTTCCCGAATTGGGCAATTCGTTCAAGGTTTTGCCACTGAGGCATAGTTTCGCAACTTCCACGAGTTTCTCTGCGGCATGAATTGTTACCCGGTCCGATAAGCTGTTTATACAATCGGATTTAAGCACTTCGATCTCAGACACCAACAGAACTGACCCGGCGTCAATGTCTTGCGTGACATAATGAACCGACGCAGCGGGCTGTAGGCCTTTCTGCAAAGTAAACTGCACGGCCCCAGCACCTCTGCAATCCGGAAGTGGTGCAGGATGCGCATTTAAACAGAATCTTGAGAACATATCAATTATTTCTGAATGGACGATTCCCACGCCTGCCAGCAGTCCGATCTCGTACTTTTCCCTCTCCAGAATCTTATGAAGCGCAACATGGTTTACGTGATCCACCACGAATTTGGCCCGCTGCGATAAGTCAATCTCGTTAAAGGGGGCAATCAGGGCTTGACGGCGATCAGATGCCTTGTACCTGACTAAACGCCAGACCAATATGTAGGTGTAATGGCTCGTTTTGGAAAGCGCGATGAAATTTCCAGAATACAACAAATTAATTAGCACCACGATTCTCTGGATTAAACTTGGAACGCGCGTCTTTGTTGCACTAGATTTCACGATCACTAAATCATAAGGTACCCGGTTTTCTTCCAGAAACTTGACAACCATTTTTGTGTACAAGTCGTTCCATGAACCAAGCACACAAACTTTCCTGCGCCCTGGACGTTCTTCGGCAGTTGAATCCATTTTGCGGAGACAAATCTCGTCGAAAAGAGGAGGTAGACGCGCGTCAGGCGGTGGCGTTCCGAATGGTGTAGACTGCAGGGACTTCTACGCCGACAGTGTCACGAACATCACAGAAGGCGTTACAACAGAGCTGAGACACATTGAGCTTGAAAGATCATTGCTGGACGATCATCAGTAAAGCTAAATGATGGCCTTGGCGCGTTTGAAATTCTCGATTTTTGCCGCATTTGTGGGCAGAGGTATCGCCGAAAGGGAGCTGCTACAACTTTTGTGGTTAGGATTTATCGCCAGTGATTTTCCGGAAACTGATTGTGGGTGAGGGTGCGCGCTTTGTGGCTATTCATCCATTCACGCGCTACGGGACTAAACAGGCGAGACGAACGCTGAAAGGATTGCCGTTCCCGATTCGCGCTTCTAACCGACTGCGCCGTGACGTCTCCGTTCGTCCAACGCGTCGCAAGCGTGAAGTTGGCGCTTTTCAAGCAAATTAGCGTGTGCACGCGCAGAAGGTGTGCGTTCTTCGGTGTACGGCGCTGAAAAGCGGCAATACACGACTCACAACAAATCGTTAAGTTCCTACACGCTCAGCCATCGTGCGGGAACGGTCCCGTTGGATAGCGCGACTTGCTTCGGTTGCCTCCAGCTTTTTCATTACCTGTTGGCACTCACATCGTGTCGCATATGCTTTGAGTGATCCAGTAGTTTCTCTACGTTTTCACGCTTCAGACACGCTACTAGCTGGTCACGCTCGAACCGGTTGAGTCGGATATGACGCCGCCGCAGAACTGTCAATCTTGGTCATGGCCTGCGGCTTATTTTTGATGCGGAGATTTTTTCGGAGTGGATAGGCCACTCCGAAAATCTAAAACGTCTTCCAATTAGTTCTATGCTTTCTAATTGTACCTCTGGCAAAAGATGTGATTTACCCAACCACTATTTTGCGGCCGTACTCCCCAGGCGGGGAACTTAATGCGTTAGCGACGGCACTTCATTTTCGGGAAGACGGTGCTCCCTTCTGTTAGGTATGGTGGCAAATGCCCCGAGTAGCAGCCAGAGCGGGCCCCAAGTAAAGAACGTTCCGACTGCGGACACGATTAGAACAGGCAGCGTTAGGATGCGTATAAAGATCAAATTTTTGTGCATACGCACCCTTGCCCAACCGCAGTAAAGAACGAGAACAAACAAAATAGTTCCGAGTGCTCCAAGATTGGCCTGCAATGATAGCAGTGATGAATGGAGGTAGTCACCAGAAAGAATTCCGAGATTGGGATTTCCAACCATAGGGCGATCAGATAGGTGAACGAGCCAAGCTTCTCGCAGAAACTCGTTACGTGACTGTACGCTACTTCCCCCAAGCACACTGCCATCAGCCCCGAAGTTAAGCAGGCGAATGGGTGGTAGCTCGACACTGGCGAGGGTGACTGCCAGCGTCACGAGGAAAACGAGAAACGTTAGAGAGTACCAAGTTCGCGCACGGTCACCTCTTTTAGATCTTTTCGCAGGGACCGAGAGCCACAGTGCTATTGATACGCACAGTAAGACTAAGACAGGCGCTTTATTGGACCCGAAAAGTTGAAGTAGTACTACGGACGCCGCGCTCTCAGTAAGAACGAGCAACATGAATGCAATTGAGTGCCAAGCCTTTGCCGTGCGGCCAGCAACGAGTGCTCTCCACTGGATCGCGACGATGACGACTGTAGCAATTCCGAGTGTATCACCGAGAATCTGATAGAATTCTCCGCCAGCTGTAACTATGTAGAAAAGGTCTGTGCGCACCGCATCAAGCCCGTTGATGTACATCCATGCAAGCGCTATCCAGAACATGACAGTCGCCGAGATAGCCAACAAAGGCATTCTGGAATTGTAACTAGGTGTGCGCTCAGATCCAGTAGAAAATCCAATGGTCGTCATAGCGCCCATTATTGACCAGCGCAGAATCTCCACCAGGTGTGACCGTAGCCACACTTGAGCCTCTGCACCACCGGCCCGAAGTGCGGCAACCATTATCAAGAGTACTAGTGAAACAAGAGGGACGAGGAGATCCCCGGTCCGCATGAGACTCCATGCTCGCCTGCGTACCTCTGCATCCATGAAGATCGCCACAACACCACAAAGCAGCGCCTTATCTAGCGAAACAAAGGGACCACGGTCGCCCGTCAGAGAAAGCGATGCAGCAACTAATGCCCCATCGAGAAGGACTATTCCGACGAACAACAAGCCTAGCTCAGATTCCCGATACACCGCCCTTAACTGAGAGGGGCTTTGATTCAGATGGTTAGTGTGATGCATCTGATGCGCCCGCGCAGAGGAAGTGCCTAAGGTCGGATATCGGCATATTAAAAAGCGCGTCGAGGATCGAAAGTCCTTCGACGAAGTCCCCAGTGCCGACCTGACGGTATACAGGATGTGAGAACCTGTTGTATAGCAGCCTAATGCCAGCTGCCTCGAACAACGATTCGTCCTGATATCCACTTGCGCCAAGGCCGCAGAGGTAGGTGTTGGCCCCAACCGCTGTAAGTAGGTCTACCAACAATGCCGTCTTCCCAGAAGTTGGTGGACCTAGCGCAGAACTGTAAACTATTCGTGGGGAAACATCGAGCAACAATAAGACCCGCTCTATGAACCGCATGTTGCGGCGCATCAGGTTGTCGTCAGGATCATTCAGGTGCTCGGCTACCAACCATTCATGCTCGCGGAAGTACGGCGCGCGAGCGTATGCCTCGCGCAGCGTGCGCAGCAACTTGGCGGGAGCCGTGGCCGGATTGGGGACGACCGTCATCTCGCGAATCGGCATGCTCACCTGACCAGGCTCCGGTGGACGCCCGAGCGTCAGGGACAGCCAGTGGGGCTGCCCATTGACGAGGATGCGGACCCGACGGCCCCAGAACGCGGCGTCGCGCGGATTGTTCGTCACGTGGTCGAGCACGATCCAGACATCGGACCGCGCCACCTTCCGGAAGAAGCCGAACCACGGGAAGAAATCCGGCTGGTGGATCGTTGCGATCACAGTGGGTGCACCGACTTGGCGTACAGCCGCGACGCCGTCGCATTGAACATCCTCGCGTACAGCCGGCCGCTGCCGTCATGGTCATCTGTCCGCACGCGAACGGTGCGCAGTTCCCGATCGCCCTCGACCGAGCGGAGGAACGCCGCGATCATCGCCGCGCCGTACCCATAGCGGCGGTGGTCCTGGTCGATCACCACCTCTTCAAGCTCCACGCCATACCCGAGGTAGCGCGGCATCGCGAAGCGGTTCACGGCGAGGATCCCCACTGCCCGGCCCTGGTGATGCGCGACGAGCAGCGTCGTCGCGGTCCCCTGCACCTCCGGCAACCGCTCCATGTATGCACGGAGCTCCGGCACCCCGTACTGGGCTCGACCGCGCAGCGCCTTCAGACATTCATGCACGAAGGGAAGGTCGTCGGGTTGCGCGGGACGCAGCGTGATTTCCACAGACATGGATATAAGGCTCCCTCAATCTCGATTGACGGCAATACGAGCGCTAATGCGGCGACGGCGCATCATTCGAACCGGGCCACACCTGCGAGAAACTCCTCGGCGAGCCGGCGGAAGCTCATCTGTTCTCGCGCATAAAGTGCCGCCGCGTGGCCGAGCGCTTCACGCCGAGCCGGATCGGCCGCTAAAGCGAGGACCGCCTGCGCGGCGGACTCGAGGTAAGTCTCCGATGGGACCAGCACCGCGTGAGCATCATGCATGAAGCTGCGCTGCACCCGCGAGGGTCCGTCCACGGAGAGGGCGAGGCGACCGGCCGCCATTGCCTCCCGGAGGATACTGCCGCCATGCGGGTCCGGCTCCAACAGGGGCACAATGTCCATGGCATTGGCCATCGCGTTCATGCGGTCGTAGGGCAACCATCCGGTCAGGACGCTGCAGTTCGCGAGTCCGGCGTCGCGCACCTCCGCCTTGAGCGCCTCGAAATCGTCACCGCCACCGACCAGCAGCAATTGGAAGTTCTCGAAGCCGAGCGAGCGCACGCGCCGCGCCAGTGCGACCGTATCCCATACCTGCATGTTCCGATTGGTGCGGCCAATCCAGCCGATGACGAGCGCATCGTCGCGCAATCCCAAGCCACGGCGGATCTCCAGGCGCTCACTGAGCGGCAACGGATGATGCTTGACCGTATCGACGGGGAACGGCAATGACACGCACTTGTGACGCGTCACGCCGAAACTCACGAGTTCCTCGAGTACGGCGTCCCAGCCGAAGTATCCAGTGATGCCTGTATCGATTCCCCAGCTCGGCCAACGCTCGAGCCAGTGGGGCTCGACCTGCCGCAGGCTACCGCCCAGTAGCCGGAAGTGCCGCGTGCCTGTGCGCCGCGCCACGCTGTTACCAATGATTGTATCGGGGGTCGAGGCGGTCACAAGCACGTCAACCGCTTCCCGCCGACAAAAGCCACTCATGAGATGAGCGCCGATACGCCAGTAGTACTGGCGGTTGAGCACGCGCTGCACACCGAATGCTCCCGCATTGAACTTCGGCATGGGCAGCTGAAGCGCCGTCCCAATGCGGGCGATGTCGGGCAGCAGCGCATCGCCGTAATGGTACACCCAAGACACCCTGTGTCCTAGCGCTACCAGCTCGCGCATCAGCCCGAGCGTGTAGGTCTGCTGCCCTCCCAGATTGATGCCGGGATAGTGGAAAGCGATGTGCCTCGGCCGACTGGGCGCCTTCATCAGGAAGGCTCCGCTGCGCTTTCCGGGCCCAGTAAGCGGCGAAACGCCGCCGAGTCGCGCTCAAGCTCTGCGTAGGTTCCGGCCGCGACGAGCCGCCCCCCGTCCATGACGAAGATGCGGTCGCAGGATTCGACTGTGCGCAACCGGTGCGCAATCAGAAAGATGGTACGTAATCCCGACAGGCTGCGGAGGGCGGACATGACGGCCTCCTCAGTCATGCCATCCAAGGCACTTGTCGCTTCATCGAAGACCAAGAAACTGGGATCGTGGTACAGCGCGCGTGCGATGCCCAACCGTTGTCGTTGCCCGCCGGATAAGCGGACGCCACGCTCCCCCACGTCGGTCTCATACCCCTCGGGCAGTGTCGAGATGAACTCATCTGCTTGCGCCAACTGCGCGGCCAGCCGCACTTTCGCGAGGTCGCGCTCCACTGCCGGAACGCCGATGGCGATATTCTCGGCGATAGAAGCGTTCGCGAGGAAAACTCCTTGTGGGACGTAGCCGACCTGCCTGCGCCACGACGCGATGGCCTCGCGCGTCAGCTGCTGCCCGGCGTATTCGACGGTTCCGCTCGCTGGTTCGTACAAGCCGAGCAAGAGATCGGCCAGCGTCGTCTTCCCTGATCCCGTGCGACCCACGACTCCGACGGTCTGGCGGGGTTGTATCTCCAGCGACACTTCGTGCAAGGCTGGGCGGTCGGCGGACGGGTACGAGAATGTCACGTTGCGAACGGAGAGCACCCCGTCTCTGGGCAACGAAGGGACGCTCGAGGAACGCGGCACCTGCGCCAACGCCGCACGACACTCTACGAGATCGCACTCGAGCGCATCCACGGCAGCCCCAGAGAAGCGCAGCGCGACCGCCGACGCATAGATCTGTTGAAGCGCCGGCATCATGCGATAGCCAGCGAAGGCATATAGCGCGAGAGTCGGAATCGTCTGTGCAAGACCGCCGCCGCTCAGCACCAGCAAGATGGTAACGAGGACGATTCCCCCGAAGGCCACGGACTCCAGCAGGTAGCGAGGCAATACGGAGATCGCCGAGTTCAGGCTCGAACTGCGGAAGTACCGCATACTCGCGGCGTTGAACCGAATACGGCTTTCCTGACTGCGACCGAGGACCAAGAGTTCCTTGATCGCCCCAAGGGCCTCCAGCACTACGCGGTAGCGGTCCTCCGCGGCCTCAGCGAGCGTCGTACCGAGGTTCGTCTGTCGGCCTCGTAGCGCCCCATAGACCCCTGCGTACGCTACGCCGAACAGGCCGAGTGCTGCAACAGCGATCACCGGGTCTTTCGCCACCAGCAGCGCAAGCAGTGAGAGCACGACGAACACGCGCGCAAGACCGAGCAAGAGTGGCGCGAGCGCCTGCGTAATGGCGCCGTTGACATGGCTGAACACCGTGTTACTCAGCGACGCCGCGTCACGCATAACATGGAACCCGTACGGTTGGGCCAAGAAGCCGCCGAATAGCTCGTCCGACAGCGCGTGCTGCACGCGAGCTAGATACCGATGCTGCATCCATAAACTCAGCGCCGCCGCGATGTTGCTGAGAACGAGGATCACGAATACCGCGATGCCGATGGCGACCACGGTATCGCGATTCGACACAACGCCCAGCCAGGAGAGAACGCCTCGGATCTGGACGAGCCCTTGAAGCATATCCGGATCCATCACGACCGCCATGAATGGCATGATGGAGGCCACACCCAGCGTCTCTAGCACGGCGGCGAGGAGCATCGCGAGGAACAGCCAGAGCGCCGCACGACGCTCCGCGGGCGGTAGCAAGCGAAGCAGGCGGACCGATAGGCCGATCAGCCCTCCCACCGCGGGGTGAGCCGGACGCGCAGCGTCCGTCACGTTTCCCCAATTCGTTGCAGGGCTTGCACCACACATTCAATCTCGTCGTCGCGCAGGTACGGATGGAATGGGAGCGACAGCGTGCAATCGACCAGCCGTGCAGCAGCGGAGTAGCATGCTGTGTCATGCGGGGGACAGAGCCACATCAGCTCCCGCGAGGCCTCGATGCCCTGTCCCGAGAGCGACAACAGAATACTATCGCGCTGCTCGCGCGAGGATGCGCGGACGACACAGCGCGTTGGCACCTCGCCATCACCGTACTCCAGCGGCGCCAGACCGCAGTCAGCGGCAGCGCGCGCCAGCGTTCCGTACGCGGCGTGCAGTCGGTCAATCATCACGTCGCTCTGCTCGAGAGATGCCAGCGCGTACGCGGCGTGGAGATTCGGCATGGCGAGATTAAAGCGGGACGTGGACTCGTACTCAAGCTGATCGACATAGGTAACTTGGCGCTGCAGCTCGTCATACAGCGCTACGTCGTCCGTCAGCACCGCGCCCCCATCGATTCCGTCCATCCACTTGGTGGGATAGAACGAGAGGACGACGGCATCCGCTTGCGTGCGCAGCTGCTGCCGCGAGAAGAACGCCTGCGCGGCATCCTCGATCAAGAACCGACCGGGGCCCGCCCTATATGCGAGGGCTGCAGCGGCGATGCGGCCGAAATGATCCGGGGCAATCGCGACGGCGGTGGCCGCGCTCGACGCGGCCAGACTGAGCGAATCCGGCTCAAGGTCCGTGAACTCCGCCACGAGGCCGGCCGCGCGAATCGCGTTCACCATCGCAAAGCAGGTGCCCGCGGCTGCGGTACGCACCGGGGTTTCGGGCGCCAGCGCGCGTGCGCGCAACGCCACGAGAAGGGCCGAGAACCCGTTCACGGTGAGCACGGCGTACCGCTTGCCGAAGTGGGCGGTGAGCAGCTCCGCGAGCTGCGCGAGGTGCGGGCCGCGCACCAGCTGCGCGCTCCGCACCGCCTCGCGCAGCGCCGACTCGTGCGCGAGCGTGGGCTCGATACGGATGCGCGCCAGCGCAAGCCGGCCCCCTGTGGCAGCCTCACTCATAGAAGTGCCGATCGAAGTACGTGTCCGGATGGATCAGCAAGTACAGGAGCAGGTGTCCGTCCGCCAGATGTTCCTGAAAGCTTCGCCAATCACCGTCGCGCAGTACGCCGCGGTCATAGCACTTCCATCGGGTCCACTCGGAATCGCTGATGTAGAACGAGCGATGGAAAAGGTTGAACTCCGGCGAGCGGTCATACGCCTCGTAGAGCAGGCCGAACTCCGCGGCCTGCCGGTCCTTCCAAAAGTCTAGGTTGTTGAGACCCGTCTCACCGCCATGACTCGCGACGCCCCGGATTCGGATCCCCAACATACGGTTGAGTACCTCTATGTCCCGACGGAGACAGTCGGCCGCGTCCTCGCCCCAGATCACCGCTTGATCCACGACCTCGCTGTGATAGCCGATCTCATGACCGCTCTCGCGGATGGTGCGAAGCACCCGATACTCCTCGAACGCAAAGGGATTGTACTCGGGTGCGTGGAGACGCACGAAGAACGTGGCGCGAATCCCCAAGCGGTCGAACATCACTCGCAATCGGTCCGCCTTCTTCAAGGAGCAGTCGACATCGACCCGGTGCACGATGGACTTCGGCGGGAGGTCGGTGGTTCTCGACGCGTACTCGGCACATGTGAAGAAGCGGTATCCCGCCGCGAGGGCCGCCGTGTACTGTGCCTCGAGGTTCGCGAACGTGAAGTGAAAGGGCTGGGTCATGCGAAGAGATGCTCCAGGGTGTTCGGCGCGGGGAAGTGGACGAGAACACCCATTCCGCGCTTCTGGAAGACGACCATGCTGCCCAACGCCACGGCCGAGGCGCCGGCGCCCTTCACTGCCGCGCGGATGTTTTCGAGGGTCCCGGCGCCACCGTGGGCGATCACGGGAATCGACACCGCGCGAGAGACGCGAGCGACCAGATCAAGGTCGAATCCGTCCCAGGTCCCATCCCGCTCGATCGCCGTGAGCAGGATCTCCCCCGCCCCACGCTCCTCGGCCTCACGCGCCCACGCCACAGGGTCGCGACGCGAATTCACGCGCCCGCCGTCGGTGTGCACGGTGGACGAACCGAGCAATCCTGCCTTCACGTCGATGGAGACCACGACCGCCTGACTTCCGAACTTCTCTGCGATCTCCGAGATGAGCTCCGGTCGCCCGACCGCATGCGTGTTCAGCGAAACCTTTTCAACACCTAACGCAAAGATCGCCGACGCCTGCTCAAGCGAGCGAACGCCACCACCATATGCGATGGGCATGAAGCATTCGTTGGCGATGTCCGCCAACACCTTGAGGTTTGGGGCGCGCCCGTCACGGGTCGCGGTGATGTCGAGAAAGATGAGTTCATCGACCTCGAGCTCGTTGAAGATGCGGACCGTGTTGGCGGGGTCACCGACGTACGTGAATCCGCTGAACCGGACCGTCTTCACAAGGCTCTCGTCCCGCAACAGCAGCGCTGGGATCACTCGGGTACGCAACACGGCTACAGCTCCGCGAAGTTCTTGAGGATAGCCATGCCGAAGCGATGGCTCTTCTCGGGGTGGAACTGCGCGCCCATGATGTTGTCGCGCTGGACGGCTGCAGCGAAGTCCACGCCGTACCGCGTTCGGAGCACCGTGTCGCACGGATCGTCCGTCTGCACGCAGTACGAGTGCACGAAGTAGAAGCGGATCTCGCCGTCGAGCCGCTCCGTCAGCGAGCATGGGCGCGTGCGTTCCGCGACGTTCCATCCCATGTGCGGGATCTTGAGGCCCAGGTCACCCGGGAGCCGGCGCGTGTCCGCGGGGATCCAGCCGAGGCCCGGCCGCGCGCCCTCCTCGCTGCCGCGTGTCAGAAGCTGCATCCCCAGGCAAATCCCCAGCACGGGCACCCTTTGGTGAAGCGCCTTGTCGTCGAGGACCTGGCGGATCCCCGCCGCGTCAATCCTCTCCATCGCAGCATCGAATGCGCCCACGCCAGGGAGAAGTATGCGCGACGCGCCTGCGATCCGCGCCGGGTCCCCAGTCACTTCGCACTCAACCTCGACGCGGCGAAGCATGTTCACCACCGACCCAAGGTTCCCCATGCCGTAGTCGATGATGGTGATCATTCAGGCGCCTTGGCCGGGAAGCAATACTTCAGATAGAAGCTCATGGGGACCAGATCGGCCTTTGCCAGCACGGCGAACAGCGGCCTGAGCCGCTCAAAGCGCCGCTTGTACGTGGGGTAATGGGACCAGTCCCGAGGCGGCTCCTTCATGACGCGATCGAACTCTGAGGCGGAGATGCCGAGTCTCTTCAGAAAGTACTCCAGCAGTTGGCGCTCGACAATCGGCGGCGAGTTGTATTCCGCCCAAGCGCTGGCACGGTCCATGGACCCGTTACGGACCCGAGCGGCGAGAGTGTTGTTTCGGAGGTCGCCGCCGAACTTCTGCGGCATGTAGATCCCGTGGTAGAAGGCCGTCATGCGGTTTTCCAGATGGTGACCACCGTAGTACTGCCATCCGTAACGCTGCCGAAGAAGGTCCTGGGCCTGCTCCTTTGAGTAGTGCAGATACCAGAGTGGCCGTATGAACTTGGGCCTATCGACGATGGCTGACTTTAGGAATCGCGAGAAAGTCATGAGCGGATAGGTCCGAAGCGGCCGAGTCCCGAAGCGTTGGTGGATCGACTGGATGTACTTGCCGTCGAAGTAGTTCCGCCCGAGTGGGGTGATCCCTTCGGCTACGAACGAGTGTCCCTCCAGTATCGCGCTGATTCCATTCTTCGCCGCGGCGCGCCGCAGTGTGTACGCGTATCCCAGGTCGGTGGCGGCCTCGATCTCTGCAACTCCCGCCAGAAAGAATGACCGGAAGATGTCATCAACCTCTCTGTTGTCGACGACGTGCGTATGCAAGTCAACCCCAGCACCCGCGAGAACCTTGCGTATGTTCTGGGTGGCGATTGCAGTATTCCATGTGTTGTCGTAGTGGACAGCGAGTGGTCGCAGGCCCTGTTCCACAGCCCAGTGGACGAGATACGAGGAGTCAGTCCCGCCACTGACGCCGATCACGCAGTCATACCTTCTCCCAAGGCCTTGGGCGCGGATCCCCTCAATGATCTGTGCAAGGCGCGCCGCGCCCTCGGGAGCGCCTGTGCCGTACTGTGCCGTGAGTCGCTCAACCTGCCTGCAGTAGTTGCACACACCCTCAGCGTCGAACGAGATGGACGGCACGCGCTCGTCATAGATGCATCTACTGCAGATGCGAACACCGGCGCGAGAGATGTCAGGATCAAGCCGATGCATCACTGCGCAATCAGTCAGCGCCTATCACGCCGATTGCACGACACGGATTGCCGAACGCCTTCATTCCGCTCGGTACATCACTCAGCACAACGCTGTTTGCTCCGATGATGCAGCCATCGCCGATGGTGACGCCCTTGGCAATGATGACGTTGGGTCCGATGTAGCAGTTGTCGCCAACCCGAGTAGGAGCCCGCTCTATATCTGCCTTACCACCGGATGTCGCCCACTTCACAGAGTCGTGCGAGTAGATCTGCACCCCCGCGGAAATGGAACAATTCGAACCGATCGATAGGCCACCGCTCCCGTCCAGCATGACCCAAGGGCCAATCCACGTATGTGCCCCGACACTCACCGTCCCCAGAACGATCGCACTGTCGTAGATGCTTGCGCCCTCTCCGAAGCCGAGCAGTCGCGCCTTCTCCCAGCGATCAACCACGTACTCGGCGAAGGGAAGCGTTCGATTCCATTGCCGTGCGGCGGCATCGCGTGCGGCTAGCCATGCGTCGCGAAGCTGCCTCAGCGCATCAGCATCAGTCATCCAAGTACCTCGGATAGGTACCGGTCGACGTTGAGCACCGACCAAATCAGCAGGCGGCGGTTGCGCTCGCCGCGCAGATGTTCCTCGATGAGTGGGACGACTGCGTTGCGGTCCAGTACCGAGTAGATCGCCGCGTCGCCATCCACGAGGCGACGCCGTACGAAATCGATGCTCTCGCCGCGGAACCAGCTCGCATCGGGTGACGAGAAGCCCTGCTTCTCGGCTTCCACGGTCTCGGTAGAGATGTGCCTGGCCATCACGTCGCGCAGTATCTGCTTCCCGTCACGGGTCTTCTGGAAGTAGGTGGTCTGCTTGTCACTTGGGTCGTTCTCGTTGATCCGCAGCACTTCAGCCAGGTTGTTCAGCTTCATGCCTACGGGGCAGCGCATGGCAAAGTCGACCAGGTCATTGTCCATGAACGGCACGCGGCTCTCAAGGCCGTGCGCCATCGAGAGCTTGTCCTCGACCACGAAGAGCCCGTGCAGGAAGGTCTTGGCCTCGAGGTACAGGGAGTGGTTGATGTAATCCTCTGGCCGCTGCAGCTCGTTGTCGTGTGTGGCGAACACATCTCGGAAGATATCCCGTGTCCACACATGGCTCACTTCGCCCCACACTGGCGCGAACATGGCCTTCAGGATGCGGTTGTCGACCAGCCGCTGCCAGTACAGGTAGTACTGGTCGATGTACTGCTCGAAGCTCTGGCAGTTGGCGGCCCGGTAGTAGCGCCACGGATAGCCGCCGAAGAGCTCGTCGCCGCCGCTGCCCGACAGCACCACCTTCACGAACTTGCTCGTGAGCTTCGCCGCGTAGTAGTTGGGATAGCTCTGCCCGACGCGCGGCTCCTCAAGGTGCCGCGCCACGGCAGGCAGCGACCGCTCCATGTCGCCGGCCTTGAGCACCATCTCGTAGTGCTCAGTCTTGAATCTGGCGGACATGGCCTCGGCCTTGGCGCGCTCGTCGAAGGCAAGCTCGATGCCTGAGGCGGAACTGAGGTCGAACCCGCAGGTGAATGTCTTGAGGTTCGGAAAGCTCTTCGCAGCGATCGCCGTGATCGAGCCCGAATCCATGCCGCCCGAGAGGTACGCACCAAGTTCCACATCGCTCACGAGTTGGCGGTTCACCGCCTGCCTGAAGAGCCGGTCGAGTTCCTCGATGTACTCCTCGCGGCGAAGCGGCTTCTCGGGCTCGCGGAAGCGGTAGTCCCAGTAGCGGTGAAGGGCGGGGCGGGCGTCTTCCTCGGCCCTCAGCGTCAGGAAGTGGCCGGCGGGCAGGATGCGGATGTCCTGCAGAAGCGTCTGGTCCGTGAAGATGTTCTGGAAGGTGAAGTACTCGAGCAGCGCCGGCTTGTTGAGCACGCGCCGGAAGCCGGGCTGCGCGGTGATCGCCTTCTGCTCGGATCCGAAGGCGAACTTGCCTGACTGTTCGCTGTAGTAGATGGGCTTGATGCCGTAGCGGTCGCGCGCGAGCAGCAGGGTGCGTTCCTTGCGGTCCCACAAGGCCAGCGCGAACATGCCG
>Ga0194133_10005759_pt1 | contig 15637 bp, 15 predicted proteins | sample TA2KigOf40mmetaG_FD_155448 | JGI IMG/M metagenome (GOLD analysis project Ga0194133, IMG submission 155448) | Freshwater microbial communities from Lake Tanganyika, Tanzania - TA2015055 Kigoma Offshore 40m | ecosystem: Environmental > Aquatic > Freshwater > Lake | place: Tanzania: Lake...
TTCGGGGCCAACAATGTCGCTGAATACCTGGAGAAGAACGGTATCAGCGCGATGGCCCTGCACGGTAACAAGAGCCAGAGTGCCCGCACCCAGGCCTTGAGCGGCTTCAAGAGCGGGGAAATTCGGGCCTTGGTGGCCACCGATATCGCAGCGCGAGGCCTGGACATCGACGACCTACCCCATGTGGTCAACTACGAAATCCCCAATATCAGCGAAGACTATGTGCATCGAATCGGGCGAACCGGTCGCGCCGGCAAGAGTGGTCAAGCGATCAGCCTGGTGTGCCTGGACGAAGAAGGATTCATGGCCGATATCGAGCGCTTTACAAAGCAGACTATTGAAAAAGTAGCCGTTGCAGGTTATGAGGCTGAGCCCGGCGAGAAGGCCGAGCCTATCGCCATGGGCCGGCAGACCCTCTGGGGCGGCTTGGGCAAGCCCCCCAGCCGGGAAGTCATGGCTGCAGCGGCACGCACGGCGCGACAGGAAATGATGGATCGCATCCGCACCAATAAGGCTGCCGGCGCTTCGAACCCGGGCGCGGGCCGGGCCAGGGGCCCCGCCTTGGCCCCGAGTCGCTCCGGCGGACAACGCAGCGGCAGCAATGCCAGGGGTGGGCCCAGGCACACCCCTGCCGAAGGCCAGCGCACCGACTTTGCTCGAAGCGGCGCCGCCAGGCCCCAGCGCTCCTCGCAGGATGACGACACGCAACCGCAATCACACCTGTCATCCGGTTTTCCATCGTCGGGCCTGCCTACCAGCCATCGCGGCGCTTACCGCGGCGGTAACGGACGCAGCGGTAGCTCAGGCCGGAGCGGCCGATTCGGCGGCGGCCGCGGCGGCGGTTACGGCTGAGCGGCAGCTATCGCCAGGAGAAGGTAGCGAAAAAAAGAGCGGCCAGAGCCGCTCTTTTTTCACTCTCCCAAGTAGGCCGCTCGAACCCGAGGATCAACCAGCAATTGAGCTGCCGGCCCGGTCATGGTGAGCAAGCCCGACTCCATGACATAAGCACGGTCCGCAATGTTGAGCGCCCGGCTCGCATTCTGCTCGACCAGCAAAATCGTGACCCCTTGCGCATAGACATCGCGGACCACCTCGAAAATCTTGTCGACCATGATCGGCGACAAGCCCATCGACGGCTCGTCGAGCAGCAAGACTTTAGGTCGACTCATCAGAGCACGGCCCATCGCCAACATCTGCTGCTCCCCGCCCGACATCGTGCCCGCCAGTTGGTCGCGCCTCTCCTTCAAGCGAGGAAACAGCGCGAACACCCGGCCTAGATCTTCGTCGATGGCGGCCTTGTCGCTACGAACATAGGCACCCATGAGCAAATTTTCGGTGATGGTCATGCGGGTGAAAACACCACGACCTTCGGGCACCATGGCCAGTCCCTGCTCGACCAGATCCCAAGCACCCTTACCGCGGATGCTCTGGCCCAGGTACTCGATGTCGCCATTGACGAGCGGCAGCGATCCGGTGATGGCCTTCATCGTCGAGGTCTTACCGGCTCCGTTAGAACCAATCAGGGTAACCAACTCACCAGCACGCACTTCCAGGTCGACGCCCTTGACGGCTTCAATACCGCCGTAGGCTACTTTTAGACCTTTGACTTTCAGCAATGTCTGCGCCATCTCAGTGGCCTCCCGTGCCCAGATAGGCTTCAATCACTTTGGGATCCTTTTGGACATCGGCAGGCACGCCCTCGGCGATCTGCTTGCCGTAATCGAGTACGGTCACGCGGTCACATAGTCCCATGACCAACTTGACATCATGCTCGATCAGGAGCACGGTGCGCTGATCACGCCGAATACGGTCGATCAGCTCACGCAACTGCACTTTTTCAGTGGCGTTCATTCCGGCAGCGGGCTCGTCAAGCGCGAGCAGGGCCGGATCGGTGGCCAGGGCCCGGGCAATCTCCAGGCGCCGCTGATCGCCGTAGCTCAAGGTGCGGGCCTTGAAGTCAGCGTAGCGAGCGATACCCACATAGTCGAGTAATTCCCGCGCGCGCTGAGCAATCGCCGACTCCTCCGCTTTGAATGACGGGGTGCGCAAAATGGCTCCCATCAGCCCCGAATGGGTACGCACATGACGGCCCACCATCACATTCTCCAGGGCGGTCATGTCCGCAAACAGCCGGATGTTCTGGAAGGTACGCGCAATACCCGCCTTGGCCACCTCGTGCACTGCGGTGGGCGAGTAAGGCTGCCCATCGATCATGAAGCTGCCCCCGTCAGGCGTGTACAGACCGGTCAGGACATTAAAGAAGGTGGTCTTACCCGCCCCGTTTGGACCAATCAGTCCGTAGACCTGCCCCCGTTCGATGCGAATGCCCACCTCAGAGAGCGCCTGCAAGCCACCGAACCGTTTGGAAGCGCCTTTGACTTCGAGTATGACTTGACTCATCTCAGGCCTCCACACCCGTTTTGCTCTTCACACCCGACCGCCCATGCTCGGGCGCGGGCCACAGCCCACGAGGTCGCATGAGCATGATGGCAATCATGGCCAAGGCGATCAGCAGTTGCCTCAGGATGGCCGCATCAAGACGACCGCCGGTCATGGCTTGTAGGGGCCCGGCGATATGCCGCAGAACCTCAGGCAGGGCAGCCAGGAGGAGCGCGCCGAGGATCACGCCTGGCAGATACCCCAGCCCTCCCAAAACCACCATGGCCACGATCATCACCGACTCCATCAAACTGAAAGACTCGGGTGAAACAAAGCCCTGGAAAGCTGCAAACATGGCACCAGAGACACCACCAAAAGTAGCTCCCATACCAAAGGCCAGCAATTTAAGGTTGCGGGTGTTGATGCCCATGGCCTTGGCCGCCGTCTCATCTTCGCGAATCGCCATCCAGGCACGGCCGATGCGAGACTGCTCCAGGCGATGACAGATGATGACCGACACCACCACCAAAAACAAAAAAAGGTAGTAGTAGAGACTGACCGAGTTGATGGTGACAGGTCCAATCTCAAGCGACCGATTGAAGTTGATGCCAAAAATGGTTACGCCATCAATCTGACTGATGCCCTTGGGGCCATTCGTCAGGTTAATCGGCCGATCCAAATTGTTCAGAAAGACGCGGATGATCTCGCCAAACCCCAGGGTCACAATGGCCAGGTAATCGCCACGCAACTTGAGCGTAGGCGCGCCCAGCAGGACGCCGAAGACCGCTGCCAGCAGGGCCGCCAAGGGAATGACCGCCCAGATCGGAAGGTGCAACCCGCTCGGGAAGGCCGCTGCGATCGCAGGGAACGCATCGGCCAAGTGGGGCGAGGCCAAAAGCGCAAACATATAGCCGCCCACCGCAAAGAAAGCCACATAGCCCAGATCAAGCAGGCCGGCATAACCGACCACAATGTTCAGACCCAGAGCCAGCAGCACATACAGCAGCGCCATGTCAACAATGCGCACCCAGGCATTGCCAAACGGTTGCAGCGCCAAGGGCAGCACCAGCAAGGCCAGTGCAGCAATGAGGAAGGTCGCGAGACGGTATTCTTTCATCATGGTCCGTCCCTCCTCAAGCCCGGTCGGCCACACGCTCGCCGAGCAAGCCCGAGGGCCTGAGCGTCAGGACCAAAATCAGTACCATGAAGGCAAAGATATCGACATAGTGGCTGCCCAGGAAGCCCCCGGTCAGCGGGCCGATGTAGCCAGCGCCAATCGACTCGATCAGGCCCAGCAAAATGCCACCAACTACCGCGCCTTGCAGATTGCCGATCCCCCCAAATACCGCCGCGGTAAAGGCTTTCAGGCCGGGCAGGAAGCCCATCGTGTGTTGCGCCGTTCCATAGTTGGAGGCGTACATCACACCAGCGATGGCAGCCAGTACCGCGCCGATGATGAAGGTGGCCGAAATCACCGTGTCGGGCTTGACGCCCATCAACGCCGCAACGCGCGGGTTCTCGGCAGTCGCCCGCATGGCGCGGCCCAGTCGCGTGTGATTGACAAGATACATCAATAGGGCCAGTGACAATGCCGTCACCGCCAAGATACAGACCTGGGTGACTGTGATGACTGCACCGCCGACTTCGATCGGCGTGCTTGGCAGCAAAGTAGGATAGGACTTGTAATTGGGCTTCCAGATCATCATGGCCAGGGTTTGCAGCAAGATTGACATGCCGATGGCGGTGATGAGCGGGGCCAGCTTGGGCGAATTACGCAAGGGCCGGTAAGCGATTTTTTCGATTGCAAAATTGAGCGCAGCACAAACCACGCAAGCAATCAAAAGGGCGATCAGGAGAATTAACCAACCGGGGGTACCGGTCATCGACTCCTGCATCAACATGATGATGCTCCAGCTGGTCAGGGCACCGACCATGAGCACTTCGCCGTGGGCAAAGTTGATCAGGTTGATGATGCCATAGACCATGGTGTAGCCCAAAGCAATCAGGGCGTACATGCTGCCTAGCACCAGACCGTTGATGATCTGCTGTAGCAAGACTTCCATGGGAAGAATCTCCGACTTATAGACGTTGAGAGTGTCGGCATCGGCAGCAGCCTTGTGGGCCGCTGCCTGCGCCTGACAAAAAGCCCGCCACGAAGAGGCCGCGCATTTGCGACCAAGCCGGGCGAGCGAGAGCCGCGCATTGTAGTGAGGCTCCAGCGGCACGGGCCGAGACCCAGCGCGCGGGTTTACCCTAGGAATGCAGGCCTTGTAATGAGTTCTTACATTTAAGACCCGGTCGCCTCGTCCAAACCGCGCAGAAAAGCCATGCGCTCGGCGATGCGGACCTCCAGCCCGCGATCGGTGGGCCGGTACCAATGGGGATCGCTCATATCATCGGGCAGGTAACGCTGGCCGGCCGCGTAGCCGTGAGGCTCTGCATGCGCGTAGCGATAGCCCCGACCGTGGCCCAAATCCTTCATCAACGCCGTCGGCGCATTGCGCAGGTGCACCGGCACCTCGCGCGAGTTGTCCTGCTTGACAAAATCACGGGCGCTATTGAAGGCTTGGTAGGCCGCATTGCTCTTGGGCGCCAAAGACAGATAGAGGAGTGCTGCCGCCAAAGCCAGATCCCCTTCAGGCGAACCCAGACGCTCGTAGGTAGCCGCCGCATCGTTGGCCATCTGCAAGGCGCGGGGATCGGCCAAGCCCACATCTTCCCAGGCCATCCGAATCATCCGACGCATCAGATAGCGTGGATCGGCTCCTGCATCGAGCATGCGGCAAAACCAGTACAAGGCCGCGTCAGGGTCAGAACCGCGCACCGATTTATGCAAAGCAGAAATCTGGTCGTAGAACTGATCGCCCCCCTTGTCAAACCGGCGCACGCTGTCGGCCAGAACCTCGGCCACCAAAGCAGGGTCAATATGTGCCCGACCTGCGACTCGCGCAGCGTTGGCCAATTGCTCGACTTGATGCAGCAGACGCCGGGCATCGCCATCGCATCGTTGCAACAAGTCGGTGGCAGCCTGTGCTTCGATACCCAGGTTTCCCAGGTGGGACAAAGCCCGATCGAGCAACTGGCGCAGGTCGTCCTGCTCCAGCGGCTTGAGCACATGCACCTGGGCCCGTGAGAGCAAAGCGGAATTGACCTCAAAGGACGGATTTTCAGTGGTCGCGCCCACCAAGACGATCAGGCCGGACTCCACAAAAGGCAGCAGTCCGTCCTGTTGGCTTTTATTGAAGCGATGGATCTCGTCGACGAACAAAACCGTGCGCTGACCGCGTGTCAGGTGATGCTGCGCCTGTTCCATGGCAGCGCGGAGTTCCTTGACGCCCGCAAATACTGCCGACAGTGAAATGAAGGCGTGTCCGAACACATCGGCCATGAGGCGCGCCAGGGTGGTCTTCCCGACTCCTGGGGGACCCCACAGAATCATCGAATGCGGCTGCCCGGTCTCAAAGGCCAAGCGCAAAGGCCGCCCCGCCCCCAGCAGATGGGCTTGACCCACTTCCTCATCGAGTTTGCGCGGCCGCAGCAACTCTGGCAAGGGAGGCTGGGGCAGCCGCTCAAAAAGGTCCGTCATGCTCAGGGCCGGATCAGGTCGACTCCAGGGGGCAGCGCAAATTGAAAACGCTGCGCAGCGATCACCGCCTGGGGCTCAAAGCGACTGAACTGCATCAGCGAGCGCTGGCCCAATGCATCGAGGATATCAAGCGCCGCCAACTCAACGCCAACCGACCCCATGCGCAGGCCGATACGCAGACTCTGCAACTGGCCCTCGCGGCTACGCGGCTGGGCCAGCACCCACTGCAAACCATCGGCCGGCGCCTGAACCGTCAATTCGAAATCCACCTGTAGGGCCCTGAGATCGCTGGCCGATGCAATCAAGGCCACCGGAGTGCCCTGCAAGGTCGCACCGAGCTTTCGCGCCGTGACCTGATTGAGCTCGGGATCATGGAACCACAAGGTCTGCCCATCGGCCACCAGGGTCTGTACGAAAGGCTTGGTGTAGTCAAAGCGAAACCGGTTGGGCCGCACGAATTCAAAGGTGCCGCTTGAGATGCGGGTGCGCACCTGCTGTCCCTCGCGTGCCGGCGGCGTCACGCTCTGGGTAAATTGAGCCCGTCCCGACTGCACTGTGCGCACAAACTGGCTCAGCATCTGCAGGGCGTCACCCGCTTGCGCCAACGCGCAGGCCGCAGGCCATACCGACAGAAGCAAGAAACAGATCCGAAGTCGGACCGCAGTTTTCATCAGCATCTCACTCGGCGCGGGCCGGCACCAGGATTTCGCGCTGACCGGCACCGGACATGGTACTGACCAGACCCGCTTTCTCCATATCTTCGAGAAGACGCGCAGCCCGGTTGTAGCCGATCTTGAGGTGGCGCTGCACCAGAGAGATCGAGGCTTTTCGGTGCTTCAAAACCACCTCCACCGCCTGGTCGTACATCGGATCTTTCTCACCAACGGCGTCCGCGCCAAACTCGCCCGGACCTTCGCCGTCGACCGTACCGCCCTCGAGCACACCTTCGAGGTACTGAGGCTCCCCTTGGCTCTTGAGATAGGCCACCACCCGGTGCACCTCTTCATCGCTGACAAAAGCCCCATGCACCCGAATTAGCAGACCCGTCCCACTGGGTAAATAGAGCATGTCGCCCATGCCCAACAATGTCTCGGCGCCCATCTGGTCAAGGATGGTACGGCTGTCAATCTTGCTGGAAACCTGGAACGACAGCCGGGTAGGAATGTTGGCCTTGATCAGGCCGGTGATCACATCGACGCTGGGCCGCTGCGTGGCCAAAATCAGATGGATTCCTGCAGCACGGGCCTTCTGTGCCAAACGCGCAATCAGCTCTTCGATCTTCTTGCCCACCACCATCATCAAATCGGCCAACTCGTCGATTACCACCACGATGAAAGGCAAGCGTTCGAGCGGTTCAGGCTCTGCAGGCGTGAGGCTGAAAGGGTTGCCGATGAATTCGCCGCGCGCCTTGGCCTCGTCAATTTTGGCGTTATAGCCAGCCAGGTTGCGTACGCCCAGCTTGCTCATCAACCTGTAGCGGCGTTCCATCTCGGCCACGCACCAGTTCAGTCCATGAGCAGCCTGCTTCATGTCAGTCACGACCGGGGCGAGTAGATGAGGGATGCCCTCGTAGACCGACATCTCCAGCATCTTGGGGTCGATCAGAAGCAACCGCACATCACGCGCATCGGCCTTGTAAAGCAGGCTCAGGATCATGGCGTTGATACCGACCGACTTGCCCGAGCCCGTCGTGCCGGCCACCAGACAATGCGGCATGCGGGCCAAATCAGCCACCACCGCCTGGCCGCTGATGTCCTTACCCAGCCCCAGCGTCAGAAGTGACTTGGCCTCGTTATAGGTCTGCGAGCCCAGGATCTCGCTGAGTCGTATCGACTGCCGCTTCGCATTGGGCAACTCCAGGGCCATGTAGTTCTTGCCCGGAATGGTTTCAATGACGCGGATGGAGACCAAACTGAGCGCTCGCGCCAGGTCCTTGGCCAGATTCACCACCTGCGAGCCTTTGACCCCAGTGGCCGGTTCAATTTCATAGCGAGTGATCACCGGTCCCGGTGCAGCAGCCACCACCCGCACCTCCACACCGAAGTCCTTGAGCTTCTTCTCGACCAGTCGGGAGGTCATTTCGAGGGTTTCAGCCGAAACTGCCTCCTGGCGGGTAATGGCCCCATCGAGCAAGTCGACCTGCGGCAGGTGGGAGTCCGGCAGCTCCTGGAACAAAGGCTTCTGACGCTCCTTGGCGACCCGCTCGCTTTTTGGAATCTCAACCGGCGGCGCTTCGATAACCACCGCCAGCGGGTGATGCTCCTCGATCTCCACCCGCTCCTCGAACAAAATCTCCTCTCGCTCCCGCGCAGCAGCGCGCCCCACGGCCAGGTCTTGCTCGAGTTCTCTGCGCTCCTTTCGAGACTCGACAAAGTCATCGATGAGGGCGCCCAAATGCTCGGCCGTCCGAGCCCAAGAAAAACCGAAAGACAGGGATACAGCGACCACGCCGACCACAATGAAAACCAGCCCCGAGCCAGCAAAGCCGAGCCACTGCATGGACACAGGCCCAAGCAGATGCCCCACAACACCGCCTGCATGACCGGGCAAGGAGGCTTCAAAACGATACAGCCGGGTCCACTCCAGGGCGCAACTGGAAGCCACCAACAATAGGAACCCGATGCCGGCGAGGGCCCTCTGCGGCCAACTCTCGCTTTGCGCCCTGCTTCCACGCAGCCAGCGCTGCAGACCCCTGGCCCAGGCCAACGCGCCGAGAACGACCAGCCACCAAACGGACAACCCCAGCAAGAAATAGCTGGCGTCAGATAGCCAAGCACCCAGGCGCCCGGCCCAGTTGCGCCATTCGGGGGACGCCCCCGTCGCGGTGATGCCAGTCGTTGACCAGGCAGGATCGTTCAGGGAGTGACTGAGCAATGCCAGAACCCAAAACAAGAGGCCCGCCAGGCCGAGGACCAAAGCAAGCTCCTGGGCGAACCGGCCCAGTCGCACAGGGCTGTCTGTCGACTGCGGCTGGGCAGAGAGGGACTCGATTGAATAGGTCATAGGTGCACCCGCAAGCTTAACGCAGAAGCAGCCGGCCGGCCCAAATGGGGGCCCCATCGGCAGGCCCCATGCCCCCTTCTTACAATAGGGGTTTACCGACGGGCCCCGGCCCTTCCGATTTCAGCGGGCGCTGTCCGCACTGCGACCCATCCAAGCCATGAAACACTGCAAGGTCCTGATCCTGGGCTCCGGTCCCGCGGGCTACACCGCCGCCGTCTATGCCGCGCGCGCCAATCTGCAACCGGTGCTGATCACCGGTATCGCCCAAGGGGGTCAGCTGATGACCACCACCGATGTAGATAACTGGCCGGCCGACGCCGAGGGCGTGCAGGGCCCCGATTTGATGCAGCGTTTCCAGGCCCATGCCGAGCGCTTCAAGACCGAAATCATTTTCGATCACATCAACGCCGTTGAGTTGGGCCAGCGTCCCTTCATCCTCAGGGGTGACAGCCACGCCTACACCTGCGACAGTCTGATCATCGCCACCGGAGCATCGGCCAAGTACCTGGGACTGCCTTCAGAGACGGCCTTCATGGGCAAGGGCGTCTCGGGCTGCGCCACCTGCGATGGCTTTTTCTACCGCAATCAGGTGGTATGCGTAGTCGGTGGCGGCAACACCGCCGTCGAAGAAGCCCTGTACCTCTCCAACATTGCCAGCAAGGTCTACTTGGTGCACCGGCGCGACAAGTTCAAGGCCGAACCCATCATGGTCGACAAGCTGATGGAAAAAGTGGCGGCCGGCAAAATCGCGTTGAAGGTGCACCGTACCCTCGACGAGGTCTTGGGCGATGCCACTGGCGTGACCGGCGTGCGCCTGCGAAGCACCGACGGCCAGCACACCGAAGAGCTCGCTCTTTCGGGCTGCTTTATTGCGATCGGACACCAGCCCAACACCGATATCTTCAAGAACCAGCTTGAGATGAAGGACGGCTATATAGTCACCCGCAGCGGCCTTCAGGGCATGGCCACCATGACCAGCGTAGCCGGGGTGTTTGCCGCCGGGGATGTACAGGACCATGTCTATCGCCAGGCCATCACCAGTGCCGGCACCGGCTGCATGGCCGCGCTCGATGCCCAGCGCTACCTGGAGCAGCAAGGCACCTGAACGATGGCTGTGCTGAGCATGACCGGCTATGCGGCAGTGCAATCGCACACCGCGCCAGAAACCGCCTCAGGCCTGCGACTTGGGGTGGAACTTCGGTCGGTCAACGGGCGTTTCCTCGATCTGTCCCTGCGACTGCCCGACGAACTGCGAGGCTGCGAGCCTGTCCTGCGTGAATTGATCGGGGCCGGTCTCAAGCGTGGCAAGGTCGAGCTGCGCGTCCAGGTCGAGCCCCAGGCCACCCAGGAGCTGCAAGCCCCCGGGGACGACTGGCTCGCGCGTCTTAGGCAGATGCAGACGCAGATTCAACAGCAAATGCCCGAGGCGCGCGCTCTGAGTGTGGCCGAGGTCATCAAGCTTCGAAGTGCGTCGTTCAAGCCAGCCCAGGATCTGACGGCCAGCTTGCCGGCCCTGGTGCAGCAGGCCCTGCAGGATCTGCTGTCGTCCCGGGCGCGCGAGGGTCAACGCCTGGCCCATATGCTCGTCGATCGCACCGAGCGCTTGAGGGCTCTGGCCGGACAGGCTGCACCTTTGGTGCCCCGTTTGGTTGAGCAGCACAAGGCGCGATTTCTCGAACGCTGGCGCGAGGCCATGGCTCTGGCCGAGGGCAGCGCCCCGCCCGAGTCGGCGCAGGAACGCGCTTTGACCGAGGCTACCGCCTATGCCATACGCATTGACATCGCCGAGGAAATCACCCGCCTGAACTCGCACCTCGATGAAATCGATCGGTTGCTGGCCGCCGGAGGCGAAATCGGCAAACGGCTGGACTTCCTGATCCAGGAACTGCATCGCGAAGCCAACACCTTGGGGTCAAAATCCTCCTCCCTCGAGCTGACTCGACTGTCGGTGGATATGAAGGTGCTGATCGAGCAAATGCGCGAGCAGGTGCAAAACATAGAATGATGTTTTCAGTGGTTTTATGTTGTGACTTTACAAGGATGTAAAGTTATATACATCAACAACTTACGACACATCTGCGTTTGACTTTGTCCGAGCCAATCCGGTAATAGTTGTGTAGCTGCAAGCGTAGCTTTGTAGCCAGAGTGGTGTGGCGACAAATCAGAGCCACGAGTTGTATGCGGCACGAAGGAAACTGGGCTCAGCCAGACATCACGGCGCCGCGCACCCAGCGGGTGGCGTAAATACCTTGGGCGGCGCCGAGCCAAGCACCCCGGCCTTTGGTATGTTTTATGGTATGCCCAAAAGAAAAAGCGCCTGGAAGACGCTTGTTTGCTTGGTGCTTCGCGGAGACTGTGACTCGATGCGATTGCCAAGTCGGCGCCAGACGGCTACGCCATGGACCTGGGAACCAGCAGCATGTCGATCAATGCGGCGCTGTATGGCAAGGTGTCCTATGACCCGGTGGCCCATTTCACACCAATTCACCTGACCTACGCGATGCCGCACCGCCCGATCGTTCAGGCAGATTCACCGTATCGGTCGGTGAGCGATTTGATCAAGGCGCTCGCCTGTGCGCCGAACTCTTTAAGGCCACAGCCGGCGTCGATGTGGTGCATGTGCCCTACCGGGGAGCCCCGGAAATCATTACCGCCGTCATGGGCGGGGCCACCCTGCTGGGCTTTCCTACCTGATCCACTGCCGTGCCCTTGGTCAAAAGCGGCAAGCTCCGCGCTCTGGGTGTCACTGGCCCGCGGGCCAACCCCGCTCTACCGGCGTGCCGGCGGTGGCAGATACCGTCCCGGGTTTTGAGGTGGTGTCCTGGTTCGGCATTCTGGCGCCGGCCAAATTCCCGATGGATCTGGCGCGCCGAATTAACCGAGAAGTTCAAAAGGTCCTGGGAAACACCGTATTTCGGGACAAGGTTTAGTCATACGGAACGGAGATCGTCGGCATGGGCTCGGCTAATTTTCCGGCCTATCTGCGACAGGACCCGCAGAAGTGGAAGCGCGTTGTCGTGATCAGTGGCGCCAAAGTGGACTGAGGCGCAAAGGCAAGGGGCAGATCACGGGTACATCCGGCGGGTGGTTCTGGTGCAGGGCGGGCACTAACCTGGGGAAACCGACCGTGATTTCCACTTGGCCGCACAATTACCGTGCGCTGTTCCTGCATGTAAAATTCTTGGCCGCGGGCACGTTCCTGGCAACTATCCAAAAGCCGGCTGGGAATTGTCCAGGTCGGTTCACGCTGGGGCCGGCATGAGATTCAAGCCTCGCGATTCGAAGCCCGCGCTCCGCTCGCTGCGGCAAGCGGGCCGAAGATTCCTTCTCCCGTCCTTCCACCTACCCAGGAGCCTTGCTATGAAGTTGTCCAAACGTCTGCTGCTAAGTACCGTCGCTGCGGCCTCACTGCTGTCCCTGTCAGGCGCGGCCAGTGCGCAAAACGCGCTTGATGGCATACAAAAAGCCAAGTTGATCAAAATCGCCATCCCCACCGACTTTCCGCCCTACGGCTTCGTCGGCGTTGACCTCAAGCCCCAAGGCCTGGACATCGATATTGCCAACTACATCGGCACCAAGATGGGCGTGAAGGTCGAACTCGTGGTTGTCACCAGCGCCAACCGCATTGCTTACCTGCAGACCAAGAAAGCCGACCTGGTCATCTCCACCCTGGGCAAGAACGCCGAGCGCGAGAAGGTCATCGATTTCACCGCAGCCTACTCGCCCTTCTTCCAGGCGATCTATGGCGCCAAGAGCCTTAATGTGAAGTCCCTAGCCGACCTCGCAGGCAAGTCCATCGCCGTCACCCGCGGTGCGATCGAGGACCAGGAGCTCACGAAGGTCGCGCCTGCGGGGGCCGATATCAAGCGCTTCGAGGATAACAACGCCACGATCTCCGCTTATGTGGCGGGCCAGACCCAACTCGTGGCTACTGGCGCCTCGGTTGCCGGGGTGATGATGCAGAAGAACCCGCAACTCAATGCCGAATACAAATTGCTGCTCAAGGACAGCCCTAACTTCATCGGTGTGGCCAAGGGCGAGGACGCCCTGCGCACCCGAGTCAACGCCATCATCGCGGAGGCCAAGAAGGCCGGCGACATCGACAAGATGGCGCAGAAGTGGCTGGGCCGTCCCGCCGGCCAGCTGCCCGAATAAAGGGGGCTGCGTTGGAGCTTGATTTTGGCGCGGTACTCGCCCATTGGCCCCTTTTGGCCAAGGGCGTGGCTTGGACACTGGGACTGACGGCGGTCTCAGCCCTGCTCGGATGTATCTTGGGCATCGCCTGCGCCTGGGTGCGCTCCCAGGGGCCCGGGTGGAGCCGGGCCCTGGTGGGCACCTACGTGGAACTGGTGCGCAACACACCCTTCATCGTCCAGCTTTTTTTCATCTTCTTTGGTCTGCCGGCGGCGGGCGTAAGACTGTCGCCAGAGTGGGCCTCGGTGATTGCCATGGTGGTCAACCTCGGGGCCTATAGCGCCGAGATAGTACGCGCGGGCATCCAAAGCACGCCTGTGGGCCAGTTCGAGGCAGCTGCCAGCCTGGCTCTGAGCCGCATGCAGACCTTCCTGTGGGTGGTGTTGCCGCCTTCTCTGCAGCGAGTGTGGCCAGCGCTTGTGAGCCAAATCATCATCGTGATGCTCGGGTCAGCAATTTGCGGCCAGATCTCCACCGAAGAACTTAGCTTCGCAGCCAACCTGATTCAGAGCCGCAACTTCCGCGCCTTCGAGGCCTTCATCGTGGCCACGGTGATTTACCTGCTGCTGTCCATCGCGACGCGTACCGCCCTGAACTGGCTGGGCCAGCGTTTCCTGTTCGGAGGCCGCCGTGGTTGAATTTTCCCTCTGGGATATCCTGCGCAACTTGCTGCTCGCGGCTCAGTGGACCGTCGTCCTTTCTCTAATTGCCTTCATCGGCGGCGGGTTGGTAGGTCTGGCGTTGCTGGTGGCGCGCACCACAGCCTCGCGGGCGATGCAGCAGGGTGTGGCAGGCTATGTGCAGGTGTTCCAGGGCACACCCTTGCTGATGCAGTTGTTCCTGGCCTACTTCGGGATGGCGATGGTCGGCTTCGAGACCTCAGCCTGGACCGCCGCAGCGGTCGCTCTCACCCTTTATAGCAGCGCCTTCCTCGCCGAAATTTGGCATGGCTGCATCAAGGCCGTGCCTAAAGGACAGTGGGAGGCTGCTCAGAGCCTAGCGCTGACCCTCTCAGAGCAGCTTCTCCATATCGTATTTCCGCAGGCTGTGCGCATTGCCGTGGCGCCTACCGTTGGCTTCTTGGTGCAGCTTGTCAAGGGAACGGCGCTGGCCTCGGTCATCGGGTTCGTCGAACTAACCAAGGCCGGCACCATGATTACGAATGCCACTTTCCGCCCCTTCGTTGTCTACAGCTGCGTGGCTTTGATTTATTTCGCTCTGTGCTATCCCATCAGCCTGTACGCCCGCTCCCTTGAAAACAGACTCCATGTCCATCATTGATTCCCGCGTTCCTGCCATTCACGTCGAGGGCTTGCGTAAGTCCTTCGGCGCCAACGAAGTCCTCAATGGCATCGACCTGCAGGTAGAGCCGGGTGAAGTCGTAGCTATCATAGGTAAGAGCGGATCGGGCAAAAGCACCCTGTTGCGATGCATTAACGGGCTGGAGACTTTTCAGCGTGGCGCGCTGGCCGTGATGGGGCGGCCCCTGGTCTATGGCGATCCGGCTGCGATGCGCCAGTTACGACAGCAGGTCGGCATGATCTTCCAGTCCTTCAACCTGTTCCCGCATTTGACGGTGGGCAAAAATATCATGCTGGCCCCCAGCCTGGTGAAGAAGACCGAATCACAGGCGCTGCAAGCGGAGGCCCAGCGCCTGCTTCATCGGGTCGGCCTAGCCGAAAAATTTGATGCTTTCCCAGATCAACTATCGGGCGGGCAGCAGCAACGCGTGGCGATCGCACGCGCACTGGCTATGGACCCCAGCATCTTGCTGTGTGACGAGATCACATCGGCCCTCGACCCCGAGCTGGTGGGGGAGGTTTTAGCCGTGGTCGAGTCCCTGGCTAATGAGGGCATGACCTTGCTGATGGTGACTCATGAAATGAACTTCGCGCGCAAGGTGAGCAACCGAGTGATCTTCATGCACGAGGGACGGGTGCATGAACAGGGCGGGCCAGAGGCGCTGTTTGCCGACCCGCAGACACCTCAGCTGCGGCAGTTTCTGGCATCGACCCGGCACTGACATCGTCAGCGGGTAAGTCGCTCATTGCCCTTAAAAAAGCAGCCAAGTCTTCACTTGTGGACCCGTCCGAGACAGGTCTGCAAGCTGACCTGCGCTAAAAAACTGATCCAGTATGAGTGAGAGAAACTGAGTGTTTTTATCGTTCGAAAGGATTAAGTTATGCCAAAAGGTGTTCGATTAAAGCCCGAGCAAATCGTGGCCAAATTGCGCGAGATCGAGGTCAAGATTGGTCAAGGCAAGGACGTGCTCACGGCAGGTCACGAGTGACCCGCGTCAAATGTTGATCCAATGTCAGTGAGAGTTTTCAGTCTAGCTGTATTTCATTGCAAACTCAATCGTTGCCTGACCTCCTGCGGTGTTGGAATTGCTGGGAACAAACTCAGATGCAAGGCCTTTTCCGCTTTGGTCTTGGGTAGCCAGGTGCCCGGGGCTGGTGGCTTTTTTCCAATCGA
>Ga0194133_10005760_pt1 | contig 15636 bp, 12 predicted proteins | sample TA2KigOf40mmetaG_FD_155448 | JGI IMG/M metagenome (GOLD analysis project Ga0194133, IMG submission 155448) | Freshwater microbial communities from Lake Tanganyika, Tanzania - TA2015055 Kigoma Offshore 40m | ecosystem: Environmental > Aquatic > Freshwater > Lake | place: Tanzania: Lake...
CGCGTGGTCCGCGTCTCGGGGCGCCGCTCGTCGAGTATCTGCTCCGGCTCGGTGACGATCGGCTGATCCTCGGGCATCGCCTCTCCGAGTGGTGCGGGCATGGGCCGATCCTCGAGGAGGACATCGCACTCTCGAACTTCGCGCTCGATCTGATCGGGCAGGCGGCGTCGATCCTGCGACTGGCTGGCGAGGTGGAGGGTACGGGCCGCGACGAGGACGCGCTTGCCTACTTCCGGGACGGGGTGCAGTACCGGAATTGCCTTTTGGTGGAGCAGCCGCGCGGGGACTTCGGCGACACCATCGTGCGCCAGTTCCTCTTCGATGCGTACAGCGTCCTCCTCTGGGAGGCGCTCTTGGGAGCACCACATGCGGGGATTACGGCGATCGCGGCCAAGGCGATCAAGGAGGATCGCTATCATCTGCGCCATTCCAGTGAGTGGGTCGTGCGCCTCGGCGATGGCACTGAGGAGAGCCACGCGCGGGTGCAGGGGTCGCTGGATCGGCTCTGGCGCTACACCGGTGAGCTCTTCGAAGCCGATGCGATCGATCAGGCGGTCGCGGGGGAGGGGATCGTCGTCGATCATCGCGCGCTGAAGGCGCGCTGGGATCAGCTCGTCGATGAGGTGCTCGGTCGTGCGACGTTGGTCCGGCCCGCTGATGGGCCGGCGCAGCGTGGGGGACGGGTCGGGCGGCACACGGAGCAGCTCGGGCATCTCCTCGCGACGATGCAGAGCGTGGCTCGTGCGCACCCTGGCGCCCGGTGGTAGAGTGAACGTCGCGCGCGCGTGGGAGGTCTTGGCGACCATCCCCGACCCCGAGGTCCCCGTCATCAGCGTGGTCGAGCTCGGGATCGTGCGCGAGGTACAGGTGAAGGCCGACGGCGCGGTGGAGGTCGTGATCACCCCCACCTACTCGGGTTGCCCCGCGATGTTCGAGATCGAGAAGGACGTGCGGACGGCGCTCGAGGCCGCTGGCGCCAGCGCGGTCTCGGTGCGGACGGTGCTCTCGCCCGCGTGGACCACCGATTGGATCCCGGAATCGGCGCGTGAGAAGCTCCGCGCCTATGGGATCGCCCCGCCCGGGCCGGCGGAGCGCGGGGGGCTCGTCTCCCTGGTGCGCGCACGGCCTCCGGTGCCCTGCCCGTGGTGTGGCTCGACCCAGACGGCGCTCCAGAGCGAGTTCGGGAGCACGGCGTGCAAGGCAATCCATGTCTGTGGGAGCTGCCGCCAGCCCTTCGACGAGTTCAAGGCGATCTGACATGACGCGGTTCGCCGATCGTCGCGCGGCGGGCTGGAGCCGCATCGCGGCATTGGGCATCGGACTCGCGCTATCTGCATCGATCGCGCGGGCGCAGATCGCGCCCGTGCTCGGCCCCGAGCAGGACCGCCCCTCGTTGCGGTGGCAGGTGATCGAGGGACGCCACGCGCGGGTGATCGCCCCTGTGGGGATGGAGGCGGAGGCTAGGCGCCTGAGTGCGACGATCGACCGTATCGCACGAGCTGACACACTGACCCTGCGGGCCCAGCCATCCACGATCGATATCGTGCTGCGCGCGCAGTATGCGAATGCCAATGGGTTCGTCGCGCTGGCCCCGCGCCGCTCCGAGCTCTTCCCGCAGGCGCCGCAGTACGACGGGTTGCTCGGATCGAACGATTGGCTCGAGCTCCTGGCCCTGCACGAGTATCGGCATGTCCAACAGCTCACCGCGGCCCGTCGCGGCTTCACCGGGGCGATGACGACGCTCCTCGGCGAGGTCGCCTGGCAGACGTTCAGCTTCTGGAGCCTCCCATCGTGGTTCCTCGAGGGGGACGCTACGCTCACGGAGACCGTCCTGAGCTCCTCCGGGCGCGGGCGGATCCCGCGCTTCGACGCCGACTTCCGAGCGCAGCTCCTCGCTCGCGACGTCCCGAGCTACCAGACGACGATGGTCGGGTCGTTCAAGGATCGGTGGCCCGATCCGTATGTGCACGGGTATCACCTCCTCGCCGCAGGTCGTGCGCGGTTCGGTGCGGAGGTGTGGGAACAGGCGCTGGCGCGATCGACCCGCCGATCGTTCATCCCGCTGGCGCTCTCGGGTGGCCTGCAGCGTGCGAGTGGGCTGAGCGCCACGGCGTTGCATCAGCAGACGTTCGGGGCGCTCCGCGACTCCGTACGCGCCAGAGCGGCGCGCCTTTCGCTCACGCCCGTGACGCCCGTCGGGCCTCAGCCCGAGCTCTGGACCGACGACGCCTCGCCGGGATGGGAGGACGACGAACGACTCATCAGCCATCGGGTCGGGCTCGACGCTTTCCCGCAGTTGGCGCGCCACGCTGGGGGCGCGATAGAGCGTCTCCAGTTCCTTGGTCAGCCGACGCCGGCCCCCCTTTCAGTACAGGGTGGTACCGCCGCCTGGACCGAGGAGCGGTTCGATCCACGCTTTGCACTCCGCACCTTCAACGTGATCATGCTGCGCGATCTCGCGACTGGTGTGGTCCGACAGCTCGGCGACACCACGCGATGGATGAGCGTCGGGCTCTCCTCCGATGCGCAGCGACTGGTGACGATCGAGCAACGCCCCGACGGCGGAACGTCTCTGCTGATCTTCGACCGCGAGGGGCAGGTGATGCTGCGCCATTCGGTGCCTGACGGCGATCTCATCGTCACCCCACGCTTCACGCGCGAGGGTGAGGGAGTGCTCTTCACCCGCACGCGTCGTGGGGTCGGTCGCCGAGTGGAGCGTTGTGATCTGGCGATGGTGCGTTGTGAGGGGCTCTCAGTGTGGTCATCGCTCGCGATCGCCGCCCCAGTGGGGGACCGCTCGATCGTCTTCGCCTACGCGCCGATCGATGGGCGCGATCAGATCGTCGCGTGGCGCGCAGCGACCGGGCGCTGGCACCAGGTCACGGTCCGTCCAGTCGGGGCGATTGATCCGATGCCGTCGCCGGACGGCACACGGTTGGCCTTCCTCGATCACACCGCTACTGGGCGGCGTCTCGTCACCATGTCGATCCTACCGGAGCGGTGGCCTGAGGTAGAGCTGGTAGCCGAGGATCCTGCGCCGCTCCGCGCGCTGATCGCGCAGGTCGGTGCCGCCCCCCTCACGGAACCGATCACGCCGGACTCCACGGCGCCGCTCCGCGACTATGCGCCCTGGCGCCATCTCCTCTACCCGACGGGATTCACTGTCTCGCTGCCCCCCGTGAGCCCGACGATTGGCGCGACGCTCAGCTCGCGCGATATCCTCGGGACCTTCGCCGCCGATCTTGGCGCGAGCTACGATCGCACCGAGCGCACGGGATCAGGGCGGATCGCCATCACTTCGGCGGCCTCGCCCGCGATCACGAGTGCGTGGGTCGGGGTCGGGGATCGTCGTGATGTCTATCCGGCGGCGACGGTCCGTGGGGAGTCTCTGCCTGCTGGGGAGTGGCAGTGGCGCGAGCACACGAGCGGGATTCGCGCCGAGCTCCCGCTCAACCTCACGCGCGATCATCGCTGGACGCAGGTTCGGCTCTTCGGTGCACTCGAGGAGACCCGCGTCGAGGGGAGCACGCTACCAGCCTACTTCGTCTCCGATGAGGGGAGCGTGCGGCCGCTCACTGTGGGGGTCTCCGCGTACCGCGGCTATCAGTGGGTGCGCGACATCTTTCCGATTCGCGGCGCAGCCGCGAGCGCCTTCGTCCGGTCGACGCCACTCGGTGGAACGTTCGATGGGCGGCAGCTTGCAGCGCGTGCGCAGCTCTTCCGGTCAGGATTCGGCACGCACCATGGGGTCCGTCTCGATCTCGGCGTCGACCACCAGCCTTTCCGCGCGTCGCTGACGAGCGCACCACCCTATCGCTTCGCCACCTCGCTCCCTTTCGCCCGTGGGTATCCCGCGGTGACCGCTCCCGTCGCCATGCGGGGCGCCATCGACTATGCGTTCCCGCTCTGGTATCCGGATCGCACGCTCGTCCGGGCGATCCAGCTGCAGCGCGTGCGTGGCGCGCTCTTCGCTGATGTGATGCGGACCACCACACGGCGCTTCGTCCAAGGCGCGGCCGTCGATGCGCCGATGATGTGGCGCTCCATCGGTTGGGAGCTCTGGTTCGATGCCGCCTGGTTCCATCCGGAGCTGAAGATCCCCGTGGGGGTGCGCTACGCGTGGCGGCTGGATGGTGCGCGCGGCGGGCAGGCGGAGTTCATCCTTGGACTCTGAGTCTCGTCACCAGCCTTTGGTGTGCCGCGGTCAGGCGCCGAGCGCGGCCTCGATCTCCTGAGTGATCCGTTCGACACTCGGCAGTACGGCATCGAGCAAGACGGGATGGTACGGCATCGGGATATCCTCCGGCGCGAGGCGCCGGACCGGCGCATCGAGATGCCAGAACGCCTCCTGAGCCACGACACTCGCGACCTCGGCACCGAAGCCAGCGGTCATGTTGTCCTCGTGGACCACGAGGCACCGTCCGGTCTTCTTTACGGAAGCCAGCACCGCGGCACGATCCCACGGGGCGATCGTGCGCAGGTCGATCACTTCGACCGCCGCACCGAATCGCTCGGCGGCATTAAGGCAGCGATGCACCATAGCGCCCCATGAGACGACGGTGAGGTCAGTGCCCGCGCGCACGACACGGGCCTGCCCGAACGGGAGCACGTAGTCATCGCCCGGGTACGGGGCCGAACCATCCCCGGTCATCAGCAGCGAGCGATGCTCGAAGAAGACGGTCGGGTTCGGACTGCGCATCGCCGCACGGAGGAGCCCTACGGCATCGGCGGCGTTCGACGGGATCGCGACCTGCCAGCCATACGCGTGTGCGAAGCGCACCTCGTCACTCAGGCTGTGCCAGGGATCACCGACGTCCTTCCCGAAGCCACCGGGCATGCGAACGACCATCGGGGCCGCGAAGCGATTCGCGGTGCGCCAGCGTATCGTCCCGGTGTTATTGAGCTGCTCCGTCGCAGGATCCGCATACTTGCGGAACTGGATCTCGGCCACCGGCATCAAGCCACTGATCGCGAGGCCTGAGGCTCGTCCGACGATCCCCTCCTCGGAGAGACTGGTATCGAAGACCCGCTCCGCGCCGAACTGCCGCTGTAGCCCTTCGGTGACAAGATGAACGCCTCCTTTCTTCCCCACATCCTCGCCGAAGACGACGAGCTTGGGATTCACCTCGAGCTCATGGCGTAACGCACGGCGGACGGCCTCGGCGAAGCGGAGCATCTCCCCGCCGTCTGCCGCCGTCGTAGCACCGCCGAGTGCGCGGCGCTCCGAGCGCGCGAGTCCACCGAGTCCCGCCTCCGGGACATCATCTCGATCATCGGCGTAGCGATGATCACCGACCGTCACCGGATCCGGCATGGGGCGCGCCCGTGCCGCGGTGACAGCGCGTTCGATATCGCCCGCGACCTCGGCCTCGAGCGCGGTCCACTCTGCCGAGGTGAGGACGGCGGGGACGAGGTAGTCGCGCAGACGCGGAAGGGGATCACGAGCCTGATCGGCCGCGATCTCGGCATCGGTCCGGTAGCCCTTCTGGTTGTCAGGGCCCGAATGACTGGAGAGTCGCGGCACGGTGAGGCGCACGAGCGCGGGCCCCGCGCCGCGACGCACATGCGTCACGCACTCTTGGAGCAGCGTCGCGGTCTGGTGCGGATCGGTCCCGTCACCGTTGCGCACGAAGAGATTGCTGAACGCCTCGAGATTGCGCGCGATGTCGCCGCCTGGCGTCTGCATCTCCCCCTTCACCGAGATCCCGAGGTTGTTGTCCTCGATGTAGAAGAGCATCGGGAGGGAGAGGGTCGTCGCCATCGTGAGCGCGGACCAGAAGCCGTTGGTCGCGACCGAGCCATCGCCTCCGAGCGCGACGCCGATCGAACCGGCCCATCGGGTGTCCTTGAGGACCTCGCGATGGTAGGTGATCGCCTGCGCCCAGCCGGCGGTTGGGGTGTACTGCGAGCCCACATCGCCAGACATCGGGAGCACCACTGGTCCCGAGCGATTCGGGAGGTTGCAGACCACGCCGATATCGCGCCCATCGGAGAACCCACCGGCGCGCCCGAGGGGGGAGCCCAAGGCATCATCGAACGGGAGGCCCAAGGAGAGCAGGAGCGGGCGGCTCCTATAGTAGGCTCCCGCCGCATCGCGCTCCCCCGTCATGAGCGCGCCCAAGATGCACTGTGCCACATCGTGACCGCGCGCGGAGAACTGATAGAGGACCAAGTGCTCTTTCGGGACCATCGCGCGGTTGCGATTCGTCGCCTCCTCGAGGTCGTCCATCGCCCGAGAGGCGAGGACGTGGTAGGCGATCCGACGCCAGTCGAGTCCGGGGAGGGGGCGCTTGGGCATCCCGGGAATCTGGCGGGGGGCGGGCGACCGGGGAACCGTGCGCAGGGCCTCACCGAGCCGCTCCCCCTCGCCTGACCGCCGGGTATCTTTGACCCATGTCGAGCGCCCTGGTTCTCCGTGAGCTCCGCGACGGCGTCCTCTTCCTGACGCTGAACCGTCCCGACGTCCTCAACGCCTTCACGCGGCCGATGGCGATCGCTCTGCAGGAGGGGCTCGCCGAGGCGGCCTCGAACCCGGAGATCCGAGCCGTTCACCTGACGGGGGCGGGGCGTGGGTTTTGTGCAGGCCAGGACCTGCAGGAGGTCCTCCCGCAGGGGGATGGCCCGATGCCCGACATCAGTGAGGTCGTCCGCGCGAGCTTCAACCCGATCATCCTCGCCATCCGCACCCTCGAGAAGCCGGTGATCTGCGCGGTGAACGGGATCGCCGCCGGCGCTGGCGCCAACCTCGCCTTCGCCTGCGATCTGACCATCGCCGTGGAGTCCGCGAGCTTCGTGGAGAGCTTCTCCAAGCTCGGCCTGATCCCTGACACGGGCGGGACCTACTTCGTTCCGCGCCTCGTGGGGCCGCAACGGGCGACGGGGATGTTCTTCCTCGCCGAGAAGATCCCGGCGCCTCAGGCGAAGGCGTGGGGGCTGATCTGGGATGCCGTCCCGGCGGCGCAACTCGTCGAGATCTCGGAGCATCTCGCGCGGACCCTCGCGCAGCAGGCGACGCGTGGCTTCGGGCTCACCAAGCGCGCGATGAACGCCTCGGCCGCCAATGGGCTCGAGGCGCAACTCGAGCTCGAGGCGCAGCTGATGCAGGAGGCGGGACGGACGGCAGATTACGAGGAAGGGGTGCGGGCCTTCCTCGAGAAGCGCGCCCCGCGCCACCGAGGGGCCTGATCGATGCGTTTGAATGGATCCACGATCGTCGGCGTCGTAGGAGCAGGCGCCATGGGGGCGGGGATCGCGCAGGTCGCTGCGGGGCGCGGTCATCGCGTGGTGATCGCCGATGCCTCATCCGACGCGATCGAGCGCGCACGGCAGGGGCACGCACGGGCGATGGTACGCGAGGTCGAGAAGGGGCGCCTCGGCCGCGCGGAGGCCGATGCGGTGCTCGCGCGGATCTGCTATGTGCCGGAGATGACCGAGGAATCGTTGCAGGCGTTCGCCGACTGCGGGTTGGTGATCGAGGCGATCATCGAATCGCTCCCAGCCAAGCGCGAGCTCTTCCGCGTGCTCGAGCTGGTGATCGATCCCGCGGCCGTGCTCGCCACGAACACCTCCTCGCTCTCGGTCGCGGCCCTCGCGGGGGGCTCGCGGCATCCCTCGCGCATCATCGGGATCCACTTCTTCAACCCGGCGCCGGTGATGCCGCTGGTGGAGATCATCCCGTCGATCGTGACTGACGTGGCGATCACCGCCGCAGTGCGCGCCCTCGTCGATGGCTGGGGGAAGACGACCGTCCTCGCGGCGGATACGCCGGGGTTCATCGTGAATCGCGTCGCGCGGCCCTTCTACGGTGAAGCCCTTCGGATCCTGGAGGAGGGGATCGCTGATGCCGCGACGATTGATTGGGCGATGAAGACCCTCGGCGGCTTCAAGATGGGACCATTCGAGCTGATGGACTTCATCGGCAACGACGTGAACTTCGCGGTCACCTCCTTGGTATTCGAGGCGATGTTCTTCGATCCGCGCTATAGGCCGGCGCTCGCCCAGCGACGACTGGTCGAAGCGGGGTGGCTCGGCAGGAAGACCGGCCGCGGCTATCACGACTATCGCGAGGGCGCGGTGATGCCGGAGCCGCTGGTCGACACGACCCTTGGCCAGCAGATCGTTGACCGCATCCTCGCGATGCTCGTCAATGAGGCGGCGGAGGCGCTGCACCTGCGGATCGCCTCACCGGCCGATCTTGAGAAAGCGATGACCACGGGGGTCAACTACCCCAAAGGATTGCTCGCCTGGGGCGATGCCATCGGCGCCGCGACCATCCTCGCGCGGCTCGAGGCGCTGCAGGCGGAGTACGGCGAGGATCGCTATCGCCCGAGCCCCTATCTGCGCCGCGTGGTCCGGAGCGGAGGCACCCTGCTCGGCGGGGTCGCCTGATGTCGGGTCCCTCGCGCTCAGCAGAGGAGCAGCGCACGATCGACGCGCAGGCGCGATCGGTCGTCGACCGGATGATGGCTCGCGACGCTTTCTCTCGCTGGCTCGGGATCGAGGTGGTGGAGATCGCCGAGCGTCGGTGCGTGCTCCGCATGACGGTACGCCCCGAGATGGTGAACGGGTTCGGCACCGCACATGGCGGGATCGTCTTCGCCTTCGCCGATAGCGCGCTCGCCTTCTGCACCAACTCCGACGGTGAGATCAGCGTCGCGCTCGACTGCACGGTGAGCTACCCTACGGCCGTTCGGCCAGGGGACGTACTCACCGCGACCGGCGTACAGGAATCGACCACCAACAAGATCGGCTTCGCGCGGGTGACGGTGGTCAATCAAGAGGAGGCCGTCGTCGGCCATTTCCGTGGGACGGTCTACCGGACGCGCAAACCCCTCCCGCTCTGAGCGGGGCGGGGGACACCAACCACCTCTCGTCATGAACCACGCCTTCCTCGTCGATGGCATCCGCACCCCGATCGGGAACCTCGGGGGCTCACTCAGCGCGCGCGCGCCGATGATCTCGCCGCCCATGCGATCCGTGCGCTTCTCGCGCGTCATCCATCGGTCGATCCTGCCGCGATCGCCGATGTGATCCTCGGCTGCGCCAATCAGGCGGGGGAGGACAATCGCAATGTGGCCCGGATGGCACTCCTCCTCGCGGGGCTCCCCGTCACGGTGCCCGGTGAGACGGTGAATCGCCTCTGTGCTTCGGGGCTCAGCGCGGTGGCGAACGCGGCACGGGCGATCAAGAGCAAGGAAGGGGATCTCTACCTCGCGGGCGGTGTGGAGAGCATGACGCGTGCGCCATACGTGCTCTCGAAGAGCGAGATCCCGTTCGGGCGCGACATGCAGCTCTTTGACACGAGCCTCGGCTGGCGGTTCGTGAACCCGGTGATGAAGTCAGCCCATGGGACCGATTCGATGGGGGAGACCGCAGAAAACGTCGCCGCTCGCTACGGCGTGACCCGCGTCGATCAGGATGCCTTCGCCCTCCGTTCGCAGCAGAAGGCCGCACGTGCGCGGGCGAATGGGCGACTCGCCGAGGAGATCGCACCGGTCGAGATCCCGCAGAAGAAGGGGGCGACGGTACGGGTGGAGCAGGACGAGTTCCTCCGGCCGGACACCACGATGGAGACGTTGGCCAAGCTCAAGCCGGCCTTCCGGCACGATGGACAGGGGTCGGTGACCGCGGGGAACAGCTCGGGGCTCAACGATGGGGCCGCTGCCTTGCTCCTCGCCTCCGAGCGCGGGCTGCGCGTGCATGGCCTCACACCGATCGCGCAGGTCGTGACCGCGACGGCAGCTGGGGTTGAGCCGAAGGTGATGGGGATCGGTCCGGTGCCGGCGACGCGCCGCGCACTGGAGCTCGCCGGTCTCACCCTCGACCAGATGGATGTGATCGAACTCAACGAGGCCTTTGCCGCACAGGGGCTCGCCTCACTCCGTGAGCTCGGGCTCGGCGATGATGATCCGCGCATGAATCCCAATGGCGGGGCGATCGCGCTCGGGCACCCGCTGGGGATGAGCGGAGCACGTCTCGCGCTCACCGCGGCGCGTGAGCTGCAGCATCGCGGGGGGCGCTACGCGCTCTGCACGATGTGCATCGGGGTCGGGCAGGGCTATGCCCTCATCATGGAGCGGGTGTGAGCTGCTACGCCCTCGATGACTTCATCCCCGTCGTGCACGAGAGTGCCTTCGTACACCCGCACGCGGCGGTCACCGGGAATGTGATCATCGGGAAGGATGTCTATATCGGTCCTGGCGCGGCGATCCGCGGCGACTGGGGCGGGATCATCATCGGCGATGGCTGCAACGTGCAGGAGAACTGCACGGTGCACATGTTCCCCGGCGTGACGGTGGTGCTCGAGCCGGGGGCGCACATCGGGCATGGCGCGGTGGTGCATGGGGCGCAGATCGGGGCCAACGTGTTGATCGGGATGAATGCCGTGGTGATGGACCGCGCGACCATCGGGGCAGGGAGCATCGTCGGGGCGCTCTGCTTTGTGCCCGCCGAGATGCAGGTTCCCGAGCGGAGTGTCGTCGTGGGGAACCCGGCGAAGATCGTGAAGGAGGTAAGTGACGAGATGCTCGCCTGGAAGAGCGAGGGGACCGCCCTCTATCAGCGTCTCCCCGCCGCGATGCGCGGAGGGTGGCGCGAGGTCGAGCCGTTGCGCGAGATGCCGACCGATCGGCCCGCGCAGGCCGCCATCCTCAAGACGTGGAAGGAGACACAGCAGCGATGATCAGCCGTCTGCAGAACTACGCGCTCGGTGAGTGGGTCGCCGGGACGGGGAGTGCGACCACCCTCTATCACGCCGTCACCGGTGAGGCGATCGCCGAGGCCTCGAGTCACGGGCTCGACTTCGGGGAGATGGTGCGGTATGCACGCCGTGTGGGTGGGCCGGCGCTGCGCAGGATGACCTTCCACGAGCGCGCGCGGATGCTCAAGGCTGTCGCGCAGCACCTCATGGCAAGGAAGGAGCTCTTCTATGAGCTCTCCTCGGCGACGGGTGCGACGCGTGCCGATAGCTGGGTCGACATCGAGGGTGGGATCGGGACCTTCTTCGCCTACGCGAGCCGTGGGCGCCGCGAGTTCCCAGATGAGACGTATTTCGTCGAGGGTCCGCAGGAGCTCTTGGGGAAGGGGGGCACCTTCGCGGGGCGACATATCTGTGTGCCGCTGGAAGGGGTCGCGATCCATATCAATGCCTTCAACTTCCCCTGCTGGGGGATGCTCGAGAAGTTGGCGCCCGCCCTGCTCGCGGGGGTGCCCTGCATCGTCAAGCCGGCGACGGCGACGAGCTATCTCACGGAGGTGATGTTTCGCGAGATGATCGCGGCCAACATCCTTCCGGCGGGGGCAGTGCAGCTGATCTGCGGGAGTGCCGGCGATCTCCTCTCGCATGTGGAGGAGCAGGATGCGGTCGCCTTCACCGGGAGTGCGGCCACCGGGCAGATGCTCAAGGAGAGCCCAGCGTTGGTGCAGCACTCGGTCCGCTTCAACATGGAGGCCGACTCCCTCAACTGCTGCATCTTGGGGCCCGATGCGGCGCCCGGCACCGAAGAGTTCGATCTCTTCGTGAAGGAGGTCGTGCGTGAGATGACGACCAAGGCGGGGCAGAAGTGCACCGCGATCCGTCGCACGATCGTGCCGAAGGGGATGGAGGAGGTGGTTGTCACCGCCCTCGCCAAGCGGCTTGCGAGCACGACGATCGGCGACCCACGTGTCGAGGGCGTGCGCATGGGTCCCCTCGCGAGCCGTGGTCAGGTACGCGATGTGGGCACCGCAGCGGCACGGATTCGCACCGCCGGCGAACTTGTCTTCGGTGGCGGTGACTTCGAGGTGCGTGGGGCTGATCGTGAGGCGGGGTGCTTCTTCGCTCCGCAGCTTCTGGTTTGCGATGCCCCGTTCTCGCGCGCCGAGCCGCATGACATCGAGGCGTTCGGCCCGGTGAATACGGTGATGCCATACGAGACGCTCGAGGAGGCGGTCGCTCTCGCCAAGCGTGGCAAGGGCTCCCTCGTCGGGTCGTTGGTCACCGCGAGCCCGAAGGTCGCGCGCGAGGTCGTGCTCGGGGTCGCGCCGTACCATGGGCGGCTCCTCGTGCTCGACCGCACCAGTGCCAAGGAAAGCACTGGCCATGGCTCCCCGCTGCCGAACCTCGTGCATGGTGGGCCCGGCCGCGCCGGCGGAGGTGAGGAGATGGGCGGGAGCCGCGGCGTGTTGCACTACATGCAGCGGACCGCGGTGCAGGGGAGCCCGTCGATGCTTACCGCGATCACCCATGAGTGGAGTGCGGGGGCGGCGCAGCGCACCGAGGGGTCGCATCCCTTCACTCGGACCTTCGAGCAGCTCGAAATCGGAGACACCCTCGTCACCAAGACACGCACGATCACGCTCGAGGATATCGAGGCCTTCGCGCGCCTGAGCGGGGACATCTTCTACGCCCATATGGATGACGAGGCCGCGAAGGCCCATGGCGTCTTCGAGGGGCGCGTCGCGCACGGCTACTTCATCGTCTCAGCGGCGGCGGGGCTTTTCGTGGAGCCGTCACTCGGCCCGGTGATGGCGAACTACGGCCTCGAGCGGCTCCGCTTCACCAAGCCCGTCTATCCGGGGGATACGATCCAGGTGCGGCTCACCGTCAAGCAGAAGACGGTGAAGGAGACACCGGTGGATGGGGTACCGCAGGGGGTGGTCGAGTGGGACGTCGACGTGCGGAACCAGCGCGACGAGTCGGTGGCCCTCTACTCGATCCTCACCCTCGTCCGACGAGATACCCCGCCGCGCTGACGCTCGCCGTCAGCACCGTCCCCCAGACCAAGTCGACCATCACTGCGGGGACGGGGAATCCCTTGAGCAGGGCGAGGCTCGTGAGATCGAAGGCGGCGTAGGCGGCGAGGCCGAAGACCGCACCCAGCGCCAGCGCGCGTCCCAGCGACTGCTTCTCGAGGGCGGGGAGGACACAGAGGATGACGATCGCCGCGAGATAGATCAGATAGAAGGCGAGCGCCGCCGGCCATTGGACATCCTCGCGCATCAGGTGCCCGAGGTGCTTCTGGTAGAACCCCTTCGCGACGACGCCGAGCCATAGCAGATCCAAGGCGAAGAAGGCGGTGAAGCAGGCGGCGTAGACCTTGAGGGCGAGGGCGATGGGCATCGAATGCTCGGTGCAGGAGGACGTTGGAGGAGGGTGACCCCCTCCCCACCAAGGCGAACGGCCCCATACCTTCCGGGAGTTCCGTCCCTTTGCCCAGGTGGATGCATGCCCTCCGCTGCCATCGCCGTGCTCCTCGCGCAACTGGCCGTCGCGACGCCACTCCCGACGCCGGCCCCGGACACCGCGGCGGTCGTGCCGGCGCGCGCGGGCGCGCCCTTACCCCTCGAGCGCTTCGGCAGCCCGGCCGACTCGGTCTTCGAGTATTCCCCGGCCTACTACACTCGGCTCGACATCCATCGATACGGGAGCTACGCCATGCTCCCGCTCTTCGCCTTCCAGTATCTGGCCGGCCAGCAGCTCTTCGAGAAGAGCTCGGCGGCTCCAGCGTGGGCACGTGAGGGCCACGGGGTGGCGGCCACCGCGGTCGCGGGGCTCTTTACCGTGAACACCGTCACCGGGGTGTGGAACCTCTGGGAAGGCCGCCGCGATCCGCAGGATCGGCGACGGAAGCTCTTTCATGCGGTGTTGATGTTGGCGGCCGACGCGGGATTCACCGCCACCGGTCTCCTCGCTGATGAGGCGGAGGAGTCCGCCTCCAAGCGCAGCACCCATCGCACTGTGGCGCTCGTGTCGGTCGGAGCGGCCACGGTGGGGTATCTCTCCATGCTCGATCTCTTTCGCTGAGGATCCTATGTCTGATTGTACCCAGAGCTGTCCGCTTCACACCAACGCCGTCGATCAAGAGCGGCGGCGCTTCCTCTCTGCGGCGCTCGCCGCCTCCGTCCTCGGGGTCCTCGCCGCCTGCGGCGATGGTGACGTCGGCGGGGTGTCGGGCCCCGGCGATGGTCCCTCCCCGGGTGGTGGAGGAGGCACCCCGACGGGGCTCGTCGTGACCCTCGCCAACTTCTCTACGCTCGGCTCCGATGGTGGGATCGCGCGGGTCGACGGTGGTGTGGGAACCCCGACGGCGGTCCTTCGCGTGAGTGCGACTAGCTATCGCGCCTTCAGTATGGTCTGCCCGCACCAGGGGACGACGGTGAACATCGTCTCCGGTGGGTTCAGCTGTCCGAACCATGGCGCGACCTTCTCGTCGACGGGTGAGGTGACGAATGGGCCCGCGACCCGTGGCCTCACTGAGCGCTCGGTGACCTTCAATGCGTCCGCGGGCACCCTCACCATCGCCTGAGTGGCGCGGCGCATCTGCGGTGCCCTGCGCGATCAGGGCACCCGCGCCTCGAGCTCAGCCTCGATCGCATCCGGAAGGAGTCGTAGGAGATCGAGGCCGGTGAGCGCTTCGACCTGGTCGATCGTCACGCGGTAGGTCTGCCAGGTCACGGTGCGGATTCCCGCGTCGTTCGGCATGATCACCGCGACCACCTGCACATCGGCGGCATTCGTGACGCTCGAGAGTCCCGCATCCCGGGGCAGGAGCAACGCCACCTTCCAGACCTGCGCGGGGATCGTGATCCGGCCCTCGCCTTTCACCGTCCCTTTGGAGCCGGTCGCCCCCGCGATCACATAGACCTCCTTGCCGCTCAGGATCGCCTGATCGGTGAGATAGGTCTCTAGGGTGGCCCAGGGGCCCTGATTGTTGTCCGCCGCCTGTGGGATGATGTTCGAGAAGTGAAAGGTCCGCGCGTTGTCGAGCGCGCCGGCCGTGCGGTCGAACGAGCGGACGAGGTGCCCACGGTCGATCGAGTAGCCCGCAGCCGTCCCCGCGCCGGTGTAGTCGGCCGTGGTGATCTTGTTGGCGGCTGGGAGTTCGGGATCGTAGGTGTAGCAGTCGCAGCGATCCTCGGTGCCGAGGTGCGTGAGGTCGAGCGAGTAACTCACCCAATTGGGGATGCCGCGCGTCACATCGAACGAGGTGGTGTACTCCGCGCGACGGATGATTACCTCATCGCTCGCATTCCCATCGATCGGATCGCCGAACTCGGTATTCCCCGCGTAGGCCGCGGTGGTCGAGGCGCTCGCGACCCGGGTGCGGAGGGGATAGGTGCTCGTCGTGCCGTCGGACGCCGTCGCGCGGATCACCGCCGTCCCGGCCCCCAGCGCGCGCACCACGCCACGCGCATCGACACTGGCAATCGTCGGCGTCTCTGAGCTCCAGGTGAATGTCGTGCTCACCGTCTCCCCGGTGCTGCCGGAGCGAAGGGTCGCGAAGAGCTGGTCTTCGAACCCGACCGGCAGTGCGGGATCAGCGTTCGTGCGACCCGAGAAGCTCACGATGTTCGACGTCGGCGGGGTGACGCCGAAGCAGTAGCCGAAGTTGGTGGGCCGGAGACTCCAGCTCCCGGAGGGATCGCGATGGAGACTCTGCCCGATGGCCGGTGCCGGTTCTTGTCCGACGGGGATCGCCGTCGGGGTGACGCCCACCGCCACGCCAGCCGTCGCGATGAAGGTCCCTTCATAGGTCAGGAACTCGACGACGCTGTCCTTCGGGGTCACCAGGGCGATCCCGTCAGGGGCCCCATTCTGGAGATTGAGCGCCCAGGTCCACGCCGTCCCGCGATTGGTGCACTGATTGGCAAGGATGC
>Ga0194133_10005761_pt1 | contig 15632 bp, 6 predicted proteins | sample TA2KigOf40mmetaG_FD_155448 | JGI IMG/M metagenome (GOLD analysis project Ga0194133, IMG submission 155448) | Freshwater microbial communities from Lake Tanganyika, Tanzania - TA2015055 Kigoma Offshore 40m | ecosystem: Environmental > Aquatic > Freshwater > Lake | place: Tanzania: Lake Tanganyika...
AAAAGAAAAAAAACCTAATAGAGGACTTTAATTGATGACTAAAATCAAGTTGTGACAAACAAGAAACCTTTTTTGAAAATCCTGTAAGATTAAGTTGCCCAAAATTTTTTTTTCTACCTTCAAGTTGATACTAAATCAGAAATATCAACAAACAAATTTTTTTTGTCTTAGCAGTAGTCTCAATAATTCTGCAACTAGAATTTTTTTGTTCATCAGTAAATGATGATTCTAGAACAATCATTCAAGTTTGTGAATGAAGATTATTTAGTCAAGCTTCATCGATTGCCGTAAAAGATCTGATAATCTCAACTTTGGACATGTCCGTTGCAAAAGGATGCAAAAAAAGTTTTAACAAAGATATTGCTGTCTATCCGTACAGAAAGAATGAAAAAAAGAATGGCTGACAACAAAAGCATTTGGTATATTATACAACTGTTTAGTGAATCATTGAACCTCATGCTGGTAAGAGACGCGAGGTCAGACAAATTTGAAGCATTTTTTTTCATTTTTTTGAAGGAACTGACGCATTTTTTAGTCTCTTCCTATCTAGATGCAAGGAAATCAATATGAAATCATCTTTATAGCCCCTTAATGAGAATAAGTAACCTTAAAGAGACTCATCTACATAGGTTTTCTGAGGGTGAGAGGTTGAATGAGTCATGATGTTAATTGGTTTTATGTTATAAAGATTTTTGTTATACCAAGGCTAGGCCCATTGTCAAAAATTTACATAGTGTTTTGATACTTGTTATTTTCAACTCTTTCAAGCCTAACGGATCTCCTTGCAAAATAATTGTTTGTAGCATCTGTTTGTTATATTTATTTTTGGCAAGTTGTAAAACTCTAACTCTTATTTTTCGTTTAGAAAAAGCTTTGCCGAAGTGTTTGGTGAAGAAAACTAAAGTTAGTTTGTTTAAATTTTCATTATTTCTTTTTCAGAAATGAGTTCAACCAATGGAGAGTCTTTGAGTAAAATGGAAGTTACGGGTAACTCAACATTGGAGACTTATTCTGGTCCAATAACTTATCAATGTGACGATAATGGAACATTGTTAGCTCCTATTCAAGTTGGGCCATCAAATCAGACACTTACAACTGCAGACCAGGTGAGTTGAATCAAATTTAATCTAGCCAAAGCTTTCCCATAGAGAAAAATTCATTTTATCAGAGTCTTAAAAGTAAATTAAAATGCTTAATTACAAATCTCCATTTATAGGAGATTTAGAGTTAGATATTAGGGTTAAAGAAAAGTTGTTTTGTGCTTTTATTTAAATAATCCAACCTACTATTTATTACACCTTTTTTTGAGCTACTTTGTGGTACTTAAAACTTCCATTGAATGAAAAAAATTAGTTAAGGAGCATCTATTTAACCCATTTTCACTTCAAGCTCTCCTTTTTCACGTATTGATGATTGGCATGTGACTTCTTGTGATGGGACACCTGTTTTCGGGCTTTTAAAATAGTATTTCTTACTTTGGTGAATCTAAAAATATCTGAAGATAGTCTAGTGATAAGTTATGTAAGAGTCCCAAGGGTGAGAATATCAGAGATGGGCCTTGACCCGACCCAAGCATACTTTGACCCGCATGGGATATTTAGCCATCCAATAGGCTATTTCCAGTAACACAGAAGACGCTGCACCAGATATTGCTCAAAACTTCACTCACTTTATTTGCTTTCCATCTTTGACCTCAAATTTCTTCCTCAGCTTCAAAGCTAGAGAAAAGCTTATGGACAAAATTTATAGTTCAAAGTTTGAATAAAATATGATACTGTATTTTGTAAACTTTTTTGTAGCGTTAAAACTGTGGGAGCTATTAAAGGCTTAAGTCCAAAGTCAAATTACTTTTTTCATAAAAATGTTTGTGTTCCCATGAAATTAATTGCTGATGACATCATGTGTCGCGGTGCACGTTGGTGCAAACAACTTTGAGCTTAAATATCTCAAATTCTAGACAGAATACAAACAAACTTGTAAAACAAAGAATATGCGCAATGAATTTATCTTTCTAAAACACTAAAATATGCTTTCAAGCATCAAAATTCAGGGATATAAGGGCAAAAATTTATAGCTCAGCCCCTTGACCAAAAATAAAAAAAGCATGTGGTGGGGGATTGTTGCCATAAAATTCCTCTTTCCAAAACTCTAAAAATTTGCTCTCTAGCATCAAAACTCTGTGGCTGGTTACAAATGACATACAGAGAGACAGACTTGAATCCTAGTGAAATTACTAAACTCTAGCTCGCTTGCAAAATAAAGCTAAAGAGTTTTGATTTCAAATCATCCTTTATTTTTTGCGTTACACGGCTATTACCATATTATTGTAAACAGATTTTTAGTTTTAGTCAAAGTTTGTTAACTTCTGTTTTTGTCAATCTGTTTACGACTAAGAAAGTTCTCAGAAAGTTCCCATTGTAAACTTAATCTATCTGTTGCTTAGATTAAAAGAAACGAACGCCTTCATCTAAAAAGAAATTTAAGCTTGAATCAAGTGAATTCAGGAAGAAAGAAAATTTCAACAATTGAAAGGCCGACTTCTTGGTTTCAAATAAAAAAGTTTTGCTTGCACAGTTTTTGTAAGGTACAATCATGACAAAAAATAGATTCTTTATAATGACAACATCAGCATCTGGGTAAAAATCTAATAAAAATGGACATGCAAATCTATTCATGATTGTCAATATCAATAACAGAGGTGTAAAATTTTGAACAATAACTGATGTAGTATAAAGTCAAGCAATATTTACAAAAAAACTCATTTATGACCGCTTCTAACAGATTCTCAGAAATGGTCAATTTTTTAAATATCTTTTCATTGTACATTTTTGAAACATTTACAATTGTGTAGGTGAGGTAAAATCCAAAGAAGCAGATGAAAAATTGCTGTAGACATTCATTATCTCTTTTCACAATTTTACAAGAAATTTGCAATGTTTCAAAAACTTTTTGTTTTAATATAATTGTAAAAGTACTCCGAAGCATAGTCAAATGAATTATTGGGTTTCTTTACATTAATTAAAGTTATTATAACGTAGCCCAAAATTGCAACAATTTTTGTTTTAATTGTTGATTCTGTCATGCTATGAAAACTCTTTTGCATTCAGCCAGATATAGCTAATCATCAGTTAAGGTTAATAACATTTTTGAATTACTTAAAACAAATAGGACTTGACTAAATGGAGGAAACAATGTAAACTACTTGACCTTGTTTTAATCCCAAACGTGCATTAAATTTGACAATTTTTTTAACAGTAACATCTTTTCCCACAAACCCTCACATTAGACAATATTTTTTACCAAACTGAGAATAAAAGTTGGTGCCAAGGATTGAAGCCAAGAATGAGTGAAACATTTGTTAATGGCTGGCAATTTAATCTATTAGAACTGAATTTAAATGATAATTTTTACATGGGTTATAATTTTTTCAGCCCTTGTATTTGATAACCAATTTGACCCCAATGTCTAGAAAGTTTCACAAAAGGGAATGATAAATTAGTTTCGCATGAAGAAGATGATAATCATATTAAGGTGAGAAAATATATTCTTCTTTTCTAGGTTCATCCTCTTGGTGAATGCTTCTACTACAGCAGATGTTACTACATTAATTGCTCAACTTGGTAAGAGAATATTTAATTTGAAACCGTTACATAATCATCTAAATTTTGTTATAAAAATTTAGGAATGGTCCACCAGAACTTGCAGTACCAATTTATGGCTATGTAATGCCAATCATTTTGGCCATCACCTTCATTGCAAACATACTTATCATCAAAGTTTTGAGTAAAAAGCATATGCACTCTCCAACAAACCTGGTAAGTATTTCTGAATGATAATTATTAGCATATTTTAACAATTTCATTCATAATAAGTATATTACTGTTTTAATGTAATTCCATTAATGCTTTCCCCAAACCCCTAACCCTTTCGAGGCAATGCTTGAGAGTCAGTTTATGATAAAAAGGCAATCTAACCAATATCTGTTTGAGAATTTGTCAAAGACTTGGGGGAAAACAAGTCAATGGGTTTCAGCCAGTTGGGTTGAACACCAAACATTGTCAAACCCATTTTTTGCTCTCCAAGCAAATCAATCTTAAATTATGCCGATAAAGATTTGCTGGCCAGGTACTTGAATACATCACAGCAAGTTTAATGGAATACAAGTAATAGTGTCTTATTATCTAATAATCTAACTAAACTGCTACAACGCTCTTGACTTTCTTAAAATGCAGTTGTTTTATGGTAGCTTTATCTTACAATCAATGAATTCTTTCCCAGAGTTTTCCCATATTTGTGCAAATTTTTTCAATTCCTTTGAAATTTAAATTTATCAGGTACTGATGGCAATGGCAATTTCTGATCTACTTACTGTAGTTTGTCCTGCACCATGGTAAGAAAAAACCCTTTTTAATAAACCTCTGATTCTTTTACAAATATTCTTCATTTCAAGGTATTTTTACATCTATACTTTGGGTTACGTAGATGCCATCCAATCAAGCGAAGTTGGTTTTGCTTTCGAGGCAATGCTTGAGAGTATGCCACAGATATTCCATACTGCTTCGATCTGGTACAAAAAATCCTTACAAAATCTTAATCTTTGTATTGAACAAAAACATCAACAAAAAATCGAGAGAAACTCTAAGAAATCAATTGAACAATGATAAGTTTAATCTTTAAGTAAAATCCAATTTTTTCCATCACAACAACTCTAAAAGTTATTTTTGGTTGATGCTCATGTGGATTAATTTAAATTGCGACAACAAATGATGAACTTTTCTAAATACAATGGATTGAAAAACAGGGTACAGAAATAGATAGACTGTAATGGGAAAAGAGCTTGAAAATATTTACATTACACTAACTTTCTTGTCTTGTTCACATACCTGGCTCAAAACATCTTTTCCATTTCAAAATCTTCTTATAGTTTAAACATTTTATGTTTATAATGGAAAGAAAAAGTATTCTCCAAAGGGGAATTTTGATATCCACTTTGACAAAATAAACCACAGAATATATTATTAATAGTTGGAGTATAATATTGATTATCATAACATGTTCTCTATTCAAACTACATATTTTTAATACTACGAATGCAATCTATATTTTCACATTTCTTCTAACCCCTAAACCTCAACCGGATACATTTCTGATGTGCCCCTTGCTTACCTTCCAGTTCAGAATCAATTTCTAAAAAGAAAGGGTCGTATCTGAGTTATCTTGTTTTATCATCTCTCTAGACTTTTAGTGCAAATTTATTTGTTTGTTACTCTTTAGAAAAATTAAGAGGGATCAGTTCTTTTACAAGGTATCGAGGTTAATTTCAAAATGATGTTTTGTTTATTTTGAATCATCGATCAGCTGGCTTTTAGCCTGTAGGTATTGCCCTATTGTCACAAAACCAAAACACCTTGTGACACTTCTCACTTTGTTGAGTGGTTTTTATTCCCATTACCAAAAATTTTTCTAGAACTCATTTTGAAAACAGCTGCAAACCTTATAATCTGCTCCTTCCTATACCAATTCAATTCAAACCTTTTATTATTAAGGATTCATTATCATATCAAAATCCCGTTTTCCTTATTCTCTCCATGGCCCAATCAAAAAGTGACAATCCACACTTTTTGAACATCCAGAGAGACAAACTAAAAGATATAGATTAAGGATGCAAGTCTCGGAAAGGTTTGAGACACAAACAACCTTTCAGTATTTTCACAGAAAAACTGCCTCATTTCATCAACTTTTTTGACTCATCATCTATTTGAAAAATATCAGATCAGAAAATGAATTCTCCACAGGTTAACACTTGCCCTGGCGATGCAAAGATACACTTACGTTTGTCATGCAGACTTAGCCAGGGTTTGGTGTACTATGGCCAAGACCAAGAAGGCAATTGCTTGGATATTTTTCTTTGCAACAATGCACCAAATGACAAGGTGAGTTAACCAAAAGATCACTGAAACATTAAATCAAAATTTCATAGCATTTTCAAAGAAGCAAAATTTCTTTCTTAATGTGGATATTTAAAATACCTATATCAACATATTTGAAAATTAGTTTCTGGATTGTCAAAAATTCGGCTACTCCCCCTCAGCAAAACATTCTTGAGTATTTAACAATAGATGCAGTGTTTGACAAATAGAGTAGGCGATGGTGTTGGGTGCATTCAACAGCAACTATTCAAAGTTTACAATGTTGTCAAAAGACAGCTTTTTCTTTGACAAACGGCTCTCCCAGTTTTTCTGTTATTTCCAATGCATTACAAAAACTTTTACAGTTTATGTTGAAGATAAACGATCTTTTGCTGTGGGTAAAACCTTCAACATAACCAAATCCTTTGCAAGTGTGTGACCTTTTCGATTGATAGAAATTGACAAAGTGCACAAAGAAATCAATGAATATTTAATCAATAATCCCACATTGAACTTAGTTGGACTATCAGCTAGTAATTTTCTCACTTATCAAAGTCAGAATTACAACTGCAAATAATAAACATCACCATTTACAATATAATACTCAGACAAGAAATAATACAAGACCAAAGATACTGTTAACTTCTAAAAGGAACTAAGAAGAATATCTCACTACTAATCTCTTTATAAATATAATATAAACATGTTGTAGCCAAGGCATCACAAAAGCTATCTATCAATTTTGTAGACTTGTGCATAGATTACCATATTTATTTAATATCCTACTTCAATTCAATTTATCTTTTACTCTCATTATCACATAAAACCTAAAAACCCAAAAAAGCCCTTTTACATTGTAACATTTACATTCTTATCAAATTTTATTTGATGTGTTTTTCACCTTTACATGGGCACTAACCCTTGCTAAGCATGGGCCTAGTGCCCCTGTCCAGGCTTTTAAAAAATTTGATTAATTGTCATTTGATGTCAGTTGATTGTTAGATGAAGCTGAAAGAACAAAATACAAGTGCAAATTTTGAAGAAAATCATTAAAAACTTCATCAAGGAACTCTGACATCTGACCTGTGGAAGAAGCTCAGATCTCTTCTTTACAGAGTGCTACTGGCTACTCAGAGAGACTTTAAAAAGTAGCTAAATCACGCACACCTTTTACAAGTACTGTCATAGGGTTACCCCTCATATGTAGAGTGCCTAGAGGACTGCCTCTCTCATGATTAAAATACTCAGAAATGGTTAAGAAGAGTTTAAGATTTTAGATACATTTTTTATCATGCTAGAATTGTTGCGTAAAGCACCTTGTTTTTTGTTCGAATGAACATCCTTGTTTGGTAGATCAAATATACATCGAATGATAAACTATGTGGAAACTTGTTTATCTGCAAAAACTTGGGCTTTTTTCCTTACAATGTTTTTTCATCAATGATGATGATGATGAGATGCTCAGAAAAAAAGTATTTTTTGGTAAATGAATACAATAAACCAATGGCATTTCATGCGTAACACTTATGTTCTTACATTTTTTACTAGCCTGCTTACAAGCGTTAGATAAAATATGACAAAATAGTTTTGAGGAACTGACTGTATTATGACAAAACAAACATGGTCAGAAAAACAGATGAAATAATTATGTAGGATGTTTTGTTTACAAGATCTATTGGAAAACAGCATGCCATAATTTATTATTCAATTCAAAGTTATTATTTATTTTCAAGAGTGTAAAGATGCATAATTTCGATGTAAATCTTTCAGATTCTTTGATCGTACTTTTGAAATAAAGAAAATTGAATACCCTATCTGCAGTGGCGAATTCATCAGTACCTGCAAAGTTACTTTTGCCAGCTGGGTTGTAGATGACATATCTCTTGATGGATACTTTGTTACTTTTTGGTGGTAAGTGTTGCATTTCTTTTTGGATATCATATTTGTACCTAATTGAGTGTTCATCAGCCCAGAAATTGGGGAATGAAAAACATTATATTCAAGAAGTGCTTACAATCTTTCAAGTATGGCCTCAAATAAAGAAAAGGTTATAATTAAGCTGATTGAGAAAATTTATATACATGACTGATCTTAAACCCATTGAGTGTATTGTGACAAGAAACTCAGCCTGACAAAGGCTGTGTTCCAAAAAGTGAAAGGGTTTAAACAAATCAAAATATTCAGTTTGTAGTACATATGTTATACCTCTGAGTTATCAGAGTTTCTCATCTAAATCAAGTTTCTTATCTGAAGTCTGGTGGATCACTTATCTGCACTAGATATTCCTAGCCTAATTAAGATTCCTCAATAGTGTAGGGTAAAAATAAGAGCATGTGTTGAGAATCTGAAGTAAAGTTGAATAAAGAGTCAAATAAACGACATGGTTGTTAAATACAGACAAGGTTACATTTGCCAAAGCAGAAGATTACCTTTATCCTTCCTGAGAGTAAATGTGAAGCTTTTGCAACTTGTGACCAAAGATTGATACAGCTTGCATTTGTATTTATTTTTAACTCATACATTCCATTACATGAATCATGTGTAAAATTTTACAAGAGTTGAATTGTACACTAGCTGCAAGGCCTAATGGGAGTGCTTGCACACTGGCTGCAAGGCCTGATGGGTGTGCTTGGCCTGGGGACTTGAAGCCTACCATGATGTTCACTTTGATGAGGAAAACTGGGATTTAGAATGTCTTTTGCCCCATGATGAATCCGATATCTTATTTTCTCAACTTGAAATGTGACTAAAGAATGCTGCCTACCCAAATTAAGACTTGAGTTTCTAACCTTCATCTAAGGAGTAAGATTCACATTACACCTTTTAAGCTGGAAAAAATAAATTTCTGTGTAAACATTTTTTACAACAACACAGTCTAGTATATTTTTCCATCGATTATCAGTGTAGAATGTGGATTCTTTGGAAGGAAATGGGTACATCTGATTGGTTCAATACTGACTAGATCAGACACATATTCTGCTTTTTCGTCTGATAAAATCAAACACAACACACAGAGAAGAATTGAGTATGACGTATGACATAAGTAGGATCAAAGAGCACAAAAATTGGCTTACTTCTTGGCTCAAAAAAAACAAAAAAACATACTGAGCACTGCTTTTATATTTATAAGGAAGAGCATTAGCCAACATTTCATACAACAATTTATTGTTCATGCTGTATAGCCTTTCTTTGGCTTATTGGGCTACACAGATCTCTTTCATGTTACCATTGTTATAAGTTTCAAATGTTTGTGCTAGGTAAAATTAAATTTAGATCCCTTATCAACAAAAGAAAGGGGTCGTGACGAAGTTGTAAAAAATGCCTAGCAAAATGCTGCCATCTTAGGAGAAAAATGCTAAACTTAAGTCAAAAGTGTCAAACTTAAGCCAAAAACGCCTACCTTTTGTTGTGAACGCTACAGCTTGACGTTTTTTGGTTTTAGCTCGGCATTTTTGGCCCAAACTTGGCATTTTCGCCCTGAGTTCGGCATCTTTGGCTTGAGTTTGGCGCTTCAAAGTCCAGCCTTTTTTCACAAATTGTCACGACCTTAAAGAAAGTGGTCAAATCATGGAGATGGTAGTAAGTATGAAAATCTGCCAAATCACGATTCATCAAAAATCGGAACATCAAATCCCCATATTTACTGAATTCTCGATTCATCGAATAGCATTTTTTACCGAATTCATGATTTGTCTATTCACTTTTTGTCAAACTGATGATAATCCCTACAGGGTTATTCCGTGATGATAAGACCTGCAGGCATAGGATAGGTATGAGCAATAATGTTTGGGTAAAAAAGTCATTTGAAGAAGAGTATAACTTTTTGGTAAAAAAATTTTTCCACAAATAGTTGGTAAAAAATACCTTTCGATGAATTGTGAATTGGGTAAAAAATGTAATTTGATGAATCATGACTTTGACAAACCCATTTTTTGACGATTCATGATTCGGGAGATTTCCATAGCACCGAATTAATCCTGCCGAGGCCAATTGCGAGGCTAAAGAATAGAACCCCGGTTAGAGATCGTATATATATATATATATATATAGGGATAGAAAGGGTCATAAAAATCAATTTTGGGTTTATGTATAGGTTTACCAACAGCTGACTCAACTTGAGCAGCAGAGATTCCGCTGTCGCTAAATCCAAAATTAACAATGCAAATCTTTACTGCAACGTGGACAGGGAAAAGCAGTCTATGTAGGTATCCAATGTCTATGTTCGAATTCCTGCAAGGGAAACTCTGACCATGGATTGCCAAAAAAATACTTCATTCAGGAAAAAGTGCCTTTAATGCTTAAGGTGCACATCCATTAAGCTATACTTGATTTAGAAAATACTGTCATGCTTTATTTATTGCAAAAGGCTTTTCATTTTTTCACTTAAAGAAATAGAAAGATCAGTTTTTAAAACACGTCAAATTATGCACCTGATTTTTTTACAAGTGGAAAAGTTGTTTTGCATGCAAAGTAATGTCACATTAAGAAAAAGGGACAACTTTCATATGTTATTCAGTCAAATGGTAAGAATTATTTTCATTCATTTTTGGCATGCATCACGCAAATGAGGCCGACAATTGTTCTGAAAGTGGGCCGCTAAGGCAACTGAAATGAATTATATATGCCTTATTTGTATTCTTACATGGGTATGTAAAAAAGTTTCCTGCACTTGACGTTTTCTTTAGAAATAAAATTAAAACTTATCGAAATTTTTACACTATCAATTACTACGTAGAAGTTTAGTAATTTAAGACTTCAAGAGCAGCTTTTCTGTCCTTTCTTTTATTCAGCACCATTTCACAGTGCAAACAGGCCAAATGACAAAATAAAGTTTTTCTTTGTAGCATTGAAGATTGAGAAAAGAAAAAACGTTGAAATTGAAAGCTCCAAGTAAAGCCTCTTGGGAAGTCTAATAAAGTTTCATAGCTCATTCAAAACCTTAATTTTCACTCCATGAAGATGGTGAAGCAATTTATTTGGTGAGGTTTCAACTTTGAAAATTGTACTAATGGTTAACTTGTCTGATTGGGATCTCTTTCATCTTGTTTAAGATTTATCAAATGGGAAGGTCCAGTAAAAGGATGGTGTTGATGGATCTAGACCAATAAATTTTGAACTGGGTCAAGTAATTTTTTTGTTGCTTGGGTTGGGTCAGCCACCTGCAGGTCTGGAAAAATTCCTGAAAAAAGCTAACTTTTTCAATTTTTTGTCCAGTACGGTCAAAAAAAATCTCTTTGGGTTGGTTCAAAAAATACCTCAGTCAAAGCTGGGTCATCCCCTTATTTAGAGCGGTTCAGAGGTATGGTTAGGTTGGGTTGGATCAAGGCCCATCTCTATTCGGTTCCCATCAAGGTGGGGATGATGATCATTTCTAAGGGATGAGGTTAGTCTTTATCATCTCTTGAAGCACAATCAACCTAAAAGAAGAAAAGGAAACCCCTAATACAGAGTACCATAAGCAATAAGGTATTAAGCCATCTCATTGCAAAATGTTGCCAGCCAAGGTGCCCCCAGATGAACTCATGAGTAACCCCTGCTCTGAGAGGGATTAAATGACAGGTCACGAAGTTTTCACTCTCCCAAATCAAGAAAAGTATCCATACTGAACATTATTGAGGTTTTAAATGGAATTAAAGTGGAGATGATAAGCATCAGAATTGAAATGAATATTTTGAAAAAGCTCAAATATAGTCTTTGGAACTTTGAAAAATGAAATTACCAAAAAGCTGTACTATATACTACAATAGTACGTAACTCAAAATTTTGAAAATGAATTAATTAGTTTTCAAGATACTGAGAAGTTAAATCAAATTCATAGATATGGAAAACATGTTTTTTCATGTAAATTTTCTTTGGTTTCATTAGGCTGAATTTCAAATTAAGACTATATGAGAGTATAGAATTTTTTTCTCAGCTAACATATTTAATTAAAGTCAATGCAGGAAAAGTCTTTCAAAGATTTACAAAATTGAATATTTTTTAGCCCCATATGATTAGGTAGTGAGATAAAATTCACCTTTTGACAAATTGAGAACTGACTTTTTTCAAACTGTAAAACAGAATGGGGGCAAGCTGAGGGTCTGTGTCCTACTATTATGCACAAACAAATCACTTAACCAAACCTTTGTGTGTGAGGATCTTGGTCCTTCCTCATTAAAGACTAGTTTGAACCCAGAGACCCTCATCTGCTTGCCCAGTAAGGCACAAAACTTTGAGAAACAAGCTTTTCTGCCATTAAGATTTGATTGAACCTCTCATTCCCTCCCATTCTTGTAGATATTGTACACTTACCCATATTTGAACAAAAGGTTACAAAGTAATTTGGATTGCAGACATCCTCCTGATTTTTAAAAACTCAAGACTTTAGTTCAGATCAACAAACTCACAACTTCCTTCATCGAATCATCACAACACATTTTTTGACTGCTTTTTCATTTAATCAAGTGAAAAATTTAGCTCCACTAATTATCAGTTATTTCAAGAATGATTACTTTTTACACACCAATCAAAAAGTAAATTTGATTTGTCAATCCATTTTGTATTCAATTATCCGACACTAACTTTTCTTGCCTTGCATTATTTATGGCATTATTCCATGACAAAAACAAAATAACAGGCCTGACAGAAACAACACAACTGTGCTTTTTTTATCCACACAAAAAAATCAAAGCTAGGATTATTTGGATGAAAAATTTTTAAAAAATGGCTTCTTCACTAAGTGTCATAATTAATAGGTATCAATAGGTGAAACTAACAATTTTTCATATAGTAATAGATCCCATCAAAGGAAACGTAACGAACATAAAAATAGTTCCCAGTCTGAATGACAATTAAAATTCACAGCTAGGCATAAAAAAATCTTCTATCACTTTTGTCAGCCATTTTTATTTTCTTCCCATATGCAAGTTTCAGTTCAACAAAAAATCTGCAGTAATTAACTTTACTTCTCAATCATTTGTTCTTTTACATTTAAACATATCTGACTGCATGAATAAGGGAATGAACAGAAAGAAAGAGATTCATAAAATATCAATCAAGAAAAGTTTAATTGCAAATGCAAACTTTTGTCAGGTACCATTAAAAATTTCCTTGGAAATTGGTGCGAAAGAGATTTTATTAACTACCCTTGATTTCAGTGACAAAAAGGCAGTTAATTTGAGAGGATGACCTGAAAAGTTTTTTTTGTCAAATCATCAAAAGTATAAGAACTATTTGTCACGAGAAAGAACTAATCTGTCATTTATTTTATACTTATATACATTCTTCGAAAAATGTAACTCTAACCTGAAGTTGAAGAATGTTATTTAAAAGTAATTTTGTATTTGTATTATTTATTTCACTCATTCATTTTACACAATTAGCATGTAAAAAAAACTTGATAAGAGTAATAATTGCACACTGGTTGCAAGACCTGATGGGTGCGCTGGCCGGAGTCTTGAGTTATCTAAGGTGTTTGCTTTGATGTGGAAAACTGGGCTTTTTTATTTGTAGTTCAAAGATTCCCCACCTGGGGGAAAATACATTTTTCTTAGGTGATAAGCCATTCGTACCACAATCAGCAAAAATGATGAGAGAGTCAGATGTGTATGTAATTCATTCTTTGTCTGCATGAAGTTCTAAAATTACAATGGTCAATAATTAAAAAAAGGTCACAGGTGTTAAAATAATAATCTCTTCAAATTGGTTCTATGTCTATCATCAGTTATGTTTGGGTAATGCTGTGCAACAACTTCAAGGCTCACCATGAAAATAACGGGATCACTTTTGGAAAAAATCCTTAAGATTGTCATAACTGCTTTTTGATATACAAACATGTTAAGTCCCTATTTTGTAAAACTCAGGATAATGAGCCCAAAATAAATATTTGAATAGAATTGCATTGTTTTTTTGCAATTCAAGTTGAAAGAGCAGGTTGCTTGTGGTGGATATTGTAAAATAATTTGATTTAGTTGCCTATACCTATATCAGAAAGTGATTATTTAAACAAGCCAAGTTTTGACATGTATTTTGTAAAAAGCTTATTATTTGCTTTTGTGTCAAAGGTTGCTTTCGAAGCTTTTCTAAAAGTTTATATAATAATCATAGATAATGGTACTGGTTGTAATTTAAAAGCCGTTAATTCCATAAAATTACTCATTAAAAAACTATCATGGCAATTGAGCAAATAAGTAATTTGTATTGTCAAATAGAAAGCTCTCAAGGCCATTATTTCATCAATCAGAACAGAAGCTTATTCTGCTGTTGCTGGAGTTGATATTAACGTTGATAATTCTTTTCAGACTAGATGAAGGAATCATCAAATGTAGTTTTTGAGGAATAAGTAAATATTGTTAATTCAAAACAACAACAGATAATAGAAAAGTTTAACAGGAATATTTTTTAAACTAAGAAAATACTTATTATCATTATACCCTTTGAACAAGGAAACAACCTCCCAAAAACCCCAAAGTGGTATTATGATACCTACATACAATGTTGTTTAATAGACCTGCTGACAACAAACATTTCAGATAACCTTTCTGGGTAACTTTTAATTAGTCAGAAATTTTTAAATATTGTCCTTCCAGCATATGACCTCTGGGCCCGGGGAGAGGTCCTGAAAAATTTCAAACCCACCCTATGTCAGTTCTCCCATTTTCAAAGGCCCAGAACTGAAATTTCAATATGATTAAACTATAGTTTTGACACGATTTAAAGCCCCTCGTCCCTGGACCTGGAGAGCAAAAAAGGAGCTTGTTTTGACTAAAAAGTATAAAGGTACCAATGTGGACATTATATGTTACACAAAGTTTTTCTCCATTGATCTGCTTAGGTGTTGGAGTTTGGGTGACCTTGGGGCAGGGAGTTGGGTTTGGAGGGGTCATACTTGTGTTAAGAACCTTCCCTGAGTTGGTGGGGTGGACTGTACAAAATTTGGTAGAGATTGGTCAGGGGTTCATGCGTGAAAGAAGGGCATAGGCTGGTAGTCACAGTCTGTTTCAAGGAAGGTTAACTCAGTTTACTCAATATGAATATTTATTTGGTCAAGTCAGGGGACTTTAGATCTTTAATCACACCAGCAATTTATTATCCTGTGTTCAAAAAGTCATTCCTTTTAGTCAGAGCAGAATATCTCAATCTCTTTAAAAGGAAACTGGAAAATGCAGTCTTGAGTGTCATCCACTCTGTCAAAGTAAATTAAAGAAAAGTTTTTTGACTAACTGTCTAACCTCTTTGACTTTGCATCCAAAGAGGGTGAATATAGTGACTTTTGGTCACTTATTTTTATGACATGGAGAAGAGGAAGAAGAAAAAAGTGACGTGAGAGATTCATCCATTCAGATTTTATTGGACTTATGGAAAAGCCACTTAACAAAGTTATGACTTTTTTGGTTCTATTCAGCACCAACAGTTATGAATGGCCCAGATTGAAAGTGATGATAGATTGATCTAAATAAAAAGATACAGTTTTTGAGTTGCTTTTGGTGATGATGATGGGATTGCTTGTTGAGCCATACGATTACAGACTTTGGATTCAAAAATTCAAAAGTTTAAATCCAATGCCAAATATGGTCTGTTTTAAAAAAGGAAGATATTTTGTAATTTGTATTTATTGTTCAATGTTCAATCGAATTTATCAATAATAGATAAAAGATGCCTATTTAAAAAATACTTTTTAAGAACGATGATGGAAAAATAATAAGAAAAAACCAATCAAATTCAATTCAAGAAAAACACTCTTTT
>Ga0194133_10005765_pt1 | contig 15629 bp, 11 predicted proteins | sample TA2KigOf40mmetaG_FD_155448 | JGI IMG/M metagenome (GOLD analysis project Ga0194133, IMG submission 155448) | Freshwater microbial communities from Lake Tanganyika, Tanzania - TA2015055 Kigoma Offshore 40m | ecosystem: Environmental > Aquatic > Freshwater > Lake | place: Tanzania: Lake...
CTAGACCAAAACCTTCCTTGGACAGGTGGGGATGTGTGTGCAAAATTTCATCAAGATCGGTGCAGGGGTTTGGAATTCCATTAGCCCCCCACATACCAACAAACAGACAGACATCTGTACGCCCATTTTTATATATATAGAAGAGAAGATAGAAGAAGAAGAAGAAGAAAGATAGAAGATAGATAGATGTGCTTGTAGGTCTACCATGTCATTAATTTAACCGTGGCTCGTCTCTACGATTGGTTACCAGCTGTGATCTTCAATAACTGCTATTGACTTTGGAGCACCCCTTTCTATCAGGTCACATATTTTCGTTTAAATCCAAATTGTATGTCTGCATTTGCAATTTCGCCTTATGGAGAACTTGTGTTATTATCAAGTTAAAACTTTAAAATAAAACACTGGTCAAACTTGGATTTTGGAAGTCAGACTTTTCAACTTAGTCTTTAAGGGTTGAATAAAAAGGTTAAGGGCTGCTCTTAGGATAATTCTTAATGCTATCAACAACACCTTGATTTCTATTTTCTATGTGCTTGTAAATCTACCATGTCATCTCTGCGATTGGTTACCAGCTGTGGTCTTCAAAAACTGCTATTGACTTTGGAGCACCCCTAGCTATCAGGTCACATATTTCTGTATAAAACTGAATTGTACGTCTGTGCTTGAAAAAAGCCGTCGACCTACACTCAAGGCTTTATTTGACACAGTGCCTGTGTTCCTCATGCCTCATCCATTCCTACTGAACCTCCTTGGGCACACTGGCACAGATACAACCCGGAGAAACAGATTCTATTGGGAGCATATATAAATTGGCACAGGACCAGAAATAAAAAGTTTGGGGGACCGGAGATATCTGCAGTGACACTTAAAAAGGTGACTACCATGAGTACACGGAAAAAAACTCTTCCATTTTCTACGTCCCCAGATTATCACTCGATGTAGCAAGCTAGAAAAAATGATTTGAAAAAGGATGATTCTACCTGAAAATCAAAGAACTCTATTCGGGGACATAGAAAATAGAAGATTTTTTTTACCATATAATCATCGCTTCAGTCAATACTACTACAGATTATTATTGTTATTCCATCAATATCTGCCTCTCTTAGCCTGATTGGGTGAAAAGCATAGACATCGAATACATAGACCATGCAAGCGACCAAAAATCATAGAGGTGGTTTACCAACAGCTGACCCAGCTAGGCCGCACCGATTCAGCTGTTGGTAAACCATTAATTTACTACTGTGAAAATTCTTCCAGCTACTCAGGCAGAGGTGCGTGGTCTATATATTGGCAGTTTACTATTATCCTGACTGTGGGTGCCTTGTTGATTTTTTTACATCCGGGGTTAAAAAATTGCTGTCATGGCTACTGAGGATTAAACCCACAAACCTTAGAGCTTAGTAATTCTTTGTCAGAAGCCTATGACCTCTCAGGCACAACAACCCTAAGAGTATTCAATCATCTTCAGAGATGGCTTACATCTATACCAATTAGCTAGGGCTAGTCGTTAAACAGCTCTCAAATCTAATCCAGTTGCCATGACCAATTCACCCAAGTGGTGACTCCTATTTGGGGTCAATATAAATTCATCAAATTTTATAAAGAGCATTTGATACCCTTCCAATGTCCAATGGTGCCTTTTTTGGTCAGAAATATCCAAAATGCTTTGCCTTCCCACCCTTTTTTCTTTTAAGCACAGGCGCTGATGGCTACGTCCTCGGTAAGAAGGTTAACCAAATCCCGTGACGTACTTGGGGGTGGATATATGTAAACAAAACAAATATAAACACATGCTTTTTTAAATTTGAAAAAATGTAGTTTTCTACTTCCAAAATGTCTTCAATTTTGATAAGTGAATCAGAGAAAACTTTTGTCTTACATGGCGTTCAAGTAAGTTTTTTCTATGGTTTTAGCTAAAAATTTATCTCATATTTTGCCTCAAATTTTACCAAAGGAAGATGTGAGAGTTGATGGACGAGGCAGAAAAGACGTTCGTCCCATTGTCTTTGAAACAGAGCTGGTAATGAGATGCTCAAGGACAATCTAATTGCCATGTTTCAAAGTACTGTTAATATTTTTCCATTAGGTCACTCATGCAAGTGGATCAGCACATTTACGCCTTGCAAATACAGATGTTTTGGTTGGGATAAAAGCCGAGCTCATTGAGCCTTTGCCTGAAAAACCAGATCAAGGTAAATGAACTTTATAATGCTAGTTTCTTCTTTTAGTGTTCCATGTAAATGATGTTTTTTCTCTTTTCAGGTCGTATTGAATTTTTTGTCGACTGTTCTGCAAATGCCACACCTGAATTTGAGGGTCGAGGTGGGGAGGACTTAGCACTTGAAATTGCTCAAACACTGTCTCATGCATACAATGATAAAAGGGTAACATTCATTTTTGCCCTTTAATTTTACTCTTTAGATTTTTCTAATTATTTAGTTCTATTAGGTATTTGACTTGTCTGACTTGATAATTCTGGCTGGAAAGCATGCGTGGATTCTTTACATCGATATACTCATTTTGGTTGGTTTAGCAACATTTTCTGTCAACATTTCTGGTTTAAAACCTTTTTTCTTTAAGGAATGTGGTGGTAACTTGTTTGATGCCGTTTCTATGGCAGTCAAGGCAGCATTACACAGTACAATAATTCCAAAAGTCATGGTTACTTTGGTCGATGGCGGAGAGCCTGAGCTTTCAGTAAGCTTTACTATTAAATACTTAGCCTGAGATAATATTCTTTAACCATTATCTACTTTTTTCAGTTGTCTGATGACCCCTTTGATGGTACAAAGTTGAATATTGCCAAGTGTCCGGTACTAATCACGTTAGCTAGAATAGGCAATTACTGTATAGTTGACCCTACCCCTGAGGAAGAGGCGTGCACTGCAGCTTCTCTGGTTGTGGGAGTTACCCCCGACGGGCAAATAACAACTATGAGAAAAATGGGTGCCGGCAGCTTTCACCATCACACATTAGCTGAAGCTATAAAACTTGGTACAATCACGAATCTTTTTTATTTTCAATCTCCCAAAAACTTGAACTTTATTTCACAGGTGTCGAAGTGGGGCAAGATGTCCATAAGCAGTTAGAGGGTTGCCTCAAAAAACTGGAAGATCGAGATGAAGGGGCCGAAATATACGGATTTATGGCATGAGAATAATAAACATTTTTTTTATTTTACCCGAAACAAATAAAAATGTTATACATCTGCTCACAGATGTTTGAACTGGGGTCCAGGTTTGGTCTTTTCACAAACTTGGAAATTGTCGAATTTTACAAAAGTTAGAGAAAGATTTACTTGACATAATCAACTTAGCCCTTTGAGAGTTCATTTTTGAAAAACTCCATAAGACTTTTTGAATATATCAATCTCAGATTTTTTATTCACCTCACTTTTTTGATGGTTTCTGAAAACTCAGACCTGGACTTTGGATTGAAGTTTACGTAATTCAATCCCTTTAGTCTTAGGCCTGTGACCCCAATACTGTAAACATCCGGGCCCAGCAGTAATTCATCCTTTTAATTACAATTTTATCAAAGTTTTCTGGAAAATTAATTTGCTTTTGAAGAAAAGAAACTTTCATCCTTGAAAATTTATTTCAAAGATGTTGAGAAAATACATATGGCATGAAAACTATAATGTTGTTTTTATGTTAAAGTTTCCTCTGATCGAATGTACTCACCAATGTCGGCCTAAAATAAAAGCAGAAAAAATCATGAACCATATAAACCTATTTTTTTTACGAAAAGGTTGTTAAATACTTGATGAAAGCAAACTATTGCCATAGGATCAGCGTGTCTGCAATCAGAAGTTGATTTGGCTGCAACGCCAAAACCAAGCGGAAGATCACTCATTGAGTAGACAATGACCCCAGTGTACTTTTCAGTATTTTCAGTTATTCGACCAAGACCTGCTTTGGTGACATTTTGGCCGTACAAGAATTGCTGTTCAGCAGAGGGCTTGAGCCTGCGACAAAAATACTATTAGGGATTTTTATTAAAAAAGAGATAGTGATTCTTACCATATTTTGTACTGGGCATAAGGAGCAAGATAGTCCAGGGCAGTAATGTGTAATCTAAATTTCTTAGTCTTTGTGAACTTTCCAAAACACGTGCCTAGAGATATGAGGTTTTCACGGGCCACATTAGATGCCTAGAAATTTTCTGATTTTAGGTCAATGAGATTTGGCTGAAGGAAAAAGGTGTTCCTAAATAGAGTCTTAAAAGTTAAAACCTTACTTGTTTCATTATAGTTTCAGACACGTAATAAATTCTTTCCCTGTGCAGTCTAAAACAGTATGATCCATCTGATCGGTCAATAAGCTGTCGAATATTCTCACCAATATATTTTGATAGTTTGTCAAAAAACAACTTTGTTTCATCTTCTGTTAATGGACGCATTGTCACATGAAAAATATATTTTTAACTTAATAAAGAAAGAACTTTCTGTTCAAATAAAAATCAAAGTTTTTAACGTGACATACATGCGGTCAAAATTTGTTTTGAATTTGTTTGTTTATCATTCAAAAATGCGATCACGTTTTCGCGCTGGTTTTAAAGCTAACGATCTTCTCCCAAAAGCGAAATATTTAAAAAGATTTCCTCTTTGATTGATTTTGATTATTATTCTAAATTTGTTTTAGTTTATGTAAAAAATATAAATTTTTTAGAATGTCTTTTTTGAAAAGTAGAGTCCAAAACTTTATAAAGTTGGAAACCCCCAGAATTAAGGTAAGTTATAGTTAAAGAATCAATGAGTTTCATGAATTTCCCACCTGACCCTGATCAATTTTACCCAATAACTGCCCTAAGAAAGTAATACTGACAGCCACCAGCTCAGGAAGAGGGATTTACCGTCTTAGTCTCTTCCCCAGGTGAACCCATGCACCTTTCATCAACTTGCTGAGGACCAGGAATGACTTAGAAAGGCATGCGTTTGGATAATATCTTGGGCTGCATCGTTCACTTTTGCAGGTTAATATATCAAAGAAATTAGCAAGCTGTTTGGCATATATATTATCAGAAACATTTTCAATTTGTGGACCAAAGCAAAACAGTCACAATTAGCATCTTGAATTTTCCCTAGTATAGCTGAATCAGAAATCACTTTTCAATGTGGAGTAAACTTGCCTCTTTAACAAGCTCTTCCATTTTATTAGACATTGAAAAGTCTGGGTTTGCACCATTCAAAACATCATTTGCAACATTAAACCCTTGTTGAATGGTTTCATCAAAAAATGTGTTCACTCTTGTTTTGTTGAGCCCTTTGCACAAGGATAAAAAATGTCCAGGAGATATCTCAACAAGGTACAAAAAGGTGTCCCTGGTGGACAACTTCAATTCTAAACAGTCAAATTTATCATTCGAAGATTCGTACAAAAGGCGTAAGAGTTGTTCAAACAAGTCCCTGGAGTACTTGTGTAACCTTGGTCTGGAAAAGTACAACACCATCTTCATCATTTCAAGTATCGAAAGGCGAGTCTCTTCTCCAGATTTAGGTACGGCCAAATATGCTTCAGAAATTGCAAACACTAAAGCAATTTGAGAATTTCACGTTTGAAAAATTTCATTTGAAAGAATTCTGATAAATAGCAAGATCACCTTTGGATAGCCATCGTACAATTCCAACTCGTAGGCCTAAAACAAAAGGTCGAATATGTTTGGCATAGGACTCCTTAGCGTCTGGACAAGTTTCAATACTCATCGACAAAAGAAACTTTTGGAAGACACTGTCCCAGTCATCTAAACTTGCATAACGTTCTGAAGAAAAGGATTGAGATTAAATGGCGAATTTTTAAAAAACTTTCAAAGTACATTACCGCAACTGTTTTTAGGCCCAACTGTCTTTGAAATTGTTTTAAAGATGGTGGTGAAAAGAATATCGTGAAATACAGGTTCCTTCACGTGCATCTAATGAATTCAACGTTGAAAAATTCTTGAGAATTGGTCTTATATGATTTTTTTGGAATTACCAGCATTGTAAGAGCATTTAGAATGAGTTCCTTTCTTCCAAACCACTTGAGTTCGGCTGGCGTGAGCTCATTAACAATGTGTTGCAGACAAAGTGTACCAGTAGTAATGTGAGGCAAGTCCCAATGATCCACAAACTGAAGTGAGAATGGCAAAAACTCAGATGCATACTTTCCCATTCCTGGTAAGGATATCTGAAAAACAGAGCAGAGTTGAAAGATACCCGTAAAACACAAAAGAGCATTAAAATTATTCCACCTGGTTTAATAGTACCACAAATGCTTGCTGAGCACCAGGATACTGAATCCAAAGTTTGTTTTCCAGCTTTGGTCTCAACTCTTCCAGGCACCATCTTAAGAGTTTATCGCTATTTTCAAAAGAAACTAATGCCTCACATAGAATCTCACACAAGAAGATCTTAGATTTTAGCAAACTTAGGATCTTGTAAGAAAGTCGAATATGATTTCTATAAAAAAAAATTTGGTTATAAACCAAAACTAAAAAAATCACCAAAATTGTTAAAGATACTTGCCCGTTATTCCAAAGAGCTTTTGACATGTTTTCAAAACTTAAAATTAGCAGTGGTACAAGAATTTGCTTTTGTAGGGTTGAATCTTGCGATAAATCTTGCAATCTGCTGCTTTCACAATACAAAACTGCAACATTTAGTGCTTCAATGCTAGTTGACAAATGGTCTTCAAAATCCTTGCTGTTTGTGGGTCTTTCTGAGGCGCATTCGATTCGAGGAACGAGCCCCTTGCGAATTTGACAGCTAATGTCTGCATGATTTTGGTTAAATTTTTGTGACATTTTTAAGTTTTAAATTGGATAGGTTTGAACTATTTTGTCTTTTAATCCTTATTCTTTTGCATCAAACTTTTTTATAACTTCATTGTTGGCACTACGTAGTTGGTTGTTGACTTTGAGTATTTTTGATTCTAAAATATCAACTTCCTTGTAGCAGGATGACCAGTCCAAGTTTGACAACCAAATGTTATTTTCAATATTGACTTGAGCCTCATCGCTCAATTGTTTCTGGAATCAAAATAAAAAATCATATTTTCATTAACATTCACCACTGAAAATTGTTCGTACCAACAAGTTGAAAGATTCAATCAAATCATTGTGAGCATCGAAGTCCAGTTGAAGCCCAGACTCTATTGCAGGATTTCTTAAATGTGCAACAATTTCCGCTTCCTTGTCTACGAGTACGTCAATTCTGGAAATCTGAAAGGTTCAAACCGACTTAAAATTCTGTTTTATGAGAAACTATTTTGTGGTAATTCTAACAATAAAATAAGCTTATACTTACAAGATTTTTTATTTCGCACCTCACCTCACCACCAAGAGGATTGTGCCATTCACGATCAATGAAGGCTTTATTGGAGGCAGCTTTAAGGTCACCCAACTCAGTTTGCTTCTTCAAAATCGACTCAACAAACGAAAGTTTTCTATCTAAAAATGCACTCAAATATTTTGACTCTTTTTTGAAGTTCATTCGAAAAGCCACCTTTGACAGTTTCAACTTTTAATAGCTCATCGGAGGTTTGAGGAGATTGGTAACCCGCAGCAGCCCTCGACAAAATGACGTTTGGATTGGTTGTCATCCTTATGAAAGGCAAAGCATTTTTCTTGCATTGACTATTTGCTCAATCTAGAAAATCAAATAGTTGTTCAGAAAATACAGATCATAATAAAATATGACACAAAACAATTTTGTGAACGAAAACACAGTTTTACATAGAAACAAAATATGTAATAACCTTAAAAAGTTTTTAAACCTGCATGTAAAGATGGTATATGGAAATTTCCTTAAAATATTTAATAAAAGGACCTAGCTATGTATTAGAAATTAGATCAAGAAAACTTACTTTGCCAAGGAATGGGTTTCTAATTTCAATACGAATGATAGTTTTAAAAGTTAAAAATGGAAAAGAATTCTGTTACAAAATTGTTTCTTGCCTGCTTGAAAATACTTGATAAAGTTTGTTTTTGTAATTTGAAATTAAAATGTGTTTTTGAACGATCACATCACGCGAGCGCGAGGAATCTAAAAGTGCGCGGGCAGAAATTTCCACATCACTTTGATCAATCACACAACCTCGAAATTCACTTGACACTCCCGTTTTTAAATCAGAATAATTCCGGGAGTGCAATTGTACCACGGTGTAACTTACTTAAGGACAAGCATAGACTTCTAAGATTTGCTAACAGCATCGCCCAGCCCAGCATGCATTCAAGGAGTGCACGCAGCTGCACCGACCGACGGTATATATACAAGTTAAGCAGCCTGCCCTAAGTCACACCAAAAAAACCTTCGATTTCATCTCAGCCAGAAATTAGAAAATAAAATTCCAAATTTCTTGAGCACCACCATTGATTACTGAGGAGATCTGCAACTTGTGAAAAAGCTGAAGTTTTTTCAGATAGTATGCAAACTATAAAGTGTGTCGTTGTTGGCGACGGGGCCGTTGGTAAAACGTGCCTTCTCATCTCTTATACAACGAATAAATTTCCATCAGAATATGTTCCAACGGTAAGAAAAGGGAATTTTGTTAACATTCTCAATCATATAAAGTCTTACATATTATAGCAGAGACTTTTCGGTGTAGTTGCTCCACAAAGAAGTTTTTTTTCTAAACGTTTGTTTTATTGGGGAGTTTTCTTTCAAAAATTGTCGTGTCTCAAAAAACCTTTGCTTGTAATTTTACAGGTCTTTGACAACTATGCTGTTACTGTCATGATAGGAGGAGAACCATACACATTGGGTGAGAGGGAACTTTTTAATAATGGATTAGTGTTGTGGCCTCGACAAGTTACTGCCTTTATCCTACGTTGAAGCGAACCCACCCATGTCTTGAGTACAAATTTATAATTTACTTATTTCATTATGTTAAAGGACTTTTTGACACTGCTGGTCAAGAGGATTATGATCGACTACGACCACTAAGTTACCCTCAAACAGACGTTTTCCTTGTGTGTTTCTCAGTCGTTTCTCCGTCTTCTTTTGAAAATGTCAAAGAAAAGGTAAACGTCAACTTAACACCGATAAGTTTTCACTTAGTAAACTCACACTTATCAAAAAAAATTTAAGTGGGTACCTGAGATCACTCATCATTGCCAAAAGACGCCGTTTCTTCTCGTTGGTACCCAAGTTGACCTCCGTGACGATGCCAGCGTAATAGAGAGACTTGCAAAAAATAAACAGAAGCCTTTATCACCGGAGACGGGTGAAAAGCTGGCAAAAGAATTGAGAGCAGTTAAATATGTTGAGTGTTCAGCACTTACACAGGTCAAACTCCTTTTTCTATTCGCCAACAGTTAAATGGGATTCTCTGATAAAATGTTTGACTCTCTTAACTTTAGAAAGGACTGAAAAATGTTTTCGACGAAGCAATTTTGGCTGCCCTTGAGCCGCCAGAACAACCAAGGTAAAAATAAGTGCTATGAGTTTCTAATTTAAGATAAGAGTTTTGAAATATTTCAATTTCAGGAAACGAAAGTGTTGCCTTCTTTGATTCACTCCATTGAATTCCTAGTTTTGAAACAAAACAGGCAATTTTCATCCAATGATTTTTAGAATTTTCAATTTTGTTGGCAATTTAAACCAAACTACATTATTCTTCTATATATTCTTGATCAAAAGCACGAAAACTCAGCTTGACGTATATCCACTTTCCTTTCGAGGAAGTCGGAAACACCAATTAAGAATAAAAGTCTTTTGTTCCTGTAATTTGTTTATTATTCACTTACAACAAAATGGGCCCACGCGCAAAAAATGATAGTCTAATTTTTTTCTGGGAAAAGCCAACTCTTCCAAACATACATTAAAGGTCATAGGGAAAAATTAGAAAGTTGAAGAGTTCTTTTTAAGAAATATCTCTGTGAAGAATGTCTCCCATTAAGCGCCACATAGATTTTTTGATAAACTATAGAAAAGTTCTTGTCATATCTAAATCGTCTTGCCCTTATTCAAAAGAAACCAAGGTGAGATTCTATATGATAAAAAGTCAGTAACGTGAACTACTTATTGAATACTTATTTTCACACAGAGAATTCTTTCCAGCTACGAAATCCCCCAAAGGTTTTTTGAGATCTTTGAAATTGAGGACATGGCTGAATGTGACGAAATTCAAGATTATATGAAAGAACTAACTGGTGGAAGAACGGAAAGTTTGAAGAGTTTCCAAATTAGTAAATCTTTCGAAAGTAACAATGACTTTGGGTTACAGGTTCCAAGAGTTTTTATAAATGGTCGATTTGTTGGAGGTGCCCGTAAAATTCGCATTTTTCATCGAACAGGGTTGTTGAGACGCATGCTCAGGAGAGCCAAAGCAATTCCTTAGAATTAGTAACTTGTGGCTTTTCATGCTTGTAAAAAAATCAGTAAATGGCCTTATTTGGGGGAAATTTAAGAAAATTAAAGTTAGATACTTTTTTTCATCTTGCCTTTCAATTTTGTGCTGAAGTAAAAGTCTTTCTGTTTCATTTGGTCATCATACATCAACGTACACCTACCCAATCTCCATTAGGAAATTGCAGAAGCGCTTTTCATTGAATCAGTACAGGTTTCTGTTTGAATTTGAGAAATATATTCATCTTTTTTCAAACTAATTTGATCTCAAGCAATAACATTTTGGGTCTTATCAAATGAAGGTACCAACTGTTAGGTAACCTTGTTTAAGCTCTAAAAAAGCTGGACAATCATCCATCATAAAGTTTTTGCGACTTCAGACAAAAAATCATGTAGCTGATATCACAACTTCAGTGAACTTTCTTTTTTGCTCACTTTCCTGCAAAGCCAACGCTCGAATCTTTTCCTGGTACTTCTTAAACTCCTCGTAAGGGTTGATCGAACTAAGTGTCGGGCATTTGCAAGATTCTCTGAAAGTTAAATCCAAAGAGGCAATACTTTGTGGTTGTTTCATTAGGATGAAATTCAATTTTGAATCACCTTTTTTTCAGCGCTTCTGGGAGAAGGGTAATCAGATGTGATTCTCTCTGCTCGTGAGATGGATGGGTGGAGAGTAATTCGATGGGTAACTGCTGAGAGGGATCTTCAGCACTTTCAACCATTTTCATTTTGGCCCAAAAAGCTGGTGCCTCTCTCACATCAAAGCATGCCTTTGCTGCAAGCATCAAACCTACTTCATCTGCTTCGGTTTCCATTTCTCTATTTTCAAAGTCGTCGTTGAAAATTGCTCAAAAAAGACCTTCTCAACGTTGGTTTTTCAGAAAGATACCTGCTAAAGGGCAACTCAAACAAGACTGAGGTGGCTCGGTGAAAAAACCAGTCAGCGACCAATGCTATGCCGTCATTCGGTAAAAATGCCCACAGAACTGCCAAGGGAATCATCTGAATATTATATGAAAAGAGGTTGCTGTTTTATTCGCACGTGAAAAAAGTGTTTTTGGCTTCCTTAAAAATATTGGCAAATACTTACCAGCACAGCATTTATGAGATTGACATAACTAAGATTTTCACCAGCATGACCTAGCAATGTGTGAGCTATTTCGTGACTCAAAATAACTCCCAACTAAAAATTTTTATCTGAGAATAATTTTGAACAAGAGAGAACTCTTACTTATTATCAAACCTGGTCATCGTTGTTGCAAAGTCTCAACATCCCAGTGAAGACAAATATGTGTCCGGAGGGAAGAACAAAAGCATTCCTTTCACTCTAATAATTGGGATAGAAATTTGAAAATAAATTTTGAGTTTTTATCTTTATCATGGTTAAAAAAATACCTCATCAATCACTGTTACAGTCCAGTTTTTATTCTTGATTTCATCAACATCTTTGTTGGATTTCAGGATTCGATCTGCAACACGGACGATACGGCTGTAGGCAGGATGATCAGCTGGCAGAACTGCTCTGTCATAAAATTAGGGACCTTTAGAACACTCTTTGGGGTAAAAAAAGTGATTTAATTTACCTAGAATGAGTGTCCTTCAGCTGAGTGTATTCCACTTCAGCTATTTTCTCAACCTGTTAAAATAAAGCCGATTCTAGAACAGCATCAGTGTAAAGAAGCACTTCATTACTTGATCATGTGTAAGCGCTACAAAACGTTTGCGTTTGGTGATGGGACACTCCTGAATATGCGAGAAATATCCATAACCTGCAATCCCTGTCAGAATAGCTGCAAGGCTCCCGAGCATAGGTTTATTTCGACTAAAAATTTGAAACACTTCATGAACTTTTAAAATCTCTTTTTTTTACACGGCTGTATTAATGACTTTTAAAGCCGTCAACCTCAAATTCATCCGATATTTACTTTTGGTGTCCTCCGGCAGTTTATTGATCAACTTGCGTACTGTTCTAAAAGAAATAAGAATGTCAGTAGAATCTTAAACAACAAACTCATTAATAATGATGAATTTTTTAAGCAATAATGAATAAATAAAACTTAACAGGGGAAATTTTACCTTCCTATAAACATAGCACCAAACCGTGCCATGGGCTTTATTAGAGCAAGAACTATTGGAGGAACTTGACGTTTAGGCGTTGTGTGAAACCCTTGATTGAGGATCCACGTTTGACCAGCATGACCAGAGAACTTGAAGTTCTTACTTTGTCGTAAAACGCTCTGCATTATTTCTTTACTTCTTCAAATTTAAAATACCAAACAATTTTTTAAGCGAGATTTACTAACTCCAGTGGTCGCACTAGAAAGAGAGATTTAAACAAAAACAGATTAAACTCGATAGTTAATCTTGAAATGGTAACTTCAGAATTTTTTATAATTCCTCATGTCTTTAGGCTTCAAAAAGTTAGACAATCAAAAAGTCAAAGATAAATGAAAAATAATTGTCGACTTTAACGAAAAAATAACAAATTAGGCTATAGATTTCTATGGTGTGTTCTATAGACTTAAAAATAATTTATTACTGTGCAAAGCACAGATTTGTAAAGTAGAGGAAAAAGTAGACAACCATAGTTTCCTTTTCAGAAAACATTAATGCATGATATGATAAAACTCCTAAAATTATTTTGTTTTAAAGTATATCCAACAAAGTTTAGATCTTTCAAGGATACATCTGATTTAAAATCGATTCTTTTTTCTAGCTTCTCTTTTTCAGTACACTTCTGTGAAATGTTTTGTCGCCTTATTTTCGCGAAAAGAAAAACAGTTTGTTGTTTTGATCGTCGTACATTTACTTCCACGTGCTTTCCTCTAAATCTTTCTCCAAATTTGAATTTCTTCTAAAGAAGCTTCTTTACCGAGATAGAGAAAAGTTAGCTGAAGCAAAAGGCTGGAAAGGACTCGATAAGTAAGTTATTTCTGTCTCAAATGATTTTTCCACTTGATAATTTTTAACATCATATATATTTAGAACGTCATCATAAAAAAGTCAAGAAATTGAACAGAATTTTATTTGATCGTCCAATATATCATAAGGTAATAGAAAATTTTTCTATAAACATCAGTGACAACATCAATATGATTTACACGGTGCTTATTTCTTCCTTAGAGCTGACAAGAACGGAATACAAAGCGTTTCATGAAGTGAGCTCTTAAAATGGTTTCTTCAAAATCGAGTAAAAGCAAGAGGTCAACCTCGCACGCAGATTTAGAAAAAGGAAGTAAAATACAAACAAAGGCTAAAACAATCGAAAAGAAAAAAGTTCAAAGCACAAAGTCTGATGTACGCTCGGAAGAAGTTTTAGATAAAATTGGCTATTTCAAAAAACTTTTAACTAATGGCAACAAGCAAATACCGAAGATTCAAACGGAGGGTAAATTAAAGGGCAAAAATAAACGAGCAACGCCCAAACGTGTAGCAGAGAAGACAAACAATATTTCAGACTCTGATTCCAGTGATGATGAAGAAGATATTTCAAGCATGAGCAAAACAGTTAAAGCAACCTTACAAATATCAAACAAAGTTAGTTCTTCAGATTCTGATACAAGCTCTGATGAGGATCCAGATGTTAAAAAGCCAGTGGCAGCAAAATCACCCCAAAAGCAGATAATCGAGAAGGATAGCAGTTCAGATTCAAGTTCTGATGAGGAATACTCAAAGGAGCAAAAGTCTTCCAACGTCACGTCAAAAGTTTCTGTGCACAAGCAACAACTGAAGAAAAAAAGTATCTCAGATTCTGACTCGAGCTTTGACGATGAACTTACATCAAAAAGTTTGCCATCCACAAAAAAGCTACAGCAGAGGAAAAATATGAGCTCATACTCTGATACTAGCTCTGATGAAGGCATGACTGGTAAGAAATCTTTTCCTGTTAAGACAACACCGAAACAACAAATGAAGAAAAAACCCAGCCAAGATTCTGTTTCCATAACATCTAAAAAACCTGGAGTAACAAGTAAAAAAAGTGTACTAGCTACAAAAGCAGGGAAGAAAGACTTCAGCACAGACTCTGATTCCAGCTCAGATGAAGAACCAGAAAAGAAAGCAGCGGCTAGAACACCTGTGCCTGCAAAAGTAACACCAAAAAAGGCACTGAAGAAACACAGCAGCTCAGACTCCAGCTCTGAGGAAGAGGTGACAGATAAAAAATCAGAGTCTGATAAATCAGCACCAAAACTGTCAGTTAAGAAAGACAGCACAGACTCTGATACCAGCTCTGAGGAAGAGATGACTGATAAAAAACCTGTGGCTGTGAAGGCAGCATCAAAATTGTCAGTGAAGAAACACAATTTAACTTTAAGGAATCGTGTGGTCGAAAAAGAACTGCCATCTACAAAGCAAGCAGAAAGGAAAGCTGTCAGCTCAGACTCTGATTCCAGCTCTGAAGAAGATGTGACTCCTAGAAAGCCTGTGCCTGCAAATGCAACATTAAAACAGTCACAGAAGAAAGAAATCTCAGATTCTGATACCAGCTCTGATGAAGATGTTAATGATAAAAAACCTGAACCTGCAAAGGAAACAAGGAAACCACCAATGAAGAAAATTAGCTCAGACTCTGATTCCAGCTCTGAAGAAGATGTGACTCCTAGAAAGCCTGTGTCTGAAAAAGCAACATTAAAACAGGCACTGAAGAAAGCAAGCTCAGATTCTGAAACCAGCTCTGATGAAGAAGTTATTGATAAAAAACCTGAACCTGCAAAGAAAACAAGTAAACCACCACTAAAGAAAGTTAGCTCAGACACTGATTCCAGCTCTGAAGAAGATGCGACTCCTAGAAAGCCTGTGCCTGCAAAAGCAGCATTAAAACAGTCACAGAAGAAAGAAATCTCAGATTCTGATACCAGCTCTGATGAAGATGTTAATGATAAAAAACCTGAACCTGCAAAGGAAACAAAGAAACCACCAATGAAGAAAATTAGCTCAGACTCTGATTCCAGCTCTGAAGAAGATGTGACTCCTAGAAAGCCTGTGTCTGAAAAAGCAACACCAAAACAGGCACTGAAGAAAGCAAGCTCAAATTCTGAAACCAGCTCTGATGAAGAAGTTATTGATAAAAAACCTGGACCTGGAAAGGAAGCAAGTAAACCACCACTGAAGAAAGTTAGTTCAGACTCTGATTCCAGCTCTGATGAAGAGGTTACTGCTAAAACACCTATGCTTAAAGAAACACCAAAAATAATACCAACAAACCTTGAACAAACAGCAAGGAAAGATGTCAGCTCAGACTCTGATTCCAGCTCTGAAGAAGATGCGACTCCTAGAAAGCCTGTGCCTGCAAAAGCAACATTAA
>Ga0194133_10005770_pt1 | contig 15624 bp, 17 predicted proteins | sample TA2KigOf40mmetaG_FD_155448 | JGI IMG/M metagenome (GOLD analysis project Ga0194133, IMG submission 155448) | Freshwater microbial communities from Lake Tanganyika, Tanzania - TA2015055 Kigoma Offshore 40m | ecosystem: Environmental > Aquatic > Freshwater > Lake | place: Tanzania: Lake...
AAGTAAAAGAAACAGATATTGATGAGTTTAGTAAAGGTCACATGTTAAATAAAACTCAAATGTGTTTAGCAAAAGATATATCATTGGTGCATATTTTTTCAGATGAGTGGAAATATAAAAAAGAAATTTGTCAATCAATTATTTTAAATAAATTAAAGTTAAATAGTCAAAAAATATTTGCTAGAAAATGTCAAATAAAAGAAATATCAAATGAATTATTTAATGACTTCATGAATAAAAATCATATTTCAGGAACTGTTAAATCTAGTTATCGAATAGGTTTATATTATAACGAAAAATTGGTGTCTGCAATAGGTTTGAGAAGGCCCTTGCAAAAGAAATGGGCTGAATATATGGAAATAAGCCGTTTTGCTAGTTGTGTTAACACGAGTGTCGTGGGAGGCTTAAGTAGGTTGTTAAGTTATATTCAGAAACATTTAAAAATAGAAAGAATTATGACATATGCAGATAGAAGATTTGGTCAAGGTGCTGGGTATGAGAAATGTGGATTTAAAAAGGCGGGTGATACAGGATTAGATTATTGGTATACAGACTGCGATATCAGAATTGATAGATCCAAAATACAAACATCAAAAGATAAGAGTGAAAAAGAAATTGCAGCAGAAATGAAACTTTTAAAGGTCTGGGGTTGTGGTAGTAATATATACACACTTAATTAACATTGATAATAATTTTACCTTTAAAATAATTCCAAATTTAAAATCTTGATGAAAAGAAACTGCTATTTCATTAATGACTTTTCGAAGTAAATTTTCTTGCTTAAACATAAATTTCCTTAAATAGTATAATATATATTTATTACAAGATAAAGTGGGATATAAAAAATGTTTTATAGTAGTGGTAAAAGAATATTATCTGAGGGGATGTCTTTAGAGCAAATTAAACAAGGGAAAAACCCTGAACTATTAAAAATGTTTGAAATGTTCGTCAATAAATTATTTAACGGAAATGCAAGAAGAAATCTCGGAGAGATGAGTGCAAAAGCACAAAAATTTTTGGAAGAAATGGAAAGTGATTTGATAAATCTCGCTTTTGATAATACTGGAGTATTTAATGTTGAAAATGAAAATCTGAATCAACGTGAAAAAGCATATACTGAATATATTTTAGTTAATGTCTTGGAATATAATCAAGAATATGCAGATACTGTAAATATAAATAATCCTACAAACGGTTTAAAAGGTAAATATACAGAATTTATTCTAAGGGTTTTATGTAGCAAGATTCTCTATAATGATGCAGATATTCAAACACAATTTGACATGATTCAACATTTTGTTAAAATTTTTAATAATTCTTCTTCAGCTGTTTATAAAACAAAGAATCTTTTTTTTGATAATGTTGTTATTCCTTTAATGGATGACAGAGTTGCAAAGGGTGAAGCTTTAGGATCTGTTAATCCTACAACAGGTGTTAGAGGTGCGAATTTCAGCCGACCTTCACCTGTTGCACAATTGCAAGATAAAATTATGAAAGTATTTGATACATACGGAGTATATAATGGCAAAAATTTATTAGAAACGATGATTGACGAAGTTGTGCCTGAAGATATTGAGATGGATGTTTCCACATTTGCAGGTTATGATATACGATTAATCAATTATTGTTTACAAAAAAAGTATTGGAAAGAATTTCGCGTACCTGATCAGCCTAGCACAACACGTCTATTCTTTATTGGTGATGGTGATTTACAAGCGATAAAACCAGTTGTTGGACAATTTGAGTTAAATGAAGAAGCTGCTTATGATTCTTGGAATCAATTTACAGATGAGGAAAGATATAGTTGGGGTGATATGGATAATTATTTTGAATATTTAAAGTCTGAAGGTGATCCTGCATTTGATAAAAGCATGCAGATGAAAAGTAGTTTTAATTTTTATTTTATACACATGGCTTTGACGTTTGCTTGTAATATTTATCCATTTAAAACACAATACAATATATCAAAAAAAGTTAAAGATCAGTCAAAAAAAATCGCTTACATTAAATCAATAAGTAGCGAAGATTTTTTTGTACCTGAAAATAATTATGAATATGAAATCAGAAAAACAACATCTTGGTGCACAAAAGATGAAGATTACGTTGCCAAATATATTTCACCTACATCAACCAATAAAGTCGAAGGATTCATTTTATGTTTAAACGATTCGTTATCATTTAATAACCCTGATGGTTCTCTCCAGATAGGTGTTGAATTAACTGGAAGAAATAATAATTATCACATTCAAACCTTAAATGCTGATGATACACATGTAGATTGTCCTGAATTTTTAACAAATTTTTTCAAAAGAACACCTGAAAATATCACAGCGTTGATTGATCAAGATAAAAGCAATTATCAAAACATTAAAGGTTTTGAATTTCCGCAAGGGCAAAAACTGAGTCTTGAAAATAAACGTAAATATTACCGGGAGACATTAAAAACTGCCAATATTAATGAAAGTTTATTAAGAAAATATCTTAGACAACTGTTATCATAAAATTTGTATATTGGGTTAATAGGTCTTAAAATATTATATAGAAATTCGAAACAATACAAAACTATTGCAGAGGTTTTTTTTATGCTTATAAACACTTCTAAAAAAGAGCCTGATCATTTATATTTTATTCAGATGGAAGAAGCCCCGTATTATTTTAAGATTGGTCGTACGAAAAATATTGAAAAACGTTTAAAGCAGTTGCAGACAGGATCTGGTGTGAAATTGCGTTTAGTGTATTTATTTGAAAAGTTAGGTCATAAAGAAAAATATTTGCATGAAGAGTTAAATCGTTGGCGTCAAAGTGGCGAATGGTTTGCATGTAATCGATATTCTGTGGGTGCAATCCCGACTGAATTTTATGAAAAGTTACCTGAAAATTCATTGATTCAAGATAACAATAATTGGGTGATGGGACACAAAATCTAAAACAATATATATTATCTATCTATTACGTAGACAAAAACAAAAAGTGTGGTAAAAATGTATTATGTTTATTTATTAAAATGTGTTGATGGGTCATTGTATTGTGGGATTACGACAGATTTGCAAAGACGTTTAAGTGAGCATAATACGTCAAAGAAGGGTGCTAAATATACAAAATCCCGTCGACCCGTTGAAATTGTCTGGTATCAGCACGCTGCAAATCGATCGGAAGCAACAAAAATTGAATTGCAAATCAAAAAATTATCTAGACAGGATAAAATTGGGCTTTGTTGTTCACCTGATAATCCTGTTTTAACGCAAGACTGTTTTGTTTAAATTCTATTTAATAACAAATAAAAGTTAATCCTGAGTGACGTCGTGTATCTTTTAAAAAGTTAGATTTTGTTGTTGACTTTTTTAAATTATATAGCAAAAGATATATAATACTTAAATAAACATCTTTTGAATTAAAGGTAAAAGTCTATGTCATCAAGCAAAGTAACAATGTCGGAACAACAGTTGCGACAGCAGGTTTTTAAAATATATTATAATGATTTTAAGAGATCAACAACTTCATTATCACCAGTTATTCAAAAAACATCCCTTGTTAACGAACACAGAAAAAGCAATATTGAAAAAACCATTAAAGAATATGTGCAATTATCAACTAGTTTTGAAAAATCCCAAGATCAAATTTTAAATGAAATTACCCGATTATCAAAAAGAATTTTAAAAGAAAATGACGACGATATTATCAAACCTGATGCGATAACAGCAAGGGAAAAAGAACTACAAACAGAAGAAGATAATAAAAGAAAATGGTTATGGAATGCAGATGTCAGTATGTTTGAATTGTATTCTAATCAAGAAGGCCTACGAGCGCAAGGTGTTCTTGATCTTATTATGTGTGTAGGCCCATTCTTTTTCCCAACAGGCACTGTTATTGCAGGTATTGCAGCCACAGCTTCAATTATTAATAAATTAGGAGCATTTAAGGGCACATGGGGTGCTTGGGATTTTGTAGGTGTCTTCTTTGATCTATTAACAGCTCTTCCTCTTATAGGCGTCATTTCAAAAGTTTCAAAAGCCACAAGGGCCCTAAGGGTAATCAGCTCAGCAGAAGAAGCATTTACAGGCGCTTTTAAAACAATACAAAAATTGTTATTTGACAATTCAAAAACATATAAAACATTTCTAGAACTTATCGAAAATTTTGGTAAAAATACTGGAAATTTGAATATAGGTGAAAAAATTTCTTCTTTTTTTGAAAGTTTAGCGGGTGGTAATATTAAACTTTTTTGGCAAAAACTTGCAAGTGGATTTGATGATTTAACCAAAAAGTTGATAGAAAATTTAACCAATCAGATTCAAACAGTTTTATTTGATACAATAAAAGTTTACATTAAACAACTGCAAAGAAATATAACCAGACAAAATAAAACAGCAATGGAAGGATTAATAAATCTTTGTGAAGAATTACTTAAAGATCTTTCTGCTGCATTTTCTAATTACACAAAAGAAGAAGGGTTTTTAAAATTAGCTGAAACATTCAAAAAAGTATTATTAGATACAAAATATGAAAAGTTGCTCAAAGACAGCAAATTAAAAAGTCTAATTGACAGCGCAATCGGTGTAATTGATAATTTAATACAAGAATTTAAAAATTTTGACACTAAAGTAATTGATGACTTCATCAAAGAATTATTAAACTTAGCTAACGATGCTACAGAAGAGGCATTAGAAGCGGCAGAAGAAGTGGGAAAAAAGCGAGAGTATATAGAAAATATTCTTAAAGAGATTGTTGAATTATATAAGATAAGTTTGAAAGCAGTTGATGACGCTGAACAATTGAATGAGTTAAGTAAAGCTTCTGCGTTATTTGATAATATTTTAGGTTATATTTCAAAAAGTCAATTAGCTGATTTAGCCAATAGAGGTGATGTTCGAACGACAATGCAAGGTTTTTGGGATGTTTCAAAGGGCATGTTAAAAATTTCCATACCGTTTAACCCTTCAAAAGTTAAAGCTTTTGTACAAGCCATTGATGAGGATTTGGTTAGATTAGTTAATGCTAGAATTGCTATGAATGTAACTAAAAATATTGATGAAATTGAAAGAGCAACAGCAACGTTATATAAAGGATTAGACAAAGTTGAAGACGGAGTCGACATATTGAAAAGTGTTAATTTAGGCCCTGATTTTAATATTTTTGTAAAATGTAAAGATGTCGTTGAAATAGTTACAAAACATGGAACGCAAAATATAACAAAAACATTGTATGCTGTATTAAAATTCTTTCAAATAGGTTTTGAACAGAGTAGTTTAATTTTTTCACGTGTTTTGAATAAAGTTGACGATACAAAGAAAGTATTAACGACGCAAGGTGAGATTTTTAATACATTAGATGATTCTTTTCGCACATTAATAGATCCTTCTTTTTTAGACAACGCGATAACATCATTTATATCTATTCTTAAGAAGTTAGGTGGTAGTCTAAGTGATGTTTTTGCCACAGTTGCGAAAACAGAATTTTTTATAAAAAACACAAAAAATCTTCAGATAATGTTTAAAAGAATAATACCTCAGCGTATAAATAGAATCGCATATTTTACCCAATTTAAAAAATTTTTAGGCAGTTTTACGCTCGCAATAGAAAAAATCAAAACAGAAATCGTTAATTTAAAAAATCCGGAAGCTAAAAAAATACTGAATGAGTTATTAGTAAAGCACCAAAACGCTGTTGAAAGTTTACAGAAAGAAATTGCTGAAATTACTGATGACATTGTGAAGTCAGGTCTTGATGATTTTGTAGGTTTGGTTGATGATACAAATGGTTTCTTTTCTTGGTTATATAAGTTTATAACAGGGTCTGGGGATTTTCCAAAGATGTCATCTTTAGGTAATACTTCTGATGTTTTTAATGGTTTAGATTTTGCAACAGCATTGGAAAAAGCAATTAAAGATCAAGCAAATCAGACTGTAAAAAAGCAACTTGAAGAAGCGTTAGAAAACTTTAAATCCATTAAAGGTGGTTTTTTTGAATTTATTAAAGGTAAAAAATTAGGCTCATTACGTGCAGGTGCGTTTGCTATTGCGAGTATTAATTCTATTTTATATTGGTTAACTTTAGGATGCTCAATGACTGCTTTTGTTGTATCAGCTATTTTTAGTTATATTCTTAATATTATAATACCACAAATACTTTTTAAACTTTTCCCAAAAGTTGCGCCTGATGCAGCAGCGCAAAGTAAAAGTATTGGGCAAGCGATTTTAAGCGTTATTAAAAATCCATTATATACTTTGTGGACATATATGAAAGAAAAATTCGGGAAATTTGCAAAAATGATGAATCTTTTTTACAAATCAACTGATGTTATTTTTGAATTAACAGAACAAATAAATGAAAGATGTATTAACTTTTTGCAAGATGCAATTTTAAGAGCTGAACTTTTTAATGATAATTTAATTGAATCTTCTCAAGATTATGTATCAGTTGACAATTCGACTTCAACATCTGCTTCAACTTCAACATCTGCTTCGACTCCAACATCAAGTAGAGGTACTCAACCGAGTCAGGCCCCAACAATACAAAAAACAACAAATACATCTACAAGTCAATCACAATTAACTCAACGTCAAAAATACGACATACAAAGGCTCGAGGAAGAATTAGCAAAACTTAACGGCAAAGACATAAAGACCGTGAATGATACTAAAAAAATACAAAAAATTAGGAAAGACATCAAAGATATTAAATCTGCTTCGACATCTACATCTACAACAACACCTACAACAACACCTACAACAACACCTACAACAACACCTACAACAACACCTACAACTAACACATCGACTCAACAGACATCAAGTGACGTTGCGCAGTTAAAAAAATTCACCTTAAGATTACCAGACAATCCAAAAGACATAATAAAAAAGAATAGCAATAAATTAATGAATTATAATAATTCAATGTGGGTAATTGCTGCGCGTAAAGCCAAACTAGGTAATTTTCAATTTAAATTAGAAAAAAATAATAAAGATTTAGATGGTTTAATAAAAAACGATACAACTGTTGATTTACCTAAATCTATATTTTCAGATGATGAACTAGAAGTATCATCATCAACATCAACAACATCTCAATCTGATAAAGGAACTTTTGAAAAAATTAAAGAATATATTTATGCAGCGCCTGAAGAAAGTAAAAGACTTCTCATGGACTTAATAGCTTCTGATGATGATCCTGTCTTCGATAATCATGAACAAGCTTCACTTTTAATTAATTTATTTCCTAAAGAAGTCAACTTTATTATTAATAACTATTATAAAGATATTCAGGAAACAATTTTTCAAAAAGTTAAAGAAGCAGCAGTATCTGGTAAAGAAAACAAAGTAATTGAAAAAATACTTGAATTATCAAAAAAATTAGGACCAAATAATGATCCAAATGGTTTTTATCATGTTGCGCAATTATTGAGACATCAGAAGAAAATAGTCAAAAACTTTTCAGATTACTTGTTATCTAAGAAAGAAGTAAGGATGAATAATCCTGAAGTCTTTTCAGCACTTCTTGGCTCAAAGAAATATGCTGATATAATTTTTGATGAAGTAAATTTACGCAATGAATGGAAAAATATGAAAATGCAAACAGGCAGCTTTTTAAATTTAGACATTAATCAAGGTATGACATTTAAATTTAATAACGCTGATGAAGTTAATGATTTTTATACATACGTGTTAAGTACATCACCACCATCAACATCGTCATCAGGTGATTTTAAAGTAACGATTACGTCAGCGCAAGCAATAGATTTATTGGAAGATAGGTTGCTTGAAAAAGTGACAGAAAAAGATGGTACTGTTAAAAAGTTTGTTCCTTATAGTAATCAAATGAATTCTGTTAAACATCCATCGTTTAACGGTGACAAAAGTGCATGGGGCTCATCAGACAACCCATTAAAAAAAGCTATGAGAATCAAAACAAATGTTATAAATCAAATAATTGGAAAATCATTTGGTCTTGTTGATGACGCAAATATGAATCAGTCAAGTGAAATAATAAATAAAGAACTCGATATGAATAAATTTTCGAAAAAAACTGCTCAAACGCAACCTGGTGTTGCTGGTGTAGTAAAGTCTGTATTTGGTTTAACGCCTATACAAACAAGTTTAGCAATGTTTTCAACCGTTTGGGATATTTTGGAAAAATATTTTGGTTCAGGTGGTGGTACTGAAAAGGGACCTGGTGCGTCTATCGATAAGAGTGGTCGTATTAATGAATTTATTGATATTTTAAATAATGAGAAACCATATATTGATTTAAATGAGAATCAACCTACTTAGTTTTATGTAATTTAATAATTTTATTTAATTTTTATATATAAAAATGATATAATTGACTAATTATATTTAGTGTATATTAATTGTGAGTATATCAAATGATGAATAAAAAAGAGAATATTGATTATAGTTCTTTGATTTTGAGAAGTAAAAATTTATTAAGTGAGAGTGAAAATTTAATTTATCGAAACAATAATGTGATAAAAAATAGTAAAAGACGTTTATTTGAAAAAAAATATAATGAACTACCTATGGGTATTTCTGATAATTCTGATTCAGATGAAGAAGAAAAAATGGGATCAGATATTAATACAGAAAATGATAATATTATTGATCGTGTTTTTTTAATTGATTTTATAAAATTTGGAACACCTGATTTTGATCAGACTAGAAAATTTGATAAGAATAATGAAAAAGACAAAAAAGATTTAGCGAAAATGATAAAGACGACGATTGATAAAATTCAGAGTATGTCGCAAGAAGAGTATTTAAAAGAAAATAAATCAAAAATTGATGAATTTAAGCGTTTAGGCGCGCAGAAATTTAACGATTTGTATTCTTCAAAAATCGTAGGTTATGAAGAAATGCGTGATACAAGTAAAGATTTATTTAGTAGTCCCGAAGATTGGGCATCTCCACGTTCGTATCGTCAGACTTTGCAACAAAAAAATGAAAGTCGTGTGCGACCTCATCGATTGTTATTGGAGCAAGAGCAAAATGCAGGTTCAAATGCTACGTTGGAGTTAAAGCAAAAATATTATGGTAAAACTTATGGTGATTTTATATCGGGCCCAAGTCAAGAGTTGCTATTTGATATATTTCAAGATACATCTGAATTAGATAATAAATCTGTTGATAATTTAAAAATTGCTTTTGAAAAATTTAAAGTTCCAAATCAAGAAGATTTTTTTGAAGTGATGAATCAAATAAAGATTAATCCTAATAAATTTAAAAATATATCAGGTAACATGATATATTTTATTGATGCATTTTCTAAATTTGATGAGATTGGTGATAATTTTAATCCTATCGATTTTCTAAAACAATTAGCATCAATCGATATCGATATTAAGCAAAAGAAAGAAATAATTGCTGATAGAAATGAGAAACGTGAAAACTTGAAAAAATTTAGTGAATATTTATGTAAAATATTAAAAATAGAAATTAATGAAAATCAGTCAGACGATACAGTTAAAAAATTAATAAAAAGTATTCAGGATTCAAAGCAACAGTTAAAAACAATTAAAAATGAAATGTCATCTTTAATTACTAGTAAAATAGAAATGAATAGTTGGAAAAAATTTTCAAATTATATTAATCAAAATAAACGTGCATTATCTGAAAATGTTATTTTAAATTTCTTGTGGGAATCAGGCGACTTATCTAATAATATTGAAAATAAAATAATTCTTAAAGATTTTGACAAGAAAATTGAAAGTTTTGATGAAATATTAAAAAAGAAAGTTTTTGAAGAGTTTGAAATTGATTCCAATCAATTTTCCAAAAAATATCAAGCTAATGGTGTTGATTTTGATGCTAATCAACTTATTATTTGGGATTCTGATTTATCTGATCCCAGTGTGATTCAAAAAATCTCTTATAAAATTATAAATTTCGATAGAAATCAAGGTTCAGGTGATCAGAAATTAACAGGTGATGAAATCAAAAGTATGATTCAAAAATTTCAAATTGTGCAAGGTGTTTTTAAGAAAAAAATTAATCTGCCAATTGGGTATTCTTTTAAAATCACTAACGACAGAAATATTGATTTTATTATCAAAATTGATGAAGTGTTATATAAAGCAATAATTGAACAAAAAGAAAAATCTGACGTTGTTAAAAACTGGTTGACAGATTCAAATAATATTATTTCAACATTTTTAGATTTTGATTTTAATATTTTTGAATTTGAGCAAGAATTAACGCAACAAAGTAATGATCAATCACACTTTTATTATGTAATTAACAATATTTTAACAGATAATGAAAAATATGATATTATTATAAAAGCTTTTGAAAACAATCAAAATGTTCAAAATTTATCAATTAATACTAAGGACGAAATAATTACGCCTAACATTATTCAAAAAATTAAAACAACGAATGAGCAAAGTATCGCATTTGTGTTTATGAATAATGGAAATACATTAGAATCAGATGATTTAAATTTACAAGCAGGAAAACAATTAGATTTTGATCAATTAAAGGCAAATAAACAAACATTACTTTCCTATAATTCTAAACAAAAGTACAAATTAACGCCAAAAAAATAAAATTAAACAACGGTTTGTAAAGTTTAATTTTTTAATATAAAATATAAATTATCTATTTTTATAAATTTTTTTTATAAATTACTTAACAACTTTCTAAAAAGGTGTCAAAATATGTCTGCAAAATATACAGATAGTTTTTTAAATTCCGTTGGTGTTGAAATCGTTCGAACAACCCATGAAAAGCCATTTGAAATGTTCTGGGATTGGTTTAAGCAAACCTGGATTACATTACAAGATGTTAAATATGATCATTCAAATACTGAACATTGGCAAGCTTGTTTGGATGTTTTAAGTCGTAATGCTTTACCTACACCTATGGAAGTCTTAAACTTTGAAATTAAAGTAACAGGTTTAAGTCGTGTGGCTTTAGCTCAAATTACCCGTGGTCGTGTTGGCTGGGCTTATGTTGTTGAATCACAAATGCCTCAACATATCAATCATATGGTGACAATCCCTGCAAATATTTCACAAAATGATAAATTTGCAACACGTGCCCAAGAACTTGTCAGATTATCACAAGAATTATATGATGACATGTATAAAGAAGGAATTCCTCCACAAGACTGTCGTTATTTAACAATTCACGGTCAACAAACATCAATGATTATGCAATGCAATTATGCTGCATTATTAGGTTATTTTGCTAGACGTTGTGAAAATGGTTTAACTGATGAACTTAATCTTGTTGGTCGTTTGATTTGGTATAAATTAAAGCAACATTTCTTAGACGAACAAGGTCAAGATCGAGTCCAAGGTTCAGGCTGGTCTATTTTATTAAACAAGATGGACGGCATGGGCGGTAACAAAGTCTGTTTAAATGTTGATAAAGTCTTTGGCAATACAGGTCGAGCACCTTCTGTTAATGATAAAATCCCAAGTTTAATCGATAATTCATGTGATTACGATTTCAGTAAATCTGCTTGGTATTTTGAACTTCTAGAAATGCCTGATCATTTATTATTCCCTGGTGAAAAAGAAATGATTGAAGATTTTAAAAATTTAGGTTTCTTAGGTCGTTTACAAAAGTTAGAAAACAACAGAAAGAGATAAAAATGTCAATTTTATTATTTGAAGGACCTGATGGCAGTGGTAAAACTACATTAGCTCAACGTGTTTCAAAAGAATTAAATTTGCCTTATCATAAAAATCCTTATGAACATGGTGAATGGAAGCATCCTGATCGTTACAAGTTGATGTTAAGATATACTGACTTATATTTCTTAACATATTTGAAGAATTCAGGTAATAGTGTCTGTTTAGATCGAGCTTGGACTACAGAATGGGTCTATAGTCAAGTCTTTGAAAGAGGTACTGATTGGGATTTTTGTCGACAATTAGATCAATTATTGTCAAGTATTCCGCAAAGTGTATTGATTATAACAACACGTGATAATTTACCGCTGAAAGAAGATGAATTATATGACATTAATTCAAGTTGGTTTAGTATTCGAGACAAATATCTTGAATTAAGTAAATGGACGCAGAATAAAGTTATATACATTAACACTGAAAATCGTACACCTGATGAAACATATGTCTATTGTTTAGAAAAGTTAAAAGAGTTAGGTGTTATATGAGTGATTTAAAAGAAAACATTTATCAAGATTTGGGTTTGATACAATTACGTCAGAAATTTCATGATTTAAATGAAGAAATTTCACAAATTGACACTCAGATTTTACAATTAGCTCAAAGAAAGTCATATTTACAATCAGATTTATGTAACCTTAATCAGAAGTTAAGTGTTGCACAATCGTTGTTAGAACCAAAAAATGACGAATAGGAGACTACGAAAGAATGAATTCAGAACCCTTTGGCCCACATTTAACATTTGACATTAAGTGTCAAAACTCTTCAGCTTTAAACGACTATAATAAGATTTTTAAGTTTTTGCATGAACTACCTGATCAGATTGGCATGACAAAAATCACTCAACCATATGTATTTCCATATAGTGGTTTAGTACCTGAAGACGAGGGTATCACAGGTGTTGTGATCATTGCTGAGTCACATATTTCAATTCATACTTTCCCACTCAAAAATTATGCATTTATTGACATTTTCAGTTGCAAACCTTTTGATTGGTCAAATATCAGTTCAATTATCAAAGACACATTTCAAGCTGATGAAATGGAATTTAATATTGTTCAACGTGGTAAAGATTTTCCACGTTAATTAACCTTTTTACTTAAAGAGAACAAAATGTTATCACAAGATTTTATTGAAAAAAACAGATTAGAATTAATCAGAACCGTTAGTGTATGTATGTCTTTATTTACATTATTAATTGGTTTCAACATTGGTAGTAATTCAACGTATCAAGAAATTGCAACTTTAAAAACTAGAATTCAAGAACTTGATGATTTTATCAAAATTGATCAAAAGCAACAGCAAGAAGAATTATTATTACAACAAAAAGCATGTGAAGAAAAGATAGCAATCTTACAAAATGTCACACAAGAAAAAGAAAAAGCCCTGGAGGCAATTGATCAGTCAATTGTAATTCAGAAACAAATGAAATGCCAAGGAAAATAGTATGAAGAATTATCTATTCATCCTGATGTTACTCACGACAACGCAGGTATTAGCTCAAGAGAAAATTAAAGATGATAATCAAAACGGACTTCCAGATCAACACGAGAGTGCAGTTTTAAAAGCAGCTGAACGTATTTGTAACATGCCTGGAATTCAAGAAGTTTTATCAAAGCAGATTGAAGATTTAAAGTCTGAAAAAGCTGCATTACAAAAACAACTTGCAGATTTAACAACACAATTTAAAACATCACTTGCAAATCAAAATCAAGAACATCAAAGTCAACTAAAAGAAAAAGATGTTGAAAGAGATAAAGTGATTGCTGATAAAGATAAACTGTTGTTAAATTTAAACGATAAAAATCAAGAACTTGCTTTATGTCGTGCGAAAATAGATGAAAAGACATTTGATCGATTAATTACAGCGGGTATTGGGATATTTGGGGCATCATCATGTTATCTTTTACAAAATATTAATCCTTAATTTTATTTTTAAAATGCCGACAATATATAACATTTATTAAGATACTTATTTTATAATACCATAGAATATCGGGGACAAAATGTCAGCTCAACAAGGAATAAATACCACAAATGATTTTAATGCATTAATAATCCAACAATTAAATCATATCTCCAATCAAATTGCCAAACAAACCAGCGAATTAAATTCAGAGATTCAATCATTAAAAAAAGAAATGTCGTCACTTAATGCTAAATTTGAAGCCAAAGATGGTTTAATTACAGGTTTAGAAAATTGGAAAAAAGATGTTTCTCAAATTGTAACAATTCATGATTTAACTGAACTTAAATTACAGAAACAAGTCATTACGATTTTACAAAATAAAATATCACAACAAGAGAATGAAATTAATAATTTAGCTACAAATCATGATCATGATGATGCTGAATATACAAATAAATTTAAAGAGATTAATGAAGAGCTGAAACAATTGCAAGAGTTTAAAATAAAAGCCTTCACCATTTTCAGTGTTGTTCAAATTATAATGACAGTTGCCCTTTTTTGGAAAGAAATGACAGGCAAATAATATATATAAAAAAATAATAAAAAATGGAGAAATCAATGAGAATTTCAAAACAACGTTTATCACAAATCATTGCAGAAGAATATGCACGTGCTCGTCAAGCAAGTTTAATGGAAAGTGCCCAACACAGACAAAATAATATTGTTAAGTTGGATGCACAATCTTTACGTCAAATCATTATGCAAGAAGCACGTGCTGTGCAACAAGAAAGATTGCAAGAAACAAGAACAATTAAGTTGGATGCACAATCTTTGCGTCAAATCATTATGCAAGAAGCAAAAAAATATCAATAATTTTTCTTTTTTATTGTAAATTATCAAATTTCTTTTTATATTATCCTATTATCAATTTAATTTAAAAACACAAATTAAATAAAGGAAAATATTATGCAATTATCCCCAGAACAAGTTGGTTCCGTCAATCTCTTATTAGCAGCAGTTCAATTGGCCCAAAAGCGTGGTGCCTTTTCTTTAAAGGAAGCCCATTCCTTGCAAGAAGCCATTAACGTTCTCAATCCTCAAGAAATTGATGCCCCAGAAGGTGAACAAACCGAAGCAACAGAACAAGCTGCACCTAGCGTTGCAGAATAAAATTTAAAATTTTTTTCAATTTTTTTTAAAATTAATCACATATATAATAATTAAAATTAAGCTCATGCCTTTTGACAGCGGAAGATACACGCGGCATGAAATCATGTATCCTCAGGAGAAGTCAAATGTCTAACGATAAATTAGCTGCTGAACCTGCCAAACTTGACGAAAAAGTTGTCAGTGATAAAAAGGTCAAGTCAGTTCCAGAAGTTTCTAAAAAAGAAGAAGTTAAAGTTGAGCCAGTTAAGGTTGAACAACCTAAAGCTGAAGTTAAGTCTGCTCAATGTTCATTTAATTGCGAACAAAAAATTAAGGCACTTTTTGATGCTTTATGTGTCGCTTCCCCATCATTAGCACGTAGCTTTCAAGCACAAGATTTTAAATTATAAACAAAAATAAAAACAAAAAACAAAAAACAAAAGGATAAAAAAATGCCAAAGATAGAATTATCAGCCCTTAAGGGTCTAAAACAAAGTGCAGGACAAGGTTTCTGCGACGCAGACGTTCAAATTCATGCTGCTCTAGATTTATCAGCAGCCACAGCAACAGCAGCTCAAAAAGGTGCAGTTGTTCATCTATTAGGTAACGGCATATTAACATTGCCTAAATCAACACAAGGTGCAGTAAAAGGTCAAATTAAAATTATTATTTCAACACATGCTGGCGCAGATGTACACGCTTACGCTAATGATGCTGAAAATGCTGCTGTAAGTATTGCTGACTTAGATTCTCCGAAAGATCTTGCAATTTGTGTATTTAATGGAACAACATGGGTTGCAGGTTTATCAACAACCTAAGATAAAAAATAGTTTTATTTTAAACTGTTAGAATGAATCCTCTCGTTGGTTTAATAATTAATATTAAATAACGAGAGGATTTTTTTTTATGGCGACATTTACAGAATTGGTAGTGGCTGATA
>Ga0194133_10005771_pt1 | contig 15623 bp, 12 predicted proteins | sample TA2KigOf40mmetaG_FD_155448 | JGI IMG/M metagenome (GOLD analysis project Ga0194133, IMG submission 155448) | Freshwater microbial communities from Lake Tanganyika, Tanzania - TA2015055 Kigoma Offshore 40m | ecosystem: Environmental > Aquatic > Freshwater > Lake | place: Tanzania: Lake...
ATAAAGCGTTCTTTCGACTTAACTCTTGGATCGGTATTCCTCCTAATCTCTCTTCCAATCATGCTTATGGCGGCGGTGGGAGTTAAGTTGACTTCAAAAGGACCTGCTCTCTACCTTGATAGTCGAGTGGGTTTAGAAGGTAGATCCTTTCTATTCCCGAAGTTTCGTACCATGTATGTAGGCTCCTCCGATCTTCGTTTAGAAGTCTTAGGAAGACCTGATGCTCAAATGTCAGACAGGTATAAGAGAGACCCGAGGATCACTCCATTTGGAAGATTCCTTCGACGTTGGTCAATTGATGAATTACCTCAGCTCTGGTGCGTCGTGATTGGCACTATGTCTCTAGTTGGACCGAGGCCGATTCTCCATCAAGAATTACCTCAGGTTCTCGGCTCTCATCAATCTCGCTTTATCGCTAAGCCGGGACTAACAGGGTTATGGCAGACATCTGGTAGGAAATTAACTTCATGGGAAGAGCGGATGTCCGGCGATATTGCATATATTCAAGATTGGAGTCTAGCTAGAGATTTTGCATTGATTTTTCGGACAATCGGCGTCCTTCTTTCAGGCAAGGGATCACTTTAACGATTCAAATATGGTTATCCGATTACTCGTTCACTCTGAGTAGCAATGAGTGGCATTTACTACTCCCAAAACTCTTAAAACTCGCCTAACTGTAATGTCGAAGTCAAGATTTGCCACAAATCAAAATCGTATTTGGCCAAAAAAGTTTACACATTAGTTAGAGATAACGAGATATTCGCCCTACGGGATACTCTTAGAACACAACTCAACAGTAGTCTTAATAAATAGATTCAGTGTAAGGTTGACTATCAGGCGATGCGAAGGCACGATTGAGGTGTGAACTCTTTAAGTAAAAAAATCGTAGTTATATTTGGAGGAGGCGGTTTTGTTGGCAAGCATTTAATCAATCACCTCAAGACAGAGGGCTATGAAGTTCATGTCGCGGATATTAATCATCCAAATGTATCTGATGTAATATTTCACTTCTGTGATGTAAGAAAACCAATCCTGTTTAATTTAAACACTCCACCTTATGCAGTATTTAATTTGGCAGCTGTGCACCGCACCCCGGGACACGCCCCCGATGACTACTATGAAACCAATATTCTTGGAGCGATAAATGTTCTCACATGGATGGAAACTGTTGATTGTCAGAAGCTCGTCTTTACAAGTTCAATTTCAGTATATGGACCAGATAATGAAATTAAAGATGAAGATTCTTCGACCCAGCCAATACATTCATATGGTAAGTCAAAGCTGATTGCAGAGAGTATTTTTAGATTCTGGCAACAACGCAATCCATCACAAAGAAAGTTAGTAATCTGTAGGCCAGCCGTAATATTTGGTGAAGGAGAAAATGGTAACTTTACGAGGATGGCCGTCGCTATTTCACGAAATCGTTTCTTAATTCCTACCTCACAAGATACGATCAAAAGCAGTGGATATGTAAAGGATCTAGTAAGGTCCCTGATCTTTGCGCTTGAATACAAGAACGATTGCATAATTTTTAATTTCGCTTTTCCAACAGAATATTCAATTGGTGATATTTCCTCGAAAGTAGCAAGTATTGGAAAATTCAAAAAGCCTCGAGTCTTTAATTTGTCGCTGCTTCTCAAGCTCGCTCTAAGAGTAAATCCAGATTTAACAATTGCAAAAAGAGCGGGAAAACTCCTACTTCCAACGAGAATTAGTCCCAAATTTCTAATTGAGTCCAATTTTGAGTGGCAATACAATCTCAATACAGCTTTGGAAGATTGGTTTAAAACATCTGAATTTGACATACCTAGGTTTGATTCGAAATGACCAAGCGAAAAATACACATACATGACTTCGCTGGACATCCTTTCCAAGCTGAACTATCAAATGCTCTAGCTAATAAAGGTTTTAATGTACTACATAGTTACTTTAAACATTTAGGAGCAGACAAAGCTCTATTTATTGATACAAGTAAAACAGGAAATATTTCATTCACTCCGATTGTTTTCGAGGGAGGATACGAAAATCGCAATTTGATAAGGAGATTATTTTTCGAATTGAGGCTAGCTAAGGCAATTGATATTTTAAATAGAAAATTTAAACCAGATTTTGTAATCTGTGCTAATGCCCCCTTAATTACCGCAGTTATATTGCGAATTATGACTCGTCGTCCAAAGTTCATCCTTTGGCACCAAGACGTAATTTCCAGCGCTTTTTTATTGTTAAAAAGGCGCTCAAAGGCCAGTATGACCCTTTTAGACGAAATTCAGTTTGGATTATTGCGCAGGTTTGAAAGATATCTTGTGAGTTCATCAGATGGCGTGATATGTATTGCTAAGGACTTTACAGCAATATACAACGATTGGGGATTAAATCTAAAGAATGTCTTGGTGATTGAGAACTGGGCACCTTTAGCTCAAATTTCTTACATTCCAAAAGTAGAAAAAATTAATAGTGTATTTGATCTTCTATATGCAGGAACTTTAGGTTTGAAGCATAATCCTGTACTTTTAATAGAATTGATGAACCAACTAGAGCTGTATTCAACAAAATGTAGATTGACTGTTATTTCACAGGGTGAAGGGGCTGACTTTCTTCGCTCAGAACTCGACGGAGAATTGCCGATTAAAATTCGTGACTTTGTACCATTAGTTGAGCTAAACGTGCTTCTTAGCAATAGTGATATCGCTTTAGTCTTACTTGAAGCAGAGGCAGCAAACTTTTCTGTTCCAAGTAAAACTTATTCTTACATAGCTGCTGGCAAGTTCGTAATTGCCTTTATGCCGGAAGGTAACTCTGCTGTGCAAGCCATTAGAAATGCCGGCGGGATGGTTTTTCGTCCTACCAGTGAAGGGGTCAGACAAGCTGCAGTCGAAATTTCTAAATTGAAACAGGAAGATATTAATCGGACATCTTTTCTGGCTCAAAGTTATGCTCTAGAAAATTTCGATATTAGAAAAAAGGTAAACCTTTTTCTACAAGTTATTCAAAAATCTTCATCTGGCTAATCTACTTGGGTTATTCAGTAAGGAACTAGCAAAACTAATTCAAATTTGTATTCAATATTCCTTCTGCCATTGTTATTAAACCTCGCTATGGTACTTAGCTTGAACTTGATCTAATATCCAATGGTAGGTCTTCTCGATACCCTCTTTTAATGACATTGAATAATCCCAGCCTAATTTTTCTCTAATAAGCACATTTGATGAATTACGGCCTCGTACTCCGGTGGGACCTTGCGTGTGAACAATAGATACCTGCTTCCCCGCGACCTGGGCGGTAATTCTTGCTAGCTCATTGATGGTAACCATCTCCTCTGAGCCAATATTAACCGGACCGACAAAAGAGTTATGTCGCATAAGCCTTCTTGTGGCCTCGACACACTCATCGATAAAAAGAAATGACCTTGTTTGTTCACCGTCACCCCAAATTTCTATAGAGTCCTTGTCGCTTGCTAGAGCTATTTTTCTACAAATCGCTGCTGGCGCTTTTTCCTTTCCTCCCTCCCAAGTTCCAAGAGGTCCAAAAATATTGTGGTACCTAGCTATTCGAACATCTAGACCGTAATTTTTTTGAAAAGCCAGGTAAAGACGTTCGCTAAAAAGTTTTTCCCATCCATATTCACTATCGGGGCTCGCTGGATAAGCAGAAGCCTCAACACAGTTGGGATTGTTGGGATCTTCTTGATTGTGCGAAGGGTACATACATGCTGAACTACTATAAAGAATTCTAGACTTTAGGTTGGCGCTTACAATCGTTGAAAAGAGGTGTAGCACATTCAAATTTATGACTGCAGAATTATGCATGATATCCGCATCATTCTCCCCAGAGAATACGTACCCAGCACCTCCCATGTCTGCTGCAAACTGATAAACGTCATCAAAATGTAATCCTTTCTGCAAAATCAGACTTTGAACACTTGAAAAATTCCTAAGGTCGCAAATTTCGAACTCATCTGCCTCAGTGATTGAGAACTCCGGATATTTCAAATCTGCCCCATATACAAAGAAGCCTTCTGATTTCAACCTAGAAACCATGTGATTTCCGATGAATCCACCCGCACCTAAAACTAATGCGCGTTTTTTCAGCATGTTTAATGCTAGCAGATAGTTTCTAAATCACTCAAGCCGAGATATGGTCATATCTTTTCTGGGAACTTGTACACTTCGCTTCTGGAAGTCTATTTCTTAAGCACTAAGAGTACATAAGAACCAAATTTCTCTTGCACCACATCTTTAACTCGTCTATCCCAAAAAAATATGACTTTTGCCGGCCAAACGTCGCCAAAAAAACCCCTGGTAATTTTCGAAAAGCCTAACATAAAATATCGGATAAATGCTCTGTAGAATGTTATATCCAAATCGGGAAAATGTTTCTTTAGAACATAAAGCTCAAAGCGATCGAGAATTTCACATTTGACTTCTTTTTCTCTTTTGCCAAGAAGTTTCGTAGCAGTCTTGTATCCCGGGGCCTCAAGCACCTCGATTGCGAGAAAAATACCGCCCTTTCTTAATACTCTTAAGATCTCAGTTAGTGCCTTTTCATACTGCATATGATGTAGTGAACCTTGAATAAATACAATATCAAACTGACAATCACCTAAAAGTAAGGACTTTCCAAAACTGACCTGCAACTTGAGTTTACTTTGCACGTTGAATTCGTTGGCTAATGCAAGACAAAAGTCTCTTTTGCTAGGCGATGGAGTGATTAAAGTTGATGATTTACCTCCAAGCAGAAGCCAGCTAATGGCCGCTAGGCCACACCCACCAATCTGGAGAAACGTTTTATCTAATCCTATTTCTATTGATGTGTCCAGGACTCGTTTGGCAGCGGTTGGCTCATAGTACGCATCCATCCAAAAGTCTTTATGTGAGCTGAACTCTTTTTTGATCGTCGAATTTTTCAGTTTAGTGAGAGTGACAAATTCGCGAGTCTTTCGAATTTGTGATACTTTGTTTTTTCTACCGCTGAGTAAATAGATAATTCGTCTTCTTTGCTTTGAGTAGATCTCAAATTATGAAACTGCATTTAATTCCTTTGTGCTTGTAAGTTACCCCCGAGCAGATAACCGAATTATTCAATTCCTTTATGTAATTGATGACTCCAATATTGATCAAATCGATTTTCACTTTTTCTTGGAGTTTGGTAACCAATTGGTACACTCTAGTTTACTTCTTTCAATCTATCTACTATGGGCTCGATCTCGCTTGTGTGATTTCTTGAATGCTCTAACTTCTTGAACCCCGCGTACCACAACTCTAGAGTCACAAAATTCAGCCACATTGGTCTCAACTTCAAAGTTGCCGTAAATGGACGGCGAAGTTCTTTGATTGCAAGTTTTGTTACGATACCGTCTTGGAAAATTAGTGGATTTTTGAACTCCACTCGAAAGTCTGATTGTATTTTCTTTGTCCAAGAAAAAATAGGGGGTTGAAAACCTCGTTTTGACTTTGTGGTCTTCAACTCAGGAAATAATTCAAACAACTTACTACGAAGCAAGTCCTTAAAAAAGTTATCTTGAAACTCAGGATTTCCGTGATATGCCAGACTCATCTCTAGAATTTGATGATTAACGTACGGCGTGCGAGCTTCGATTCCCCAGTGCATAAACAATCGATCAGATTGTAAGAGGCCATTGGAAACAAGATAGCCCTGAGTCAATTCCAATATTGTTCTAGGAAGTAGCTCATATTTGGAATACTTTTTCTCATACGCTTGGAAAGTATTCATTGGCTCTTTCTGAGTACCCATAGAGCGTCCTACTACTGCCATTCTGCGTCTAAATTCCCTGTTTGAATAAATAGAAATGTCATTACTGACTGACCCAAAAATTGAAAAATTCCTGATGGCATTCATTAGATTCTGCCCCAAGCCAAATCCAGTTAAGAGCCATGTAACAATCGCTCTCCGTTGAAACAATGGCTTACTAAACCCGATATATTTTCGTAACCATTCAGTTATCTCCCCGCTGTTTTCATTCGAACGCTTCTTTAGTAGTTCTTGGACCCATGGGTACCCAATTAGAATCTCATCTGCCCCTTGGCCGGTTACCGCAATCTTCAATTCTTTTTGCTTAATGAATCTCCCCAGCTGGAACAATCCAATGCCGGCTAGGTCTGCCACGGGCTCATCTCTAATAAAACAAATTTGCCTATACAAATCAGGTACTTCATTTGAATTAATGATAATTCGATGAAACGGTATACCTAGGGTGCGTGCATTTTTCGACGCTAAATGACTTTCATCTACAAACGAGTCATCTTCGTAACCAACTGAAACTGCAATGCAATTTTGTTTATCTCTGGAATATTTAGATAAAATGTAGTTACTGTCAATTCCCGCAGAAAGGCAGATTACTTGCATATGATCTGACGTTTGGACCTGATTGATTGCAGTATCTACTCTCTCAATTATCTGCTCGATTAAGACCTTCATATTCAAATTGGGATTCCAATATTTAACTTTTTCGACTTTATCCTTTGTTAAGTCATAGACTAGAAAATTGCCAGGCTCGAGTTTTGCTACTCCTTCGAACATGCTTAAAGGTTCCTGAACAAATCCCCTGAGTAAAAAATCCGCAACTGCGGTTTTATTTATAGTTGGAGCTTGATTTAAACAGGATACCAGGGTTCGAAGTTCGCTCGCGAAAAGCAATCCTTTTGTGGTGTGTGACCAATAAAGCGGTTTTTCTCCTAGGCGATCTCTTGCCACAATCAGGATATTATTTTTTAAATCTAAAATGCATAATGCAAACATTCCAATTGTTTCATTCAAAAATCCCAAGTTTCTTGATTCATACAATTTGAGTAGAACTTCGGTATCAGATTCCGTATCGAAAACTATTCCGGATTTACGAAGTTCAGATTGCAATTCTTTAAAATTGTAAATCTCTCCATTGAAGATAATTCCAACATTTTTTTCCCTATTCCACATAGGTTGTCCACCGTTATAAAAATCTACCAACGAAAGTCTATTCGAACCTAAAAAGTAACCCTTGTCGATCGTAAAGTTTGTTCGATCTGGACCTCTATGTGACTGCGATCCTAAAACGTTCTCTAGAAGTGAAACTGTATTGGCGTCTATTTCATCTCCAGACCTGCAAACCAGGCCCAAGATACCGCACATTAAATTACCTTCTATACTTTTTGATGGATGGGAGATTGTTATACTACAATAGTGCAGGTTCCAAATTCACTCATAAGCCGTTATTTGCGGTCATTTCTACGGCAATCTTTGGGCAAATTTGGGTATTCAATCAGTCGATTTCCAACCAAAAATGTATTTGAAGCTCAAAAAATTGATTTTGTTATAGATGTTGGAGCTAATACTGGTCAATTTGGAAACACTCTTAGAAATCAAGGGTATGAAGGGTGGATATACAGCATTGAACCGATTCAGGAGGCACATTCTCGGCTTACCAAAATCGCCAACCGAGATGTGCGCTGGGTTGTCATGCCGCCTACGGCAGTTGGTGATGCTATTGGAACAGTTGATTTCCACATTTCTTATAACTCTGTCAGTTCATCTGTTTTAAAGATAAACGACAGACATATCGAATCGGCCAAAAACTCTAGAATTTCTTCAATTCGAAAAGTCCCATTAGTTACCTTAGACGAATTATTCAGACTACCTTCTATTGATTTAGCAAAACACAAGGTGGCGCTGAAAGTTGACGTTCAAGGTTACGAAGATAGAGTTATTGACGGCGCGAAGGAGTTGATTAAGCAGATATCGGTGATTCAGTTAGAGTTATCTCTCAAAAGGCTATATGCTGATCAAGTCTTGTTTATGGATATGCTTACAAAGATTTCAAAACTTGGTTTTGAACTATGGTCCATACAACCAAATTTCTATGAATTAGAGAGCAGTAGGGTTTTGCAAGTTGATGCGACTTTTGTTCGATCCGAGCCAGAACTATCATCAATCTCATAAAAGGTACTACTGTCTAAATGAAACGGTCTGATGGCAATATCACGATTATTAAATCAACTATTGATCACTACAGGGATAATTTTTATTGGCGATTACAGGACCAACTAAGTGGCAATCTGAATATTATTGTTGGAGCAAATCAGTTTGAAACATCGGTCAAAACTCGTATCAGTTTTCCTCACACACTAACTGCAAATCACTATTTTATGAATAGAAGTTTATTAATTCAACCTTACGCTATTGCCTCTGGTGTCAAGGCAGATACGCTTGTAATCGAATTAAACCCTAGAATAATCTCCAATTGGATTATTTTGTTATTGCGAAGAATAATTGGTAGGAAAACAAATGTATGGGGGCATTTTGATTCCAGAAAGCGGGAGTCCACATTTAGGACCAATTTGAAGCGATGTATGGCGCACCTTTCAGGTGGAGTGGTTTTTTCCTATACAAACCGTGACAAACAAAGATTTGAACTGCAGTGGGGTTTGAGTAATGTTCATTCTTTGAATAATGCACTTTATCCCTACAAGGATATTTATTTTCTGAACTCGGAAAACATATCAGATTTTATATACTGTGGAAGATTATCAAAAGATAAAAATGTAATTCATATAATTAAAAGTTTTTCTTTGGCGCTGACTTATCTAGGAAAGGACTGTAAACTAAAGATTGTTGGTGATGGGCCTCTTAAGAGTGACTTAGAGCAAATTGCTTCCGACTTGTCAATTAACGAAAGTGTAAGTTTCTTAGGGCAAGTCAATGACGTAGATCTTCTTCGATTAGAATATGCGACTTGCATAGCATCAATTTCAGCAGACTTTGTTGGGCTTCAAGCAGTTCAAACTCTTGGATTCGGGGTGCCCTTGATTTATCCAAGGAACCCAATAAATTTCAGACACGCGCCAGAAGCGCAGCTTCTCAATAAGCATAATTCGATTGAATTTGGAGAAGATGCTTCAGATCTAGCCAATGCTATTTTACTTGCTTACCGAAATGTGGGTTATTGGGTTGAAAAAAGACGGTTGATTTCCTCAGAGATTTCACATCAACATAATATAGAAAATATGGTGAAAAATTTCATTTCTGGGATAGACGCGAGTACCCAATTAAACTAGCCTTATAAAACATAATTAGTCTTTTTTGTTGCACGGCGACTAAGTTGTCTTTTTTTAAATTCTAATTTTGCAAATTCAAAAAATCTACCTTGGTGAAACATCCAATAGCCTCGAAGTGTGCCATCTTTAAATCCACCAAAAAACCAATTCAAAAAAAACCACTTTGTCACAATGAAGCGGAGCCAGGACCACTTTTGCTTAGTCTCATGTCCGCGTTCTCCAATTATACTTCTCCTGCGTGGGACATCTGTTTTAACAAATTCAATTGGGCATTCCCTGAAAGTTACATATTTTGGATAAAAAAGCGGATAATCGGCTAGGTAGCCTTGAAAACCGTATAGAGCATAACCCTTAAGGAGCTCTTTCACTGCTTTCTTGTTTAGTATATATGCGTAAGTGCCTTGTGGAATAAACGAGAGATTTTCACGCCTTGTTTTAGGTTTATTGTGTTCATTACCTATCAGAGCAACATCACTATGAGAACAAACCCACAAGATTGGTTTTTCAATTTCAATTTTACTTAACCAAGCCTCAAACTCTTTAAGATCAGTAATCTCGGCGTCATCTTCAAAAAATATACTGATATCGGCATCAACTTCCGCGGCTTTGCGAAGCATTTCAAAGTGACCAGCGCTGCAAGCGATTTCTCCATCTTTAAGTTTTCGGTTTAGTATTCTTTTAGATCTTGCATCATTTCGCCACTCTAAAGGAACGGGCATAGTTTTTGAATCCAAACCATCGATTCGTTCAAGTTTCCAAGTGGTACAATTGAAAACATTTAGGAGACTTTGTCCTCGAAAGCGATTCCGAATGCCAAGTACAAACACTGCTACTGATAAATCACTTTTCGTCATAGTTTTCTCGCTCAATAGAGCACCTATCCTTTTTGGTATCTCTTAAAGGTGTGTCCCGACCGTGATTATTCTACTTGTATTTGCCAGGATTGATCAATTTCAAGGAATTAAGTAAAAGCAACCTAAGCTTGAAATAATATGAGTTATGCCGTACGTTCACTCATCTACAAATATTTGTGACAGAGGAGAGAGTTAAAGAGCTGTGGAAAAGCCCTCCGAAAATCGTAAAACCTATAAGAGCTTTATGGCAATTTTATTCCTATCTTTATTCTTTACCTCTATACGTTATGTATCATTCATCTCAATATCGGAAACTTTAATAATTATTCTATTCCTCCTTCTGGCAATAAAGGAGTTTAAGGATTTTCAATCTTTAATACTACCAATCATTATTTCATTAACTCTTGCGATTATCTTCATCGCACTCACAAATGATCTAGCAATAGAACCTCTTAAGAGTGCCGTGAATGTTGGAAGAATATTCACTCACTTTGCAATCCTTTTTAGCGTTATATATCTAGGAATAAAAAACATAGATGATGCTAGATCCATGCTCTACGTTTTTATTATTGCAGGAGCCTTATCTGTTGCCCTTGCAGAACTACCTTGGTTTCGATCTTTCGTTGTTTTGTCCGGCCAAAGAAGTGGTTTTTTCAATTACACTCCAGTCTTATCCGGCATTCTAATCACCATTTCACTTCAGTTAGCTATTTACTTCGTTACAGACACTCGAACACGAAAATGGTGGCTAATTCCAACCATTCCCGTATTATTGATAGGAATAGAGAGAACACAAACTGTTTCTGCATTGACTTTAATTGCCTTATCAAATCTCCTTTTTTATGTTGCTACGATTTTCCGCAGAAGTATTATACGAAATTTTTCGTACCTCTTTTTAGGATTTTTAGCGGCGGCTATTGTTTTGAACACATTTGAATTAACATGGAATAGACTATTAGTCATTCTGAATCCAAGTGCTGGTTTATCACGCTATCTAACGGGACGTGAATCTACAATTGAGAGCAGAATCGCAAGTATTAAATATTCAATTGAATTAGCCAATTCCAAACCGTTGACAGGTTTAGGTTTTGATTATTCAAGTCAAATAGTACCTTATCTAGCATATCAACCTCACAATTTCATAGTTTTGTCACTCCAAAGTGGTGGCATTTTACTCATGCTGCTCTCTCTCGTTTTGCTATTTGAATGCCTGCGCTCAATATCAAGGTCTTTAATTAATGGTGACTTTATTTCTCTTACTCTAGTCTTGATTCCAATTGCCGCTATGTTCACAAATCCCATTATCTCATCTCCAACCTTGCTTGCGCCAATGTTTCTCGGTTTGATAGTGCAAAGACGATTTGGTGGATTCAAGAAGTTGACTAGAACCTAATCACTTTTCCACAAATTTAAATACTAGTCTTCCATTTCAAGTTTTTTTGGAGGACTTTAACTTACCGTGCGCCATTCTGGTGAGGAATGTTCTTATCAGCCTCAAGAGCTATTGGAGTGATAGTCTAACTAAGTGCGTCGGGAAACCATAAAAACAATTTTTTTCACTCTTTGCATTTTGGTCTTGAATTTAGGTATTTATTCATATTATGCGCGGAGCACGGATCCAAAAACTTTTGGTAAAGAAATAACCATTATAGCCGTAGCCACATTTCTTGCAGTGCTCCTTGATTTTGGCGGGCAGGCCAGTGCAATACGCTCCATAGCATCAAATTCTATTTCGATAAATGAGTGGTTTACATCCGTCAAATTAAAAGTGGTGCAAATTTTATCTATCTTTGTTTTGTTGATTTTTCCACTCTCTCAGATTTTCGATCTGCTTTCAGTTCTGAAAACACTCCTTTTGTCCATTATCTTGTTTTTCGTACAATTGATTTCGATCCCAAAAAGAAGTCAAGGAAACTCTTCATTCGGGGTCAAGATTCAGATTGTGGAGAGAAGTTTAGCCATATTTCTAATTCTGACTTGCACACTTTTAATAGATTCAAGAGTAAGTTTGAGTTGGATCTTTGTAATTTCGGGTTTGAGCATATTGATTATAATTAATAAAGAACTCACGAGATATCACACAAAAGGAAGTAAATGGAAGAATTTAAATCCCTGGGGTGGAACCTCGAAACTAGGTCCAGCATATGTTATTCCCCAAGTAAATAGGATTGACATCGCTGTATTGCAAAGTTTGACCGATTCATCGACGGTTGGACAATATGCGGTTGCACTTAGATTTTGGTCTCCCCTTCAAATTTTTTCAAATTCATTTAGCTTGAATTTGATGCCCATAGCCGCGCGAGACGAGATTTCAGTTCGAGAAATCAAACAAATTCGTATGACATCTTTAATTTTGTTTGGTTCATTACTTGTAATCGGAGTAGTTTTTCTATTCTCTGATGAATTCGTATATTTACTCTTTGGCAATCAATATGACATCGCGGCTGGATATTTGAGGATCATATGTGTCGCTATGTTTTTTTTCACTTTCAATCAACCTGTGTCTAACTTTCTTCAGATGAAAGGGGATGATGGAATTGTTCTTGCAGTACTTTCTTTCGCGACAGTAAGTCAATTTTTACTATTGTTAATGTTGGCAGATGAATTAGAAGCGATGTCAGCTTGCATTGGTCTCGCATTCAGGGAGCTCTGTCTATTTGTTATTTTAACGCCTGTTTTTCTCAAGAAGTACTCCAAGTCTATTCGAAAACGCTTATGACTTAATGGTTGCTCATGATCAGAACAATTTTGAAACCAAGGGGTAAACTTTGAAGTGATTCCACATTGACGCGTAAATCGGGGGCCTAGATGAAAAGTTCTGTTATGGTTATTGGCGATGTAAGTGCATCGGTAAATGGAGCAAGCAAAGTAACACAAGGAATTGTGGATTTTTTGAGGAAGCGAGAAGTTAAATATGAAGTCGTAGATTCCTCAAGTTTATGGAGAGGCTTGAAAGCCCCTCTCTTTGTGACTAAGACTGCCCATTATCTTACAGCATTTTTTAGAATAGTAATGAATTCCTCATCCTTTCAAGTTGTCTATATACAGATTGCGAGTGGAGAAACTTTTTTTCTACAGACTTTGTTTATTTTTGCGTTATCATGTAAGCAGACAACCCCGCGTTTCTACATTCATCATCATTCTTCTTCTTTAATCGAGAAGAAGAGTTTAGCGCGAAGTTTTCTTTTTAAATTAATTAATAAGAAGTCAATATCGATCTACCTTACTTCACGAATGGCGAATAATTCGCTGGCTAAATTTGGAGATCATAAGTATTTGGTTATTACGAATGCTTACTTTTCAGTCTTGGAAAGAAGAACAGATAAACAGAGTCCCGAAATAGATTATTTCTATTTTGGTCGCTTAGTTTTTATTGGATCTATCTCTTGTTCTAAAGGGGCCAACGTTTTTCTTCGCATAGCAAAAGAGGGGATGCGCATTAGAGATAATTTAAAGATTTTCACTGCCGGACCATGTGAAGATCCGGATTTAAATTCCGAGTTGGAACGTCTTAAAACGCAATTTCCAAACCAGTTTACTTATATAAAATCATTTGATTCCAGCATGTTGAGTGGCTTGCTCGTACCGGGAGACATTTTTATTTTTCCCTCGACTTACAAGGAAGAGGCAGCACCTTTGGTGTTGTATGAAGCGTTATCATTAGGTGTGCTATGCATCTCCTCGGATGCAGGATACATATCCGAAGTTGTTGGGGAATTCGGAATTGTTCTTCCGTTTACACAAATTGCACAAATTTCTTTTAGGAATTTAGAGAAGATGGTACAGAGAGAAATGCCGTCGATGACAACATATTGTAACAAATTTGAACATTCGAGCAAACGTTTTTTGCATGAAATTGATGCAGCAGAAAAAACTCTGGACCTTATGTTCGTTTATTGTTGATATCATTTAGACTTGCTACAAAATTGTCCAACTTTAGATTTGATTGAAGAAAGCCTCATGAATGCCAAAAAGTTTCTCACAAAAATTGTATTTAGACTTAAATTTTTTTTCTTCACTCCTCGTTTTTCAATAGCTGATTCTCCAGTGAAATTATTGAGATTGGGTAGTGAGTATGGTGGGTGGACGTTCGCTCAAATTCAAGTTGACTCAGATTTTGCGGTAATCAGCGCTGGCGCTGGAGAAGATGTGTCTTTTGATATCGAATTAATAAATTTGACTGGCCTAAAGGTATTTGCTGTGGATCCCACGCAAAGGGCTATCAACCATTTTCAAGAGATTCACAAATCGAGTGGTAATCCTCAATCGAAGCCTTATAACCTAGATGGAAAACAAGATACTGATAGTTACAATTTAGCTAAGATAAATTCATCTAATTTCGTTTTAGTGCCACAGGCTTTATGGGTACACAATAACGAAGTCAAATTTTTTTCTCCGCGTGATAATACCCATGTCTCTCATTCTATATCCAACATACAAAATAATTTTTCGTTAGATAGTGAACATATATTCGTTAAGGCCATAACGTTGGAAACATTAATGAGAGAATATCTAATTAATGACATCTTTCTATTGAAGTTGGACATTGAAGGGGCGGAGATAGAGGTGATTGAGCGCATGCTGGCTTACAGTATCTTCCCGATCCAAATTTTGATTGAATACGACGAGATTTTGTTTCCATCGCTAAAGTCCAAGAAGAGGGTGACTAAATGTCACGGTTTGCTAGAAGAAAACGGTTATAGGTTGATTCACATAGAATGGCCGTCTAATTTCTTATATCTGCACAATTCTTACAAAAGATACATTAGAAAACTAGATTAGAGATTTAGGATTAAAATTCGTCCTGTACGAATCAAGATGCCTTACCGCCTTGAATACGCTTTTTCTAGTTACTACATTAGGTCGTTTCATTTCCATCATCATATTTCGAGTTGGGAATCTGGTCCATAAACTTTAAGTTGCTTCTAAATGGACACCGATTGAACCAGTTACCAACTGCGAAAATACCAAACAGATATATAGCAGATCTAATCGCAATGAATCATCTGCACGTATAAGGTTTCATATCTGATTTTCAATTTAGTTGCTAGTGTTAATACAGTCACGCGTAATCATGAGATTGATATCAAGGCAAGAAAGCGTGATCTCCATGGAAAAATATCTGATTAGAACCGCTAAGCCGAAACAGCTACCCAGCAGCAAAAGTGGTCGGAATGGAAAACCACTATGTAAATGCACAGAACTTGAGAATTAGGTATCTAACTCATCTAAAACAGAATGCCGTAATTGCAATATTTTATTAAGGGATCTAGTCTGCCTGTAGCTAACAAGTGTCACATTAACGAAGCTGCCGCTATTGTGAATCAGCCGATAACTTTTACTTTGTATTCACAAGTTTGGTGCACATTTTGATTTATGCTTAAATTTGATTGTCTCTTGGGGTTTTAATAAGAAATTATCTGTTGAGAAAACATTTGATAATACTATCAAGTTCACCCTTGCTGCTCATATATTATGAGTAGTAGCTACCTATTTCTATTATCGGGGTCGATAAGATGCCAAAGCGGTTACTCGTAGAGGACATCACGGTCCCACTCCTTAAATCCAAGTCAGGTATAGAGATTTATCGCACCAGTGTTATCAGCATCAACATAGAGCATGGCGCTAAATATCCCCTTCATCGCGAAGGTGCTTTAATCCGGCAATTGTGACTGCTTTACCAATTCCATGTCTTTGGAACCCCGGGTTAACTCCTACTATA
>Ga0194133_10005774_pt1 | contig 15618 bp, 13 predicted proteins | sample TA2KigOf40mmetaG_FD_155448 | JGI IMG/M metagenome (GOLD analysis project Ga0194133, IMG submission 155448) | Freshwater microbial communities from Lake Tanganyika, Tanzania - TA2015055 Kigoma Offshore 40m | ecosystem: Environmental > Aquatic > Freshwater > Lake | place: Tanzania: Lake...
CCATGCGCCGTCGCCTTGAGGCTTTTCCTCAAAGGCCAAAACCCGACCCCGCTCGAAAGCCAACGACCCAAAACGCCCTGGGGGCTGCACAGCAGTAAGAGTGGCCCATCCCCCCTCCTTTCGGTGAAAAGCGACCAGGGCACTGATATCAATATCAGCTACACCATCGCCATAGGTAAAACAAAAAGGGCCATCATCGAGATAACGGGAAACTCGGCGGAGACGGCCACCTGTCAGCGTGGTGTCCCCGGTGTCCACCAGGGTCACCTTCCAGGGTTCAGCTTTGCGTTGATGAACCTCCATTTGGTTGGTAGCCATGTCGAAGGTGACATCACTAGTATGCAAAAAGTAATTAGCAAAATATTCTTTAATCACATAACCCTTATACCCACAACAGATAATGAAGTCGTTTATGCCATGCTGTGAATAGATTTTAAGGATATGCCAAAGGATTGGCTTACCGCCGACTTCCACCATGGGCTTCGGCTTGAGGTGGGTTTCCTCACTGATGCGGGTGCCTAGCCCCCCGGCGAGAATGACAGCTTTCACGAGCTACACCCAAAGTGGAAGACGGTAGCGGAGTCGCTTGAGTTGCATCACCACTACAATCAGCATAAGCAGATTGAGGGCAAGGGTTAGCAACTCAGCGTGCCAGTTCAGCGCTCCATCCATCAAGGCTGTACGAACTGGAGCAAGAACACGATAGAAAGGATTGAAATCGGCGAGCAGACCAATTGCTCCAAGGCCTTCACGCCTGTAGAGGATGGGCGAAATCAAAAACATTAATTGCAAGAGAATTGGCATCAGCTGACTAATGTCCTTGAAGCGAGCACCAAGAATGCCCATGGCCACGGTAGCCCAGAAGCAGAAAAGGGACAAATTAAGGAGTGGAAACCAGAGACTGGTTAAACTATTCAGCAATATCAGCGGCTTAATAAAAACGAAGGCAATGAGAATGATCGCAAAAGCCTGGGCAAATGTTTGCATTTGAAATGCCCACTCTTCCAAACAATAAAAGATGGCTGGCAAAGCATTATTCACCAACTGATCGCGGCGACTCGTAAACAGCAAGCAACCTCCGATCATCGCCTGACTTATCCATCCCCAAATGGTTAAGCCAAGGCCGAGATAGATCACATAATCCCAAGGGTTGGGAACCCTAAAGACAGCACCATACACAGCACCAAGAAGAGCAACACTCAATAAATTACTGAGACCAAGCCAGAAGCTCCCGAAAAAGGTGCGACTGAAACGAGCGAGGGAACGGAGCCAGGCGCTGTACCACCAGGCGCGAGCTGTGCGCACAGCATAAATCAAACCATACCCATAGGCTGGAACAGCATCCCGAAGCTGTAAACCCGCCCTCGTGAATGCACTCATAGGGATACAACTCCCTGGCTATAGAACGCGAAAGCTTCAGGCAGGGACCCATCAAACACAAGGCGGCCGTGTTGCAACACCAAGCCTCGGGTGCAGAACTGAGCCAACAATTCGATCGAATGAGACGCCAGAATCAAGGTTCCCACCTCACCAAGAAACTGGGCCAAACGTTCGCGGGCCCGAGAGAGAAACCACTGATCACCAGCACCGATGCCTTCGTCGAGGGCGAGAGCCTCATGGCGAAAGGCTGTGAGGAGAGCAAATTGCAAGCGGGTTCGCATACCATCGCTATAGGCTCGAATTGGAAGATGAATAAAATCAGCCAATTCCGTAAAGCTCACCAATTCCTGGAGAAACTCCTCAAAACCAATAAGCGTATTGCAATTCAGCAAATAATGGGCTCGAGCAGCATGCCGTCCACTGAGATCGGTATCCACCCAAAAGCTTTTATTAATCAAGGGAGCCACCTGACCATGGCGACGGATACAGCCACGGCTGGGACCATAGACATCTGACAAAAGACGCAGCAGGGTGCTTTTACCTGCGCCATTGTGGCCCAAAAGCGCGACTCGTTCGCCTTTGTGAATGGTGAAGGTGAGATCAGTGAGCGCCTGCACACCAATCGCACCTGATCGGTTTCGATTCAAGAGTCCACCCGTGAGGCCACCGACTAGGGCGGCTTTGAGGGAACGACTGGCAACACCCTCCACTGGGATGTGAAGGGAAACCTGCTCGAGCTCCACCAACGGATCTGAAACGGTGCTACCCAGATCGTGTCCTTGTGTCGGGAGTCCAACTTAACCGGCTGATGTACGGCCGACGCAACGGAGCCAGGGGTGGCGGAGCTGCAAAAGCTGCTCGAGCCGCATCACATTGGGAAAAACGGTACGCGCGGTCATGGAGGCAGGATGAAGGGTGTAGCAGCCGAGGGCCTGAGGGCACTGCACACCAGTCCAGCCCGCTTCGATAAGAGCACACCAGAAGTCGTAATCCTCCCAGCCACCAGGGATATGCACATATCCACCGACATCCTCCCAGGCGCTTCGGCGGACCAGGGCCATGGCATCAACGGCATTGGCAGGTTCGAAAATGGCTCGCTGCCAGGGGCGACCCTCCCCCTGGAAGACCTGAGGAGAAGCCCCTTCAGGCACGGTGAGTAAAAGCGGATGCACCACCGCGACGTGAGACTGCACGCACTCGGCCAGGCGATAACACTGCTCCAGAGCCCTTGGAGCTAAGGGGTTATCGGCATCTTGCACCCACACCCATGGGGCCCTGGCCTGGGCAAAACCGGTGTTGCGGGCAGCAGCCAAACCTCCATTGTGGTGGTGCTGAACCAAGCGGGCACCTGCAAAGCGGCCGACCTGCTGCTGCAGCCAAAGCTGAACCCGCTGAGGCCCATCATCCGTGGAGGCGTCATCCACAATCACCAGCTCGATCCGCGAGAGGGTCTGGCGAGCAACGGTCCCGAGGGTGTCGAGAACGCAATGGCCGTAGTTGTAGAGGCTGAGCACAACCGACACCAAGGGCGGTGGGCACGGCGGATCAGGAAAAAGCTCGAAGCACGTCCGCCACTGCGGTGACGGAGTGGGGGCCAAGGGGAGACTCACCATTCCAGACAACGCTCTTCCCAGGAACTCAGCAGATTTTGCTCAGCTTCAGGCCCCAGCACGGCAGCAGGAGGCGCCGGGCGACAGGCACCATCAGCCAGAGGCTCGAGGAGCAGCACCTGATCGCAATGCATCACCAGGGCATCAAGCCAGGCCTGCAGGGCTTGGGCATCCTCAAGGCTGGACAACACAAGCTGAGGTAAACGCGGAAGCAGAAGCAAATCTGCCGCGTCAGCCGACAGACCAACCCTGCCCCAACGCCTCTCTTGCGCCTGGCCGCTACTCCCCAAGACGGCGAGGGCCGGAGGGGGGCGGAACCAGCGGGGATCTGGCAAACCCAGGCGTCGCTGGGCCTGGAGGATGAGAAAGTCCCTTCCGGCAGCTTCCAGGCTCAGAGGTGCTAGGTACTGATGCTTGGCTGGGACAGCGAACAACTGCAAAAACGCAGCACGCTCAGGATCTGGATCCAGCACGACGGCACACTGTCTCAGCGCCTGGAGCCAAGCGGAAAGCCGCTCTGGCAGTGGCCAGGCGAGGCTGATGCACCAATCCCCAGGTCTCACGAAGGAAGATTCTGAGGCGATGGAATCGGGGGAATCCAAACCATGGAGCCGTACCGCAGGCGATGCACTGGCCAAGCCGACATCCGGAGTGCTCCCTGGGCCCGAGCAGGCGAACAACATTTGTTGAATACGCCAGCTGGTTTGACCGGCAACGCTGGCCAGACCAGCTGGCGGAATGGGCAACGTGGCAGGGAACAGGTGGGGTCGAAGGCCAGCGGCCAAAGGGGTGGACACCGGTGTCTCGGCCAAAGCAAACGACGGCAAGGGATGCTGCCAACGCGCTGGCTCCAACCAGCGATGCGCCGGGAACAATCCGCGTGCATGCCAGAGCTGGAGAAGGTCGACTAGGGCGGAAGGGAGTCGCGCAGTGCATCGAGGATCGCCTAAAGCCGCGCCATGGAGGTTGCCGCAGGGATGGGTGAGCCCGGGATCGGTGATATCGCCACCATCCAGAAATAGGGCCGTGAGGGGCTCGCCTGGCAAGCCGTAGCGTTGCTGCATCCAAAGGGGATCAACAGCAGGATGGGGGGCGAGCCCGAGCTGGCAACCGCCCCCGAGATAATGCTCAAGCGGCGTCGGCAACGGCTGGCAGTCGGCATCTCGACATTGGCGGCCGTAGTGCACCGGATCAAACATGGGGTGCACAAAAAGGTCGTCGTGCCTGGCTTCCCGGCGATACAGACTCACCACTTCCTGGCATCGACCCACCTGCTGCCAAAGGCGATCTGGCTGAAGCAGAGGATGGGGAGAAACTCCCTGCTTCCACCCACAGCGTTGATACCAAGCCAGTGGATCACGGAACTGTGCCGCCAATTGAGGCCGCTGCCGCACTAACCAGGGGAGGGACACCAAAAGAGAAGCTCCTTCACCCTGTAAAAACCGGCGGCGGTAGGCACGGAGCCCGTCTGGAGAAAGGAGTGGAGAACCAAGGAGCCAGAGCCAATCGACACGATGGACGAGTTCTTGGCGCCAGGTTCGCCTCGGATGCAAGGTTCGTCTGCCCAGCGCCAAGGGACGAGGCACCCGGCTATGATTCTGAAGCCACCCATGCAGCCGGCGCAATCGCTGGTCGATGGGGGGTGAGCCGAAAGGCAGAGGCTGCTGGTGTCGATGTTCAGGACGAATGGTCGCTTTCAGCGCGGCCAACTGTTCGAGCTGGGGCCTCGGCAGGCCAAGGGCTGCGGTGAGTTGAAGGGCTTGCGCCTCGGGATCGGTGAACCAGGTTTCGTAGTGGAGCACAACTGGCGGAGCTTCCCCCTGGCCCCATGGCTCGGTGAGGACGGCCCGATTGAAGTGCCACCAAAGCTGCTGGGCACGCCACCAAGTCATGCCGACCAATCGCTCATCACGGGCCATCACAGAGGTGACCACCGCCTCGGGGTTTCGGACCGCCAACACGAGCTTCAAGGGTATGGACAACTCATGGCTGAGGTCCCGCCAGAGGGGTAAAAGCAGCGAGGTACGAGGATCCTTGATGGCCCAAGGGCGCGATTGGGCTTGGGATTCCCGTCCCAGAATGTCTTTTAATCCCTTGCGACACGCCTGGGTCGCGGGATGGGATTGCCACTGGGGGGGTAGAAATTCGGATCCGCGAGGGCCCGCCCAAAAGCGATCAAGGGCAATGAGCAGGTTCTCTTGTAAGTCCACTACATCACGTCGCTCAAAATAGCCCTCAGGGTTGTGCCTGTCTCCATCGATAAGGTCGCCAGGCATGGCCACACCCAAATGGGGGAGGAGTGAGCCAAGCAGGGAAGTTCCACTACGGTGCATCCCCACCAGCAGAATCAAAGGGTTAGGCGTCGACAAGGGCAGGAAAGGCTCTCCTCAAAACCCTAGAACCACATACCTGATTGAGATCAGTTCAGTGACACCTCTTCTCACCCTCGACATCAAGCGCAAGCTTGGTTTGCGCTCACACCGACCACTACCGCATTTTTTGGTGCTCGGGACCCAAAAAGGTGGGACAACCAGCCTGCAAGAAATGCTGGCCGAGCATCCCCAGGTGTACCTGCCTGAATGCAAAGAGGTTCACTACTTCTCACTTCATGACAACGAAAAACTGAGTTGGTATGCGAGGCACTTTGCCGATGCACAAGCGGGTCAACTACGCGGTGACATCACTCCCTATTACCTATTCCATCCAAGGGCGCCTCAGCGCATTCACGCAGTGCTGCCCAAGGCCAAATTGATTGTGCTAGTCAGAGACCCGGTAGAGCGGGCTTTATCACAATATTTCCATGCACGTCGCAATGGATTCGAGCCTCTCGAGCTTGAAGCTGCCCTTGAGGCGGAAACAAAACGCCTTGCGGGCGCCGATGAACGGTTAAAGGCTCCAGGAAGTCGTGACTACAGCCACCAGAAACATAGTTACGTAAGTCGAAGCCGCTATGAACAACAGCTAGAACGATATAGCAACCTGTTTGCGGCAGAACAATTGATGGTACTGCGCAGTGAAGATCTCTTTCACAAAACCGAGATGTGCTGGGTACGAATCCAAGCATTCCTCGGACTGAAATCTATACCACTCCCAACACCACTAGGGCGTGCCAACGCCGGGAATAGCGAAGCCAAAGCAGTTCCTGATGCCGTTCGGCTCGTACTCCGGGAACAGCTTGCAGCAACCACGGCCGCTATGGCCGAGCGCTACGGAATCATCTGGGATGAAAAATGACAAAATAGCAGGGACAAGAAGTTTTGAGCCGAACCAGATCACCGGTCTAGTGCGGATCCAATAGGCTGACCTCGCACTCGAAGAAGCAAGGGCACTGTGAGAGTGGCAGGATGGCTAATCCCGTGTTCCCAAAGGCCGTCCTCTCCCCAGCAATCTCCATGATCGGCGCATATTAAGATGGTTGATTTCAGAAAAAGTTGTAGAAGTGCTTTCAACTGAGCATCGACCCATTCCAAACACAGGCGTTGACGAATGCGACTAGTATCACCACAACAATTCGGGCCTCCAAAAGGTACACAAGGACTAGGCCAAGGATCCCAATCTGCTCCCTCATACCAATAAGGAACGTGCGTTTCACCAACATTCAAAAAAAGGAAAACTGGCTGATTCGACGGGATGCAGGAAAGCTCTCGAGAAATCCAGGAAAGCTGTGACGTCAGACTCCAAGTATTGCCAGAAAAAAAGAAACGTTGAAAAGGCGCTGCCAAAACAGAACCTGTATGCGTTGATGTATTAAACCAGTCTACGGCACCAGTACCAATAGTCTTATATCCAGCAGCAGAAAAACCTTCAACTATATTAGACCCCGAAAGCAGAAAAGAGGCATCACTGACAAAACCTTGAGAACCGGAATAAGCCATCTTAAATAATTTTCCTCGTTTAGGATTAAGGAAAGGTTCCGCTGATCCTGCCAAACCGGGCGTGAAACCCATCCAGAAGGCGGAATGACTTCCATAAGTGAAATAACTTGGGGAAAGAGCCTTGTGGAGAAAAGAGACGTTTGAAAGATTGGGGATCGAATTGGCTATGTGTGCTGAATAGAAAGTATCAAAGCGGCAAGAATCCAATGTAATAAAAAGTACTGAATTACTAGTAACAAAATTGGAGGAGAGCATAAGCACGAAGGGGGCGGGAGGGGAATAATACTGGAGGGGGAAAGAAGAATGAGTGAACGCAGGGTCACGATGAGGACCGTGTCATAGCGAAATACAAGGGCGGTTTAGGGGTGGATAAAAAAGAGTAGTTTAATTGAAGATGGCATGGCAAGCAAAGAGTACCCAAGGGGAAAATTTATAAGAGTCGTCAAATCTTCGGTCAATTTTAGTGCAGGGTGAGAAAAAGAAATAAAGACTATGGAGTCAGAAATCATATGGTTATATCAATAAGCAAAAAACAAAAAATATTGGGATAATTAAGTGTTAATTAAGGTCAAAAAGATATTAGACTAATTGAATATGATGCAACAAGTAATTAATAGAAATACAATGGAGGGATACAAAGTATCTTTGAATAATAAACATAAGTATTTGACTGGATAGACAAGAAAAGCAGGGGGAAAGCGGCTTATAAATTGTTATTAAGAGAGCGGAGAAAACAAGGTATAGAATTTAAGAGTGATAGTCCATAAGAGATAAGGAATAAAGTGCATGCAAAATAAGAATAAATGGCACAACTCACGAAATACAAAAAACAATATATCGCGGATAGAGGCTATATAATATAGTAAAAATAAGGAGTTGTCAAGATGATACTCTCTGATCAATTTAGAAAGACTATTCGGAGAAAGTACAGATATTGCTAGCCTTCTGTTTAGTTGGGTTCTTCCAAGGTGATTTACTATAAATTGAATAGGTGGGAAAACAAAACTGCTTTTAAGTATGCGGTAATAAGATTTACGACTTCGGAGTAGCTTGATGTAAGACTTTAATTGACGACTTGGATAGCCACCTCTATGAAGTATAGTTACTCTTGAATGAATAGTGCCAAACAACTCAAGAGTATGAATTGCACTGGACTCTGTTATAACTAAATCTGAGCAAGAGCTTAGCAAATCGACTTGATAAGAGAGAGGAAGGTTAAGCATATCAGTACAATAGAAGCCAACATTAGACAATGCCATGTACAGGCATCTCTGACCAGCTATTGATCCTCTAGCACCAGGACGGTTAATATTCGGACGATAAACAGCAAGTCGTGGAATTGAAGTAAACTTTGCAGAAAAAAAAAGTTTTTGGCGATTATTAAGAATGTCTATGTAACTTCGGGATATTTGGTTTCTAGGGCCAAGGTAGGAAGCTTGAGATGGGACATAGAGTTGGGAAACACTAATAGGCTCTGTAAGTATGTGAATACGTTCCAGGGGAATATCTAATAAGGCAAAGAATTCAATGATATAGCGATGATTACGTGAAATTGAGTCAATACTATACAAGTCGGTTGATAGTGGTATAAAGAGAAGGGGCAAATTGGAAGGCAGTCTGTCAATTGGCCAAAGACGGTGAATAGATTCGGAGAGGAAATGGCCATAATGTGGAAAAATTAATCCGCAATAAATAGCCGAGCAGAGATTATGATCAGCAATCGGGTGAGAAGAATAGTAAGGGGCAAGCCTAGGTATATCAAGAAAGTCCTGATTGAGCTTGGCGCGTCTATGGCGGAGATGAATTGAATAGGTGGAAAATGAATAGTATATCGAATCTCCCTTTCCTATTGTCGAGGTAGGATAGACTGTAATGTGTGTAAACTCGTGAATTGAGAGAGTCAAAACCTAGATTGAATACTCTTGACAGCGCGCTCTATCTTTAGAAATTGATCACTAAAGATTGACACGAAAGACTTCTTGTCAGAAATAAACTCGGCAGTTATGGGTAATCCCACTCGTGAGGATATAAGTTGCTTAGTACTAGAAAGAGGAGACCTAACAATAGCGATTGCGTCAAAGGTGCTGGATTGAGGTGAGCTTGAAGCAGAATCTAGGGATCGCCTACTTTGCAATACTTGATCGCTAGTATCTGAAATAGTTAAGACAGTAGCTGAAAGATAGCCATATTTTTGGAAGGAGTAGCCATCAACCGTAAACCTAAACTTGACTCCCGGCCTTACAAATTTAAGATCGCCAGGGTTTAGTTGAAGTCGGAGTATGTCCTTACTGGCAGATTTCTGAAGGGTCAAAACCTCACGTCCTGTCTCCACGAGCTCACTATTGGAGACAGCAATATTTGTAACAATTCCATTTGCAGGGCTAAAAAGATTACAGTGTTTAATGGAAGAGAGTAAGTCTTGGTGCTCCGCTCGGGAGGCTATAAGCCTGGAGGTGGCCGCACTAATCTTATTCTGCGACTCAAGAGACTGCTGTAGCCGTTGGATTTGTGACTGGCGTACTCTCTGCTTAGAGTCTAAAGCTTGCATACGAGATACGGCACCTGAGGAGGAAAGACGCTCGTACAAATCAGCATAACGTGTGGATAATTTGATAGAATCTTCAGCAAGTGTATCGACATTACGTTTAGCCAGTTGAAGACGATCTACCTCTGAACTAATAAGTTCTATAGTATTAGCAGAATCCTTAAGGCGTCGGTAATAACTGGTACAATCAAAAGAGATTAATAAGTCACCCCGTTTTACAAGAGTTGGAACTCTAAGGTGAATTTTGGTGACAGGTGCGGAAATTTCGGACCGAAGGCTATAAGGCTGTGAAGAAGACTCAAAATTACCCTTGACATATATCGTTTCGGAGAATCTGAAAGTAATGGCGAATAAAACACCACCTACAGATAGTAAAGAAAGACCAATGATTGCAAATTTTGCGCTCTTGATTCCTGGGAGGTCCTGAGGCATGGTATGATGAAAGTAATTTGATGTTAGCACATGGGCTCGATATTTTATGTAGTTGAGAGCGATAAAAAAAATATTGTTCAAGACATAGTGAATTACCTATCGTGCAATGGGCCGTTCATTAAGGATGCATTAAGAATAATGAATCTGGAAAATAGTGCTACTGTGACGAGAATGGAAAGAGATACATATGCTGCATTAGTGAAAAACGATGACAAAATCAGAGCTGATATTAAGACGTTAAAAAAATTATCATACCTAGAACCTAGATTGATAGGTACGGCCAAGTGGTGTTCAGTGGTGCATATCTGATGGAAAAAAGAGAAAATACACAAATTAATTCAGGCGCAAAATTTAATCTGACACCTGAATATGACATTTTAGTTGAGAGCGGTTACTGCTGGATAGCAATATGTTCAGGTGATTCACATAATGAGAAAATGGAAATTGTTGGACTGGGCAGGGGTTTAGTCCCTACGTCAACGTTGACAAACCTGAATGTGTCGCGTCTGGGTGATAAAGAATCAAATGTGATATTAATTGGCGGGTATGAAGGTTGTTCATTGACAAAGATCAGCCCAATAGATAGGGAAGAAAAGAGAGAAGTTCTAGAAAATTACAAATATGCATTACTGAGATTGTTGCAAATATCTGGTTCAATCGAAAAGCTGAGATTAAACAGAGTGGTAGATGTTAAAGCCTTGAAAAAGCTTGAACTTTGTCAAGTAGTTGACGTATTAGAAAATCGGAAGCTATCTGAAAAAGTCAAGCAATCGTACGGTTATGTAGATATAAGTGATATGTATAGCCTAAGGTATCCGAAGTATCTGGGTTCTTTTATAGATTTACCTGATGAAGAAATGAGTTGTGAAGACGTAAGTCGAGAATCGACTAAAGAGAGAAATTCGAGAGTAATTTGTGAAGTAATGAGAGATATAGGTGTATCATTTGAAGTTTCAGAAATTGAGGACGCGCTAGAAGAATCTAATCTGGGTAGAGTTTGTAATAATGCGAATATGAATGTCTTTGCAGAAACCTTAAATAAAAGCGGTATAGTGTCCATTACACCTTTAAAAGACGCACGAAAAGTTGATAACAGTTCAAATGTTAGATACCTTATAGTGGATGATGAGAAGATAAAGCCGATTACGGATATCACCGAAATAGCGACAGCACTATCAAAGAAAAAAAACGTGTACGTCATCTATGGAATTGAAGATACAATAATATCTTTAGCGGGACTTTTCAAGTTTTTTAGTTCATTTCGCCGTAGCTTTGCGCTTATATTAATCGCTTCCTTACTTATACAGTTATTTACTCTTATACTCCCGCTGTCATTCCAACAAGTAATAGACAAGGTTATTGGTCAGCAAAATGTTGACTTGATCCCAGTATTTATGACGGCAATGGTCACTGCAGCGATACTAGCTGGCGCGTTTAGGTACTTAAGGTCTTTGATATTATTTTCAGTGGCAACAACAGCTGACAGAATGATATCAAAAAGCACTTTAACATCACTGATTAATGCTGAATTTGAATTCTACGGATCCACGAAAAGAGGTGATTTAGTTGGTAGGGTAAGCGAGACGACATCAATCAAGAATTTCTTTACTGGTCCGGCTGTAAATACTATACTAGATACGCTATTTTCTTTTACTTATCTAGCTATATTGCTTGTTTACAGTGTCAAGCTAACTATTCTGGGGCTGTTGCCAGTACCGGTATATTTATTTGCTTCATTTGCCGGGTCGCCTTATTATAAGAAATTGATAAAGAAGAAAGCGGGTACAAATTCAGTGCTCATATCATATATGCTAGAAATAGTTTCAGGCATACAGTCTGTAAAACTACAGGGGTATATGAGTAAGGCAATAGCTGGATGGGAATACAGATTTAATAATGTACAGGGAGTTTCTTATAAACTAACTTCTTTCGCCACCATTCTGGGGGAAACAAGTCAATTCCTAGTTCAAGCGAGTTCTCTTATTATTTTGTTCTTTGGTGCAAAACTTGTAATAGATGGAGAAATGACGCTAGGAGAGCTAATTTCCTTTAGAATAATAAGTGGATTTCTAACAAGCCCATTACTAAGATTAACGAATGTGTGGCAAGCTTTACAAGATGCATCGTTATCTATAGAGCGAATAAATTTTATTAGGGAGTGGCGACAAGAGAGAGTTGTTGGTGGCTTAACAAGCATAGCTGGAGAGCCACGAGAAATATCGATATGTGATCTTGAATATTTTTATAAAGGGAAAACTGTCCCAGTATTGTCAAGCTTATCGATGGAAATACAAGCGGGTAGCATTAATGGAATAGTTGGGAAAAGTGGCTCAGGAAAATCAACCCTTTTTAAAGTGTTAACAGGTTTGTACACAGATTATTTAGGATCTATATTCATTGGTAGTACAGAACTAGGCAAGATTTCTATACCAACGCTGAGAAAGAACATATACTGTGTACCACAAGATGCTCACTTCTTTTCTGGTTCGGTAGAAGAAAATGTTTGTTACGGAAAAGAAGGAGTAACAAGCAAGGAAATTTACAGAGCTTTAGAACTAGCAAAGGCAACTGAGTTTATCGACAAAAGACTTGGGCTTAGAACAAAAGTGGAAGAGGGTGCACAAAATCTATCAGGTGGACAAAAACAAAGGCTAGCCTTGGCAAGGTTGTTTCTGAATCGGCCAAACATTATATTGTTGGATGAGTGCACCTCGGCTCTCGATCCAATCACAGAAAGGGAGGTGCTGAGAAATATAATGATGGAACTAAGAGGTTCTACAATTATAATAATTACACACAGAGTGACTACGACAAGAATGTGTGATGTTGTGTTCGTTGTAAAAGATGGCTCAATAGAAAATTTCGGACCATTCAAACACCTAGAAAAATGCTCTGCATATTTTCAGAAACTGTTAGAACAGGGGATGAGTACATGAAAATTGTAGTTCAGGGATGGGTTGGTTTTCCTCATAGTATATGCATGGTCAACATGAAGCATATTAAGGCCTGGTTAGAAAATGGTCATGATGTTTATTTTCACAGTTTAGCTCCATTGCATAGTTTCTGGAAAGATAGGTCTGAAGTATTAAGGAATGACGGCTACTATAGAAAAATTTATCAGGAAATGAAGGAGCCGTCCACGACAGATTACTACGATGTTCTAGTGTCTCTAAGCGTGCCCCTCAGCAAACCTTTATATAGGGCGAGAAAGAGTGTAATATTTATTGTGGCGGAGTATAATAGATTAACTAGTGCATACATGGATTTGCATGGGGGAATCGATCAAGTCAAGGGAATTGTAAGTGAATATGATGAAGTTGTCACACCTTCTCAATGGTCTGCGGAAGCTTTGAAGGAATCAGATATTTTAGGTGAGACAAAAATAAGAGTTATTCCTCATGGTGTAGACAATTATAAGCTGACTAGTTTTAGTGCACTCAGAGATAGACTCTGCAAATCATTATCTATAAATGCTTCGTCAAAGATACTATTGTGCATAGGACCGTATACCTTTAATAAAGGGATTGATCAACTGCTCACAATTGTCGCTAATAGCAATAGAAAAGATATCACAGTAATTACAAAGAATGTAGATGCTGTATACAAGAAAAATAAGAGTTATTTGGACTTGCTAAAGGCTGTAACTAAGAGTGGCATACAAATAAGGTATGTAGGTGATAGCCTCACAGAGATCGAAATGCTCAGCTTACTTGCAGGATCTGATGCGTACTGTTCGCTTTTTAGGGCAGAGGGATTTAATCTGCCAGTTGCACAAGCATTATCGCTAGGTATACCAGTATATGCAACATCAGCACCACCAATTCAGGAGTATACAAGCAATAGTTCGAAAGAATTTCTGGTGGACTGTCAGTCGATATTAGGATGTATAAATGGAGAGATGCTAAGATATTTTGAGGTCAATATGAGTGATGCAAGTAATAAGCTAGGTAAGTTACTTGATCATCTAGATAAAGGGTGTAGAGAAGGTGAATATGAAGCCAGTAAGTATGGTAGTAGACTGTGTAGCTGGAATGAAGTATCTCATATGTATCTCAACTAATATGCAATTTATAATAATACATGTTGGCTTTCCTGGGCAGTTTGAGAATATTGTAAGATCCTTATTAGGAAATGGCCATCGCGTCCATGGTATAGGCTTGACAAAATGTGTATTCAAACATGAACGATTCAGCTTTTCGTCATACAAGATCCTTGCTGGCAATACAAAGGGTATATTTCCGCCAGTTGACGAGATAGAGACAAAGATGATAAGAGGTGTGTCAATAAAAGCACATTTGATAGATTTAAAGCAAAAGGGAATGGAGCCGGACGCTATTATTATGCATCCAGGATGGGGCGAAGCGCTTTATGTAAAGCACGTTTGGGATAAAGCGCCGGTAATTACCTATCAAGAGTTCTACTATCATTTAAGGGATTCAGATCTTGATTACGATAATCCAGGTATAGATCAGAGAAATGAGGGCTTATCCGAATATAGAATGGAATTGAAGAATGCTTTAGCTTTACAGTCGCTTTCGGTATCAAAGAGTTGTATAAGCCCCACACTATGGCAGAAGTCGCTATTTCCGACAGAGTATAGAAACAAAATCTGTGTATATCATGATGGAATTGACATGAATAAGATCAGAATGATTCTCAGTGAAAAAGAGAAGATAGCGCGCAGTAGGGTACTTTTTGAAGGGCGTGACTATATAACCTACGCAGCTCGCTGTCTAGAACCATATAGAGGGTTTCATGTATTCATGAGGTCTCTGCCATATATTCAACAAGCATATCCCGAGTTAGAAGTTATAATTATAGGTTCAGAAGGAAGAGGTGCCTATGGATCATCACCATTGGAATTTGCAACATGGAAATTGGCATTACTGGAAGAATTAAAGGGCAGCCTCAACATGAGCAGAATACACTTCATGGATACTTTGCCATATGATAGATATATAGAAGTACTAGTAAATTCTAGGGTGCACACATATTTATCGTATCCATTTGTGCTTTCGTGGGGTTTCTTAGTTGCTTGTTCTATAGGGATACCTGTTGTAGCAAACAAGATAAGGATGATAGAGGAAGCCTCTTGCTATTTCAACAACTGCCAATTAGTTGATGAATTCTCCCATGTTATGGTTGCTAAGATGATTAATGATATTCTAGACGAGGGGATAGGAAAAAACCACGAACTAGTGATGCCTAGTATATACGATGCACGCAAAGTATCGAGTGAAGTCTATCGATATTTATTGAATACGATCAACGCTTAACGATGTTATGAGGCTTCATCTTGGCTGAAAAGCAAATGTCTAAGCAGACTGCATGATTAGCAAAGAAGTATTTTGCCTTAAATATGCTAAGACGACTTATAGTGAGCATGGCAAAACGAGAATAGGAGTCAATGCTCTCACATGTAACCACTATGAAGCAAAGACGGGCTACATAGTTAATAGAGTATTTGTATATAAGGTGTTATAGTTTAAATCGTTTTAAGATTGTGACGTGGACCACGGAGAACGGTCCAGGGTGAATGAGAGTCCTCATACGGCCAGACTGGGCCGGGGATTTCACCATGAAACGCACCAGGTACACGGCGGGGCAGATAATCCAAGGACTGAAAACTGCCGAACAGCTGATCGTCCAGAGCAAGACCGTCGCCGATGTCTACCCGTGTCATCGAGATAACGCAGCCGACGTATCACCGCTGGCGGCAGCAGTACGGCGGGATGCAGGCCGAGGAGGCCAGGCGGTTGACCCAGCTGGAGAAGGA
>Ga0194133_10005775_pt1 | contig 15616 bp, 9 predicted proteins | sample TA2KigOf40mmetaG_FD_155448 | JGI IMG/M metagenome (GOLD analysis project Ga0194133, IMG submission 155448) | Freshwater microbial communities from Lake Tanganyika, Tanzania - TA2015055 Kigoma Offshore 40m | ecosystem: Environmental > Aquatic > Freshwater > Lake | place: Tanzania: Lake Tanganyika...
TCCATGTCAACTTGTTTTGTGCTGTCAAGTAAGTTTTCCTCTTTTTTGGCCAAAGGTGACAAAAAAGGGAATACGAGAAGTTGCCGAATCTGAATTCATTGAATCCCAACTCCCTGAATCACAACTCACCAAACGGACAAACTCATCGAATTACAACTCACAGAATGGATGAACTCGCCAAATCCCAATTCACAGAATTGGGATTCAGCAGGTTAGGTTAGGTCAGCACGTGTTGTGATTCGGCAAGTTCATCCATTAGGCGAGTTGGGATTGGCGAGTTCGTATTGTACGAGTTTGGATTCAGCGACTTCACATAATGTCGACCAAAAAGTTTAATTTACTGAAATGATATAAGATCTAACACCTTTTTTAGTGTTGACAACTGACCAACTCACAACTGAGATATGGACTTTTTTCTTGGCTATAGGCTAGGTTAGTTTGTAATATGGCGGCTGTCTTAGACGGAGCCGCTTGTGTGCGTTGCAAGGGGAGCGAGGCAAGCTGGTGCTTGCCAGCTCGCTTTTGCCTGGCCTAGAAAACCCCCCATATCTCAGCTCCCAGACAAAATTTTAAAAATATCCTTTGTAACTTTTTTGGCATTAAAATGAGGAGTCTACATGCAAAATTTCAGCTCGCTTTAGAACTGAGTTGACTTTATTTAGCAAAATTTTTCTCAGGTTGTTTTATGAAATGCCTCCAACTGGTGGGATTATTCCTGGACAAAGTTTTGCTACTGTGAAGCTTTTGAAATATGTCAGTGCATATGACTATGCAGTTCTTGGTAACAACTACTTCATTGAACCTAATCAAGTTGACATTCATGAGGATATATAAATTTAGGTGGGGAGTTCGTATTTAGTGTTTTCATCCTTTACTTCATCATTGAGGAGTTCCTGGAAATGAAAAAAATGAGAATGGACTACATACAATCATTTTGGAATATGCTTGACCTGTTTGTTATTATGGTAACTTGTTAAGATATAATTCTTATATTACAGAAGCAAAGAAATCTCCTTTGATCTATTTTTGTGTTTACTTGGTCCCAAATCAAGTTGACGGGTGTTTTTGCGTAAGAAAAAACACCTAACTGCCAGCTTGCGAAGATATACGGAATAAGGCCTTTAACCTAATTACTTTGGCTTAACAGCAAGGGTCTAACAAATATGTTAGAATTAACACCTTGTCTACTTTAAAAATTCATAGTAAAGTCTTATTAAAAGCTATAGAAAAGTTTATAAAATGTAACATACATACATACATACAACATTTATAGATTTATGTATCAACAAAAAGTTTTATTATTTATTAGTGAATTAATCTTTCCAGAAATCTAAAAATATGCTTTCTAACATCAAAATTCAGGGAGAAAAGGGCAAAAATTAATAGCCCATCCCCTGGTCAAAATTTTGGAAAAAAATCCGTCAGTTTTCAGATAATTAAATCCTCTTTCCAAAAATCAAAAAATATTCTCCATTTAGCTCAAAAAATGAGGGACTAGATGTAATTTAAAGTTAACACCTTTGATCCCTATTGAGCCGAAATATGGACATCACAGACGGACACCACTCCGCTAAAAACCGCTAGCCTAATTTTTTTCTAAACTCGCCGCTCCCTTCACTCGCTGACGGATAAATTTTTTTGTATTTCAAATTATCACCAAATAGATATCAATGGCTACCATAGGATTCAGCATTTACAGCTATATTATAGTGCAGCAGCTTTTACTTGGACTTTTGGCAGAGCCACGCCTTTATCCAGACTTTACAAATCTGGCTTATTGGTAAAATTTTTTGATGAAAGTTCAAAAAGAAAGATTTTGCCCAAAGTTGCACTGTGTTTTATGTTTAGGTCTCAAACATTTCAGCAGGCTGCAGCTTTGACACTTTTTGTCTCTTGGATCAAAATATTTAAATACATCAGTTTCAATAAAACTATGGCACAACTTTCTGGAACATTGACTCGAGTATAAGTGGCAATTGCAAATTCATGGATAGATGATTTAAAAAAAACTTTTTTAATAGTGTGCCCCAGATGTTGGAGCCTTCTCAATTATGTTCTTCATAGTTTTTTTTGCTTATGGTCAATTTGCTTACTTGATTTTTGGAACAACTGTAAGTTTTCATGGAAAAAGTTTCAAAATAATACAAACCAATCAAAATTCTACTTGTTGAAAACAGATAGAACAATACAGCACTATCACAAATACAATTTTCTCTCAGTTTAGACAAATTCTGGGCGATTTTGATTTTCCCTCATTGCAGGTAGTAATCAAATGGTCATTTTCACTTGACTTTTTTAACCATTTTTATATCAAATTTGCAGGCAGCAGACAAAATTCTTGGGCCTATTTGGTTCATCTCTTTTATTTTCTTCATATTTTTCGTTTTAATGGTAAATTTTTATTTCTTTTTTATTGCCAACCTACCTTAACTGCATCTTTTTTGGATAAAAGTTTTATTTCCAATCTACATATTTTACCCACAAAAAGATTTAGCAATTTTAGAACTGCCCTCCATTTTTGCAATGATGACATAATGTCAAATAACATTGGTGCTGTACAATGCAACCTAAGACATGATGTAGTGTAAGAAATTGTTAATATATATAGGGGAAGCCGTGGTCGCTGTGAGGTCAAAGGCAACTTAATGAGAACTAAGATTTAAGGTGGCAGGCTCAAACCCCGGGCTATGCAAGTAGTTTTTCAACTCCAGATTGCAAAAAAAATCTACATGGTACTCTCAGTCAGGTTAATAGTAACATGCAGTGACATTAGACTCCATGGCGGGACTCTTTTAAAAGTGATAATCGTATACTAACATCAGACAAGTATATATTGCACAAGATTATTATTATAAATGTAAGTCTGTCTTTGTTTGTTGAAGCTTATGAAAGAGAATGGCTGGGCAAGGTGAGGTATATTTGAGGATTGGTGAGGGGCACAGGGTGAGGTGGGGCAGGATGGAGCAGGCTAGCAAGGGTGTGCCCATATCCCATCATCACACAAGAACGGTTAAGCCAAACTTTGCAAATTTTCTACGGGCCTTGCTACATACTCAAGGATTGTTTCATGCCAAATTTTAGCCCTGAATGACCTTTTATGTTGGGCAGAGCTTTAGATGGCTATAATATACATACATACAAAATCCCTATGTCTGGCCCATAATCCAAGTGCTCAAAGGGGAGCGTGTGGCTTGGGCTTGGCTGTGGACCTGCCACGAACCTGAAGCGAGGGAAGGGGCATGGCCGTGGAGCGAGGATGGGTATGGCTGTGAAGTAGGGGTGTGTATGAGTATAACAAAAACAGAGACAGAACTATGAGACCTTTAATTTTTTTAATCTATATAATCTAAGTAGGGATAAAGCCACAGCAACCCTGGAGCTCCCTTAATTGAGGGGCTTTGATAAATCTGTGTAAAATATTAATTTCAAATTTTTTTTATTAACAGAGGGTATAATTGTTACAAATCAAGGTCAAATAAATTATTAATATTTATAAAACCCTAGCTTCTGTCCTTAATGCGATGGTGCGGAAGGAGAAAGAGTGCCTGGGGCCGGAAGTGGAAGTGGTGTCTTAGCTGCTCTTAAACTACTAGTTTAAAATATTTGCTTTAATTCAAGAACATGTTTTTGGCCATAATTAACGACACATATTCAGAGGTCAAGGCAGAGGTCAATGCCAGGAAAGAAAATTTTCAAGTACGTTATTTCAAAAACCACAAAGTTTTATTTTTACTTTTAAAATAAGTCAGGAATTAAACTATCTAGATGGGAGATTTTATCATGAGAGGATTCAACAATATTCGTGGAAAAATTGGTGAACGTGACAAATTAATAGATATCCAAACTACCATTAAACTTGCAAATGAAGATGGAGTTGTCACCTATGAAGAAATAAGAGAAAGTTTGAGGAAGTAGGTTTTTCAATGATTCCACCCGACCAGAAAAAAGGACAGTGTCTCGTTGTGTGTAGAGTAAGAATTTATGGAGGAGAAAAATGGGTGCCTCACGGAATTTTTTCATCACAATGAACGAGACTGGGACCCTTTTTCACACCCTTATACACCCTTTTTTCTGAACATTTACAAGTCAAAAAACAGTAAAAACCAATTTAATTTGAGTAAATGTGGACATTTAAAGTGACTTTGAATATTTTTTTTATTCTATATATTTTCAATATGTCATTTTTTGATAAGTGAAAAACGGTGACAAAAGTTGCTATCTGTTTTCGACTAGGGATATGATCCTGAATCAAATTTAGGAATAGGTAAGATTTGAGAAAATGTAACATTTGTGGTATGTTTCAAATGAAAATTGCAATTTGCTTGATTTTTGGAACCCACTCCAAAATACTGTTTATTTATTGATGTCTTGTCGTGTGACTTTTTCGACATTTTACACACCCTTTTGACATAATGCCCTTTTTTTCAAAAATATACCACATACGTGCCAGGGTGTGTCAGATTGATGTGAGATATGGTACCGTTTTTCCGGTCGGGAAACCACCTTCAACATTACCTACTTTCAAAGAATTGAATTCATGCTTAGGCTGAACTTTTCCGAGACAGAGATTGAAGTATTTTGCTCCAAATATGATGTGGATGGGAATTTCGAGTTCACAACCAATGATATCAAAGCTATTGAAGAAGGTGCAAATGAAGATGAAGATTTGACAAAAATCAAAGAACCAGAGGAGACAAAAGGACCTCCAGAATTCAACAAATTTATGTTTGATGGGTAACAGAGCTGCAGAAGTTTCATCAAGCCATTTACTTTTTTTTTTAATTGCAAACTTTTTTCCTAGTTTGCAAGCTCGAGTTGACAAACTTGGTGTGTTGATGGGTCAAGTTGTAAAGAAAGTGAATTCTGTATTAGTCAAGCTTGATGCTATTGATTCGAAAAATGAGAATAAAGAGGAAAGACCAACTGGAAGTGCTGGATCAAGAAGCTTGACTAGTGCTAAAGGTCTGGTAAACTTCAATCTTTTTAAAGAATTTTTAAAAATTTCGGTTTTTTCATCAGGAGAGCGGTCTGAAATAGAGGAGAATGCCAATGACCAAAGTGAAGATGTTACCCCACCTGACCAAGAAATGTAATTTTTAATAACCCTACATTTAGGTACATATTTGCCTAGAATATCTTAAACTTGTCATTTAACTCTTATGTTATTTTTATTAACTTTAGAAATATAATTTAAATATAGTTTCAAATACTTTTTTGAAGTGTCTTGCTTGCAACTATGGCAATAAAGACATGCTTATTCTGGCTGGGGTAAAAATTTTCATTTTTTTAGCAACCAGGGTCATAGGTTGCCTTTCTCAGGATTCGAACCTTTTGACAACTATAATATAATAATGATAATCTGGTGCAGTATAGACTTAGGATATCTTGATGCGTGATCAATACCTGTATAAGAGTCCTGCCATAGAAGCCTATGGTCTCTGCAGACTACTATTACCATGACTGAGGGTGCCCAGTAGATTTTTTGTAATCTGGGGTTGAAAAATTGATGGCATGGCCACGGGTTTAAACCCATTATCTTTGATCTTAGTTCGCACTGAAGTATCTGTAGCCTCTCAGCAACCCAACCTTTTGGACATATGGTGGCCCCTAAAAATAAAATCTCACACCTGATCTCTATCCACAATTCTGCAATCGTATTCGTATTTGTAGATTTCACAGCTGCAGAAGTTATTAACATTCTAGGACAATATGAATGAATGAAATAGAAAATGAGAATTAGTAGAATTAGAAACTCAAAACTGAAAAATGTAGAACCCACCATAAGCATTTCAACAACAACAGTTACATCTAAGGCAGCATGTGTCCATCCGCCACATGTGCCCTCACGTAAAGGGGAGCAGCCATTGAGATCGGATAAATAGAGGAAGAAAGGGTCATAATAATCAATTTTGGGTCTATGTAAAGGTTTACCAACAGCTGACCCGCCTATGCTGCACGGATACAGCTGTTGGTAAACCCAAATTCACTACGGTGCAAATCCTTCCTTCAGGGTGGGCAGAGAGGTGCAGTCTTAATGTCTATGGGAGTAACAAAATTTCGATAATCCCGTTGGTCCCTTTTTTGGCACTGCTATGAGGAGTTTATATGTATATATATGTAGATGGCCCACACAGATTCTGGTGCTTATTTTATGGTAGTTTACTTTTTTTGATCACAAAACCTTTTTAGCATGTGCCAGTTTCACATGTCCGAAAAAGGCTTGCCTATGCTTTACAATTTTACTTAGTTATTTCTCTATGTGCTTAGATGAAAGTCACTTAGGCAGATAATTAGATTTAAATTAAAGTTTTACTCATGATATTATAAAAAAAAGATAAAATCTTATACTAACCCAATAAAGTATTATGATCAAATTTTACACCAGTCTTTTATTTTTAGAAAAGGAGGATAGTTCATTGACATGGGTTAGAGTAGAGTTACAACTGACTTCTCTATTTCGTCTTAGCGACTCCATCCCAGACTTTTGTATGCTCTTTTAGAGATAGTCTACATATATTCTATGGCAGTGTTTATCTCTGTACTTTAAATTTTTATAGAAGGATAGTTTTGTATATTAAGAACTTTAGTCCACCAAAACTATTTCTCTTTGTATAGAACAGGATCTTGACGCGAGTCCACACTTCTTGAGCCCTGAACATTTCTCCAACCCAATCCCAAAGTCACATGCATTTTTATTTAATAAAAGTACCAGCTCAATGGTTTAAGAAAATCAAATAAATAGAAGTACATGGAATTTTTTCAAAAATACTTTGCATTAAGGTCTGTCAAGTCCAGTGGACAAGTGTAACGCTTTTGACATCCGGCAGCTTCTTTAAGTGAACGTCCAAACTTCGCAGCGATCGAATAGTCATATTCTATTAGGTAATAAAATTGAGTATGGACTGAAATCTAAAACTAAATTTACAATTGGAAATTTACCCGGAGATTCAATGTCAAAGTTTCCCTTAGCTAAGAATTGAGGTATAAGAGAATACTTGGTTGAATTATTTTTATCTTCACTGGAATCCACTATCACTTTGTCATCATTGTAATGGACAGCCTTTTGTTAATATGAAAAATTAATAGATAGTTTACACGATACCATGTCATTTCGTATACTGGACGCTTTGTCTAATGTAATTTTGCCTATGACGATTTATATACCGGATGCTTTGCCTACTGCCATTTCGACTACTGTCATTTTGCCTAACCTAACCTAACCTAACCTAACCAAACCTAACCTAAACTAACCTAACCTAACCTAGCCTAACCTAGCCTTACCTAGCCTAACCTAACCTAACCAAACCTAACCTAACCTAACCAAACCTAACCTAACCTAACCTAACCTAACCTAACCTAACCTAACCTAACCTAACCTAACCTAACCAAACCTAACCAAACCTAACCTAACCTAACCTAACCTAACCTAACCTAACCTAACCTAACCTAACCAAACCTAACCAAACCTAACCAAACCTAACCTAACCTAACCTAACCTAGCCTAACCAAACCTAACTGAACCCTTCAGGGCATGTTTCACCTAACCTGAGTTAGGCAAAACAGTAGTCGAATTGACGTAAGCAAAATGACAGCCGTCAAAATGGCTGTAGTCGAATCGATGTTTTCCCTGTTTACACACTAAAAGCGTTATTGTACCAGGTTGCAAATCAGTTGTTCATAACATTTATCTGGATCAGTGTCAGACATAACATTAAAGGGATCCTCATCTTCATCTACGGAACGCTTCTTCCTGAATCCGGCAGCGCTAAGGGTGAAGATCCAGTAACACATGTGCAAAGCCTGAAAAACAAAGATTTTATGAAAGATTTTTTGAGGGCTGAAATCCAGCACTTCAGCTTGAAACCTTTAAGATAACAACTCCAGCTGCTACCAGAACAGATGAAATTGCTGCTGAGTAGTATGCAACCAAATTGTTTGCGGATGTTTCATGTGGAATTGAAAGTAAAGTGAAGCAGGATGCAAGGATCAAAATTTTCAAATTCATGGCCAACTATTGACAAGAGCAACTAAAAATGTAGACATTGTTACCCATTCATTTCAAAAAAATATGATTTTTTTACCTGGTTTAACAGTTATAAACTACAAAATCAAATTATTAAAAAAGGTTTGTGTCCCCTCTTGCTGTAACTTTGATACTAAAGTTTTCCCCAAGTTTTGTTTTCCCTTTCTATTGATCCATTCTTTGATATAATTTCCTGGAAACAAGTGGTACGTACCATCCTCCCTGGAACATGATTAAACATTTAAGAGAAAATGATCTTTTTTAGAGGAATTTTTTTGATCTTATTTGAAAAAAACCTTGCTTTAAGACTCTAACATTTAAAATTTGAATATTTTTGATATTAGGGGCAAGCTTTGCCAATATTTTAATCCACTTTCTTCTTCAAGTGTGTGATGAAGAAAAGTGATAAGATTAAATATTTTATGATATGAAAAACACGTTTTGAAATTGGTTTTTCCTGTGTCTACAACTTAATGAATAGCTTGTAGAAATGAAAACCATTTTATTGATGCAAAAGTGTACATTTATGAGATGTAAAAAAGAGCTAATATTTTTATGAATTAAATGCACAATTTTTCCTGTCACATGATGAATATTTTGAATACTTTTTGTTTTTAACAATTTCTTGAATTTAAAATTATGTAGATAGCCCACATGGATTCCGTTTCTTAGATTTAAGTTTACAGCATTTTACCTTTTTGATCACGCAACCGTTTGATCCCCGAGCACTCCTGATCAGTGTGCTCCTGTTTCACATGTCCATATGAAGGCTTGTATGCCTTTGGATGTTACCTATAGTTACTTTCTTTTGTGCTGAAACGCAAGATACAGAGGAAGATAATTAGATTTAGATTTGGTTTTGGTTTTCTTTCATAAGTTTTGTGAAGTGGTAAAGTACATACTAACCCAATAAAGTATTATAAACATTTGTCACCAGTCTTTTTATTTCTGAGACTGGAGATAGTTCATAGAATTGGGTTAAGACATAAGAGTTACAACTGACGTCTCTATCTTGACTTAACAGCTCCATAAGAGCATTTGGTATGCGTTATCAGAGATAGTCTACATTTATAAACTTCTGTTTTGTCACGGCTGTAAAGATAGGTTGTGACTTATGACCTGACACTAGCATATTTATGACCCACAGTAAATAAGGGGCCAACTTGGCTTTAACCCAGATTTTTTTAGATCAAACCTGGTGAAATTTTTTGACACAGAGGGATAAAAAATGAAAATTTGATGTTTATAATCTTCTTTTATTACCAACTGAAAATAAGGCTGCATAAGAATGGAGTACTATGATTTTAAGGTGTTTACAAGTGTTTTATGGCAGCTTACAACAAAATTTGCACCATAACACTTGTCCGTGTGCCATGTGTAAACAGGGGGCGATACACCTGGAAGTGGGTGGATACACCTGAAAGTTGGCATACAGTGTGTCCTGTTTTTGGTATGGGTTGTAAAGTGTTTGAGTTTAATAAAGCAATAGTAATGTCAAGACCTCCATGATAACTCATTTGGCCTATGAAAAATGCAGCTATTATTGTTATGTTTGGGGTAAAAAAATTAACCCTTCGAGGCACTTTTCACGATGTCTCCTATAGTTCTTTCCAAGACCTCAGACCTCAGAAGATCAAATGCTGCAGATAAGTCAACAGAATACAATAAATATATTTTATTTTTATCTAATTCACCTGCAGTGATTGCATGGTCAGGATTCCAGTGGTTGTGTTGAGATGTTTGCGATATGAGTGCTGGTTTTCTCCATACACATCTGTGTTTTACTCTTGGTAAATTCATAAACCTGGTTATTGTACATTTTTCAAATAATTTAAAAAAATTACAAAGATTCCAAATTGGTCTGTAGTTTTTGACAACATCTTTTTTACCTCTTTTTGAATGGGTGTTATTATCGTAACATGCGCTCAATAATTGTAATTCCGCCTCTATTTCACTTTGCGATATTTTAACATTCTTGGCACGTTAAAGTCATTTCAAACAGCTGCCACTAATAGTTTTCATTCATACTTAAAGTAGTTCATTTCAAACAGGGTGCTATTTTTGGTTTTCACTCCCACCTATTTATTGACACCTGAGCCAATATGTGTTTACCTCTCTCTCAGAGGTCTGATCAGTTCTTGATCCGTCCCTTACGTTGTAAAAGTTGTTTCGCTCATCAATAGTGTCTTGAACCGCCCCTTGTGTATATAAAGTTCCTTTCGCTCATCAATAAACAGTGATTCTTTTCTTGATTGGGATGGTCATTATTGGGTTTTCGCTCATCTCAAACCAGATCACAGCAACGCACTTGTTGTCCCTCCCAAACCGAAGCGTAGGGGGAGTTTAGAAATTTTGTATAGAGATCTGTTTAAGAATGCTTGACGTCACGTGTGCACCTTTCACCTCTTTCTCCTCCCACACTAGTGAAGCTAGAGGCCTGAAAATTGGCATGCACATTCTCCACATAGATGGCTCCAAAGTTATCATCCAGATTTTTTGATATTTTGCCTAGAAGTTGAGGTACTTATAAGTTCAAAGTTTTATATTTACATCATTAATAGCTTCCATAATTTTAAAGCTAGAGAAAATTTTATAAAACAACATTTTTTGTTTAAAAATTTATCTAAAAATGTTGTTTTATGAACTTTTCTTTAGCTTTTAAATAGGCAGGTTGCTCGAGAGGGTCAGGTATTTTTCCTTGTACAAAAAATATCCGCCTACTTAATTATGATGGCTTTTCTCCAGATATTAGGGTACCTCTTTTTTGTTAAAGAATTCATTACTTCCTTGAAATGCTTAGGTACCATGGCTTTTACTACATGCATTAGTATGTCATCTGCCTTTGCATTTTTTTTGATGACATTTTTTAACCTTGTCGCGAGGAGAATCCAGTCCAAAACTCTTTCTAGCACATTATTAGTTGCTAAAGCTTTCCATGACGGAAGTGTCTGAAAATATCTTCTGATTTGCTAAGGTTTTATCAATTCTGCCAAATTACTTTTACTTTATTTAATTTTTTATGGAATTATAAGAATATAAAAACTTTTTTATGGCTTTTGTTTCATTAATGTTACTTTTATATGTTCAAAGAAAACTAAAAAGTTTCAAGATGGCCAAATTTCATTTGCATATATTTGGATAAAAGGGTAAAGTACCTTCTAAAGACCATGCCACCACTTCTTAATGGGATCAAGATTATCAGAAGACAGATGACTCTCAAACAGACATTAATGATAACAACTGCCCAGATATTATCAATTCTATACTATGGTGCAAGTGTGTGGCTCACTCCTTCTCTAACCAAGTCACAACTTCATAGAGTTGAGAGATTACACTACAAAAGTGTCAGGTTAGTGGTCAAAGACTATAGAAAAAGGAAAAGCAGGGCTTATATTGACAAGAAGACAGAACGGCTACCGCCCTTATTGTGGGCAAAATTCTCACTAAGCAAACTTTTTATCAACATGAGAATTAAACAACAGCCGACGCAGCTGCTGGCTGCCAGCAGCAAGAATCTCTATGTCAAGTCAAGAAAACCAGGATTAATATTCGGCTACGACGACTCCAAGTCAAAGATTGGAAGTCAACAGACGTGCAACTGGATAGGAAAATGCCTGGAAAACATTACTGAACCCTGGTCAGACAAGTTTTTGAGTGATGACAGCATAAGAGTGCTGCTAAAAAAAGCTTTTAAAAAGTGGTAAAGTGACTGCATAAAAATGCAGCTAAAAAGCCTTCATTTTTTGATTTGCAATTAATATCTATTTACCTTAGTTCTTTTTGCTATGTTTATGTTAAATGTTATTTTTATGATCATTTCTTATTACTCATTTATTATTCTGTATTGATGATTTTATTTCTTTTAACTGGTTATTGGTCTCCGCAAGGGAGATGTGACTCTTATAAAGATTATGTTATGTACATGTTCGTTTGAGTCCAATAAAAGGTTGAATGAATGAATGTCCTTTTTTGCTTCAAATCCTAATGAGAGACAATAGATCATCAATCAATTCAGAGTATCAAAACATCTTGGCACAAAAAGAGACAAAGAAAATATTTGAAATGGTTTGTGTGAAACCTCCTTTTAGGACACCATATATACCCAACCAAATTTTCTGAATTGATAGCAATCTTGAAAAAAGGGATCAATAAATGGTGTTTTCTAGATTGGAAAAAAATTCCTTTAGATAACTCTGCCTGCCATAAAAAGTGTCTTTATGAATCAGACATGTCTAATCATTTCTAAACCATAAAATAAAATAAATTGTAACCTAGACATGATAAAATTGTGCACAGATTTATGCATGATGAAATTCATCCTTTTGTCACCAATTTTGTTCTCAATCATGATTCCCTTTCAAAGACGAATGGGTGCCTTTCATGGAGGAAGAAAGTTTAAGTTGCGCTCATCTAGCTTAAATAAAATATCTTTTAACTAAAGCTATTGAAGAAAATACAATAATATCTTTTTATTAGCTTTCTGTTTAGGCAAGTTTTGGAAAAAGATACTTTTTTTCTAAGTGTATATATAGGCAAAGAATTCCCTGCTTGTTACCCAAAAGTTGCATCTAACACTCCCAAGAGAAGTTTCTTCTAATAGTTGGGATAGCATAAGATTCAGGGAAAGACACGAAAAAATTGCTCTAGATAAAGAATAAATTGGAGTTTGTTTGAAATCTTTGCCAACAATAACAGTGAGTAAAATAAAATTTTTTTTGAATGTCTTCATTACTCTAAAAACATTGCGGTGACTTTTTGATAAAGAGAATACGGGATTACGACGTTTTGCCATTTGCCAGTTCGCCCTATGCCGATTCGCCATAGTCTATTTGCCATATGAGCCAGTTTGCCATATGCCGATTTGCCACAGTTGATTCGCCATACAAAGTACGCACGCGCTCGTCGTAACGCGAGCTCTCGTCATAACGCGCACTCAGCCCAGCAGGGTTAGGTTAGCGTGCGCGCGCTCATTAGGTTAGGTTAGCAATGTTAGCGTGCGACTGTGGCGAATCGGCATATGGCAAACTGGCATATGGCGAAACGACATCATATCAGAGAATACAATTTTTGTTGCCTCCAAGGCTGAAGGGTTATTCCCTCCAAAAACTAGGCTTAAACCTGTTATGTTTTGGTTCTAATATAGGTTTGGAGCCCATGATCTTTTTCAAATACTTCAATTTACTTTATATTCCAATTAAAAAGTTTTTGACAAAAGCTACTAAAAGTAAAATAACAAAAGTGAGCTTTCACATTTGATGCTCTTTTAGAATAATCTAATTGTAAAACAAAGTTTTCCTGAATTCACTTTTCCAGAAAAAAACCCACCACAGTTAGGCCCAGAAATCAGGGCCTTATCGAGATTTCCAGGCCTAACCCAAGGCCCAAATGATAAGCCCTGATGTGATTCCACGCAAGGTTATGCCCGGAAGGTTAAGCTAGGTTAACGCTGAAATAGTCCGGGCCTATTTTATAAACTATTTTATTGCTCACCTAACCTTACCCTACGGGCCTAGCCCTGCTGGGCTTATCTTCCAGGCACATTCCAGCAAGGCTTATCATCCTTGGCATAACCCTCCAAGGCTAATCATCCGGGCTGAGAGTTAGGCCCAGAAATCTTGGTTAGGCCCTGATTTCCAGGCCTAAACGAACAGATTTTTTTCTGGAAAAGTAAAAAAACTCATACTGACCGTTAAACTATCATGCCTAATACTGACTTTTTGCTTTGTTTTGTATTTATAAGAAAAACATCTTCTTCAGTTCACTCCCAATTTGGTTTATCGGTTACTTGAAAACTAATTAAGTTCCCTTTCCTGTGAGGAGATTGAGAAAACCAGTCCTTTGCATCCTTTTCATGTCCTTTGATGAGATTTTGTCTGGCCTCAAAGCAAGTTGCTGTTTTAATTAATATCATGATGTTCAGTGACAAATTTTGGGCATTCATTTCGGGCTATGAAAATCTGCTGGATCATGATTACTCAAATCACTGTTTGTCAAACAACAAAATATATCTAGATTTGTCGAATAACAATGCCAGCTCGATTAGGCCCAGATGACAGTCCTGCAGGGTAAGGCCCTGATGACAAGCCCTGCTGTGTAAGGCCCAAAAGTTCATCTTAGGTTAGCCAATAAATTAATAATGAGGTTTCTCAGGGTATTTGGGGTGTGAAACCTGGCCTTAACTATTTTTATTAATAAAATGTCCTTGGCCCTTGAGAAACAAGTAGAAAATCAGAAATTTTTTTTACCCTGATCCTGCCCACAACCCTTAAGGATGGGGGTCAGTTTTATCCTAAACTAACCTTCCGGGCCTACTAACCTTCCGGGCCTATACCTGTGGAGCTTATTATCTGGGCCTATTTTACAAACTATTTTATTGCTAAAACCTAACCATCCAAGCCTAACCCTGCGGGTCTAATCAAGCTGATTTTGGCAAATTTGGTTAAAAAATGTGATGCGACGAATAGTATGTAATATTTGACTAATTAATGTAGACGGTACACACAGATCTCAGCTTTAGATTTAAGTATCAGTAAAATATTATTTCGATCACGTAACCTTTTACCCACATCTGATTCCCGAGCGCCCCTGATCAGCGCGCTTCAGTCTCACATGTCAATAAAAGGCAAGCCTTAAGATTGTTACCTAGTTTTTCTCCGTGTGCTTATATGTAAGTTATTCAGAGTAGATAACTATAGAGACACCTTTAAGGTTAATTTTTATGTTTTACTACTGTGTGTGTACATTAACTCTTGATAAAGTATTACGAGCATATTTCATATATATATCTTGTCTTTTCTTTATAAAGCCAAGGTGGGTTTAAGTCTTATAAGTATGGGTTAGTGTTATAGTACTCCACGTCTCTTATATAAACCTTGCGATGCTCTTTGAGGATTGCTCAGAATAGTAAGTCTACATTAATATTCAATTAATAAATTACTGTTTAACAAATCATAAATTGGATCGAAGTTTAGATTCAGCAGTTTTCATAGTACCATTCATTTCAAAAGCTAAAAAAAATTTTTTTTACATTATTTTCAGTCACATGCTGAAAAATTACTTTTCAAATCTTTTTACCAAGTAAATGATGAAAGATATGTGGCTGAACAATGTTGTAATGACCTGCCGCAGTCTGAAAATGTAGTTTGGTTCTGGGTGGGACAGTTTGAGGATCAATAGTTACATTAAGAAAGCATAAACCAAAAGAAAAGGAAAACTTCTCTCCAAAAATGTCAAGGGCTGGCATTTCATCAATAAACAGTCCACAGTATTGATTCTTTTCTTGATTGGGAGAGTCATCAATAGGTCAAAACTCCTTACTTTGACCAAAAATACCCAGCTTACACCAAATTTTTTTTGCTTGAGTGTCTAGAAAAATTAATCATGTCAGAGTTCAGACACTTTTGTATATCCTGGCTGGAAATAATTTTTTAACTTTTTTTGTCAAAGGTTGCTGGATGTGCCGGGGTTCGAACTTCTGACCTTCAGATCCCCAGTTAGGTGCCATAACCATTAGGCCATGATGACCCAGCCTTGATCATAGAGTGCTCATGTTTGTTGATTGAGTTGGTTTGTTCATATGGGGACGTGTTCATG
>Ga0194133_10005777_pt1 | contig 15610 bp, 17 predicted proteins | sample TA2KigOf40mmetaG_FD_155448 | JGI IMG/M metagenome (GOLD analysis project Ga0194133, IMG submission 155448) | Freshwater microbial communities from Lake Tanganyika, Tanzania - TA2015055 Kigoma Offshore 40m | ecosystem: Environmental > Aquatic > Freshwater > Lake | place: Tanzania: Lake...
TTTAAGTAATAAATATGTTTTAAAGCGGATAATAGTGATTACCTATAAGTTATTATAAATGAAGTTAAAATTGTATGATTGAGTGAAAATAATCATAGAGACAGGTGATTTTAGCACCAAGAAAAATCACCTAACCGCCACCTCGCGAAGAATAAAAGGATAGAGTGGAATATTTAGCCAACCAATAGGTTGTTACCAGTAAATTTCAAATTGCATCACCTCCCTCAATTTTTTGAGCTTTTAAAAATATTTTTGGATATTTGGATAGCTTATAGAAATATCTATAATTTCTAGGGTCATTTTTTTGAAATTTTGAGCTGGAGGCTAGCTATAATTTTTTCTCCGTTAAATATTAAGCTATTGAGCATATTTTTAGATTTTTGGACGACGACGACTTTATTGCTTACCTAACCTAACCAACCCCCTAATCCTAGCCCTGCGGGGCTACCTACTCCGTCGTCGTCATCAACAAGAAAAAACACCTAACTGCCAGCTCGAGAAGCTTAGAGGAAAAATATTAAACCCTCCCAAGCAACCTTCAACAACGTCCTCCCCCCCCCAAAAAAAAATATTTCAGGCTGAGTGTCCCTTTTCAGCACACTTAGTTCTCAAATAACAAATGATTTTGTATGGAAATCACAAGCTAGGTTCCACTCATTCACTTTAGATTTCTGTCAAGCTACTTTATATCTCATAATTTGAGATGCAGTGACTAATTTGATCAGATTTTATTAGAATCTGCACCATCTCTTCCACCTTACATGAATTATTTAGAAATTTTTTGTCCACCATAAAATGAAAGATCCTCAAGGTGGCCCCTGAAGTCAATAATGGAAGGGCTTTATAGGTTGAAAAAAACCATACCAGGGTTGCAGGCTGCAGTCTCCCTGATGATGTTAAACAAAAATCTGCTTTTCATCACACTTGGTTCTCAAATAACAAAGGAAAGGTCTGAAAAGAATCTCTGATCCAAAGACTGTGAGAGCAATTCAGAAACTAGAAAAACTCGTCCCAGAATATTTCCTCGAATGGATCATATGTCCTAAGGAAGCAAAAATTATCAGTTTTGTAACAAAAATTAATACCCTCAACTTTTATAAATCCAGTAAAATTTCAATGGCGAAAATGACACAGATTCAAAATTCAAGTGCTACTGTTAAATTGAATCTGATTTCAACTAAATATTTTGTTCTAAATCAATATTTTTGTAATTTTTAGGGATTTTCTGATTTATGGATATAAATTTTGATATAATTTGGTTTGTCTAAGGAAACTATTGATATCTGGTTAATCTATGAAGCCACCAAATCTAGTAAATCTATTTTAATTGAACTTTACAGCTGCAGGCACAATTTAGTTTATTTTCGTAATTATAAATTAAAAGTTTATCTCTAGTGCTTTAGCAATTTTTTAAAACTTCCAAGAGATAAATTACCAAACAAATTAAGGTTAGATTACTAGTAGGTCGAGGGTTTGGTCAAGCACTAGTCCTGCTTGGTTGATTAGGCCTGTGCTGGCAATGCCATAGGTAATATGAAATTTTGCTGAAGGCCCTAGAGATAGACGAGTGGGATATCCAAGTCATCCCTGGGGCCTACCTTGGATCGGGGCCAAACTCCTTGGAGAATTGAAAAGAGATTAGGGGTTGATCTATCCACTATTTTAAGCATTAAAACTAGGCCCTAGCTTAGAAAGTTTTGCATCGTGTAAACCTGTGGTAAACGAAATATTTTGAATCTCTTCATAGATTTCAACAGAAGCCCAAATGTTTTGAAATTGCCTAATTTAATGTAAAATCAATTCTTACCCGACGTTGCGTGTTTTGTTGATTCTATTTGAGGACTTTTAAACTTCCATTTCTCAAAAATTGATGCTTTTACAAACTAAGCTGGAACATGTCAGAGTTTTCCCGATTGAGGAGGCCAAAAGCCGGGGACACCGAAGAAGATATTCTTGATCAAATGAAACAGTTTCACTTGGAATCCAATGAAGGTAAAAAATGAAATTAACCACCTTTTATTGAGCTAGTATTATTCAAAGCTCAATTTGAGAAGAATGGACGGATTAATGCATGTGTATTTTTACCCCCTAGAACGTTTTGCATTTTAAACAAAATATCAGTTATATTTTTCTGATATAGGCGACACCATTGTTCGAAAAATTCAAAAAGACGCAAAGGAGGAAAACAAATTTGATTCAAGGTCTACATCCGATCGACATCTAAAGAGGCAACACGAGGATAAAAAAAGTAAGCCCACTGTACAAACAATTTTCTTTTACTTTACATTATAAAATTGAAAATTATCTAAGATCTTTCGTGTGGTGTTCTCAAGTCAACAGTGGTAGAGAAAGATGTCTTTTTTAAAGATGATAGGTGAGAAAGAAAAATTTCTAATAAAATTAATTTTTTATGACCATGATTAAATATAATCTCGAAAAATCATTCTCTTTTCCAGCTATTCCTCAGCTTTTATTGAGCGTAAATCTTTTCCAAGTGTAATGAAACTTGACAAATCCTTGCTCAATGAAAATCTGTTTAAAAAAACATCTTCTGCCAAAAAATCCAGTATCTTTGCTCAGCAAATGAAAATGAAAGGTTTATCAAATTTTCAAATTTTAAATTTTATAAACATTTTTTTCTTTATTATGATATTGTTTTAGGATTCGATCATATGTCAACGTCTCCTTATCCAGAGGTTGCGTCGACTAGGTCAAGCACAAGATTTGAGAGAGATTTTGGAACAGAGAGCTTGTTGCTCAAAAATTCCAAAATCCTCACTGCCGACGAATCTAAAGGAATCCACGATGGCAATGTAAATATTTTGAATTCTAAAACAGAGGATCAAATCTTAAAAGATAAGGTAAGAAAATTGTGCAAAATGACTATCGATAAAATCAATGTGCATGAAGAGTTACAGACGCTCGTACTATAAGCTATTAAAGTTATCTTTGTTATGTTTTTATTTTAAATCAAACTGCTATTTTTAGGAATCGCTTCTTAAAACTTTAGACAAGTCCATAGTCGACTTTCTTATGAAAAAGAAGAAGGCGATCGATCATTTTCAACCTGAACCTGAAGCCTTTGAAAGCTCCATTTCAGTTGTTTCACAGAAGTCAAATGTAAGTTAAAACATTTTTTAACCCCTATGCAAATGCTGGTCTTAAACGTCTCAGTTAAGGAGCATTTTTTAATTTATGCTTATCAATTAAAACTTAAAGGAAAAAGAAGTTTCTTTCATGGAAGTGGAGGAAATCAAAGACCCATCGGACGCCCATTCGGAAAGTAATAATGCCGGTGAAAGTTTGGATATCGATGAATTGAAAAAGTTTGTTAACATGGAGAAAGTTGAAGCTGAGAAACTTGAATGGATGAAAGATGTGGGTGACGAAAAAGAAACTCGAGTCCCGATACAATTTAATGCAAGGTATGCTTGCAGATATTTTAAAATTAAAACTTTTATTACTTGATTTTCAACCTAGGTTTGACTTCAGTGGAAATTTGCTCCCTTTCGTTAATGAAGATATTTCAATAAGATCTGGTCTCCATCACCATGGTGAAGAACCTAACAGACCAGGATACTCTCTGGATGAATTAATGACTCTCTGCAGAAGGTAAATGTCACAAAACTTTTTAAACTTTTTTTTTTCATTTCCTATTTTGTGAATTACATTTTTACAGCAAATTTCCGCAACAAAGAGCTATTGCATTCACAACTATAGCAAACGTAATAAAAAGTTTCAAACAAGGAAAATTTGACGGCTGCTTTTTAAACAATAAAAAACTCCTGGAAGAACTTATCATGGCAGACTTGGTAATCAAAGTATATACATTTTAGATTTCTTTCTGTCATTTACCTAATTTGTCCACAGGTGTTTCTTCTGAGAATTGGTCTTGATGACAACACATCTGTTTCTATTCTGGATTCTGTAACTCTTTGCTTAGCAGAGTTAATAGATAACGAAATCGAAGAGGTTGCTTTAGATTCTCAGTTTTTTGCCTCCGTCAGTAACGGATTTTTACAACCTTCTCTTCAGGTATCTATTCAGATTTTGTTCTCAATTCATCTCTAAATTTGAAATGTTTTAGGTGAAGATTTCAAACGATGAAAACTTTCAAAAAGAGGCTCCTGAACTGAAAGATGTTCAAATAATAAGAGCTGATTTAATTCTTGGGCTTCTTCGCATGGATACCGTAGAGAGGATTTCATACATTCTTAATGAAATTCGACCTGAGAGTCAGACTACTATCGTTAATATCTTCAGAATTCTCACTAGAATGGCTAGACACTCTTTGTCTACTGCTTTAAAAATTGTTCAATCCAAACCCTTAATGGACTGTATCTTTGCGAGTTTCCTTCCTCTGACTTCGGCATTGTCAGCATTGGTGAAAAAGTTGTACGGTACACCTGTCCACAATGCCCTTAAGCTTGTAAGAGTTCTAATGTCATGGAGCAAAAGTCTCACAATCGAACTCTTGACCAAATACGAGGTCGGACACAGGATCTTGTGCTACATGTCAACCGAACCGAGGTAACTTGTTAAATCGATCAGTGAAAAGTACAGTTAGACTCACATTGTTTCTAAAAAAAAGTATCAGCATGGTCTTCAAGACTTCTTTAAATTATTTTTGTAGTGATTTAAGAGCTGTGCCAACACAAGAGGTTCTTCGACTCATAATAGAGGCTTGTCGAGGATGGATTGTTTGCTTGAGATATGGTTTAGAAACTCAACGGTTTTCTGAATTTTTCCCTATCATCATGTCACATTTGAAGTACCTAAACGCAAACGTGTCAATGAATCAGGTAAAGAAAATTCCTTTACAAGTCAGTGTCTAGAGGGTGCTGCAATTTAAAAAAAATTCTGTGTACTAATAGGCTGATCTTGGAGCTAAGTTCAGCTATCATCATGCCACAGCTATTCTGGAATTAATCAGTGCAGCCATTTGCTGTGCATCAAGCAGACTGGAAACTTTTTCCAATGTTGATGTCCATCTTGTGCGAGATCAGTTATTAGATTGGTCGAATTTCACCTCTCATTTGGGCATCATAGACGTGATAGAATTAAGTTTGAAAAAATGGATTTTTCAAATTCATAACTGTCAAAGCAATGTTCAACCCTTCTGTTACAACCTACTCGACTCTGGACTCACGCTTTATGCAACGTACATTGAAAGATATTCCGTGTCTGGTAAAATCATGTCGAGATTATAAATTTTTCCTTCAGTTAAAATAGTCTTCACTTTTCATGTGGAGTTTAAAGTCTTGTTAAAATTTAAGATTTCTAAAAGTCCAAGGATTTAATTTCGGATTGAGATTAATCGAAAAAATTAATTACAGAAAACTACGACCCAATTGCCTTATTGACCAAATTAGAGGACTTAACTCCCTTCGTCTGCCAGCACCTTTTAAAAAATAGTTTTTTTTCTGGAATGATGAGGCAAGTATTTTTTATCGCATATGCTTTCACCCCTGCTGCTCTGTCAAAAAATTGCCTGTAGATTGATACTCGATTTCAAACGATGAACTTATTTTTTTACAGTGAAATTCTTCAACATTCAGTCGTATCTAAAGAAGAGTTTATTGAAGGCAGAAGACGTGACCCTGACAATCTTCCATCTCTGGGTAGCATTAGTCTTCAAGGAGACATTTTACCGACTTTAAGAGAATCATCACCTTTCAAAACTGTCAATTCTATATTGCTGTTCATCAAGGCAGCTCTCAGGCAACTTTTCAAGGATACAATGAAACTTTTACTCTAATTTTCATTTTACAAACTAACTATTTTAGGGCTCATTCAAATCTTTCTCTACCTGAAGTTTGTGATTTTTTAAGACAAGAAGACCTCGCCATTTATATTCGAAAAGTTGTCAGCGTTAGTTACAAACAGTCTTCTTCAAATTGGTTCATCAAGCCTGAGATAACTTTTCTGCAGCTTCTCATAAATTTAAATCATCAGGTATTATCAATTTGAACTTTTCAAATGGCATTAATCCTTTCGAGCCTGAAACATCAAACTCTTTTTGTTGAAGTTGGAAATAATTGATCTTACGTTAATGTGGCAATTGGGTTGTGTGTTAGCTGCCAACTATCAAGTTGGCGAGGAATATTTTGTAGAAGAAATACTCAAGGATGTCATCTTCAATTCAAAGTACATCAACAAGACATTAACTGTAACGTGGCTCGATTCTTCAACTGGTATAAATAAGCTTTTTGAAACCCATTACCCATCAAGTACATTTGGTTTATTTCAGATAAAATGCCAAATCTTTCACCTGAGTATGTTATTCCTCAGATGCTGAAATTGTATGTCAGGTAATGTTGGTACTGCCTTCCCAAATTTCTTTCACGAATTAACATTTTTTTGTCAACATAGACTTCTGCTTCCGAATGAAAAAGAAATCGTCAAGTCAAGGTTTATTTGCCAGAAACTGTGCTTTTCAACTCACACATTGACTATCAACTCAAATGGTGAAGCTTGCTTACCCAACGACTGGCCTTATATGCCTCTCCTCTCAGTTCTGAACAATCACACAAAGCCAGGTAGCGACCAGACAAAGTCTGAAGACTTGGAAATTTGGTTTGTCCAGTTAAGCTTGCAGTGGATTTACTACATGAACAGTACTCAGAAGGTATTCATACCTCACGTTGGTGTTCACTTGAAAATGCTTTTTATTAACAAGATGCTTTTAAATCAAGGTGAGCCAGCAGCTATCCCATTCAAGTGTGGCATTTCGACTCACGAGATTATCTACTGTATTTTTGGCTACTTCTAGTAAGCTATTTTCTGAAATGTAACCAAAAATGAAATTCATATTGACCAAACAATTATTTCTAGACTTGTTTTTTGACAATGTGATCCATCGTTTCCTTGAGCTCAACCTTAAGGATTTGCTCTCTGAAAATGGTTGCCCGATTTTCAGCGATCCCATTCCTGGCCTCGACTCATTCCATGAGTTTTATTCTCAACTAGTTGAGCAGTTTCAAGCAGTTTCGTACGGAAACGAGCTTTTTGCATTATTCATCTTGCTTCCTTGCACAAGGTTCAATGATGCAAAATATAGGTATATTGGTCTTTTTTTAATCTCTGGGTTTGATTAAAATAATACACTTAACTTAAAATTTCAGAACAATATTGTGGAATGATCAGCCTGAAGCTTTGAGAACTATTGTGCTGAGTCCCAAAAATTTACCAAAGGGAATGGAGATTGAAGTTTTTGTAGAAAGTGACAAAAGTGCCACCCTGGATTTGCTGAGGGCCTACTTAAAATCTCTACTGTCTAATACAGTTGTTGCTAAGCGAAATCCTCTTTTATACGAGATTGCAATAAAAAATGTGTGCCTCGGTTGCAAAAAAATCGAAACTTTCAAGGCAGAAACACTCTCTCAAGTTCAGAAACTAAAAAGAGAAGACTTATGGGAAAAGTTTCAATGAGATTACTTACTTGAGTTTCATTAAAGAGCTATCTTAAATAAATTGTTATCAAAACTACTATTCAAAACCTTTTTAATCATAACACTGGTGTTTCAAATTCCAGAATGGATGAGTCGTCTTCTCAGCTAGAGCCAACAGAAGACCCTTCTTCTGAGACAACTCAGGAGGAAACTGACCCATCTACCATAATCGTCATTCATCCAGGATCAAAGTATCTCAGGATTGGACTTGCCTCGGATGTTGTACCTAAAAAGATGTTACATGCCATTGCAAGGAGACGTAAGAGCACTTTACCCCAGCATTGCAGAGTGGACTCCCTCTTAGTTCCAAAGGTGACAATTTTTAAAGGATTTTTTTTCTAAAATCTCCAACCTTATTTTCTGATTGGAATAGGCAAATCTCACAGAGGATCGGGTTAACTTTGTGACTGATGTTAGTCAACGCTTGGGTCAAATGCTTCAAACTTCCTATCGGTCTGATGGCCGGAAACGTTTCATCGACAAACGAGTAGCTTCCTTAAATGCAGCAGCAAATAAAGTTGAAACAGTACCCTTGGATGACTTAACAGAAAATTATTTGCCAAAGAAGAACTGGTAAATTTAGTCTCTAATGTAATATTTTTGCTTTAAAATATAAAATATTTGAAGGCTAGAAACAAAGGAAGATTTCATCGTTGGTGACGACATTTTGTACCTTAACCCAGAACTTCCATATAATGTTGTATTTCCTATTCAACGTGGTGATGTGAATCTAGCAAAGTCAGTGGGTATGTAGCATTAATACCATTCGCTAAGTTATTATTGATCATGATTCATAATTTTACAGGCGGATCGGTGACAGCCGTTTTTGCAGATCTTGAACAAATTTGGACATTTGCCATTGAAAATCTTCTTCAAATTAAGATTGCAGACTTAAACAAGTATCGAGCAGTGCTGATCATTCCTTCAATCTACCATGTAAAGAAATTATTTTTTAACTTTGTGTTAATTTTAATTTTATCTAAATTATTTTTCAGCACTCTATTTTAAAGCATTACATGTCATCTTTATTGCAAAACCTTGGCTTTAGCAAAGCTTTCGTTTTGCAAGATCATGTTGCAGCTACGTTTGGAGCTGGACTTGGTGAGCATCTTCATTGACAAATAAGAGAAAGAACACAGTTTAGTAAGTTGAGAATCTTTATCAATTTAGGTTTTGCTTGCGTCGTTGATATGGGTGATCAAAAAACGTCGATTTCATGTGTAGAAGATGGCATATCCCATTCTCAGACGAGGATTCATCTGGATTATGGTGGAGGTGACATAACTCAGGTTTTTTTGAGATATTACTAAATTGCATTGATCAAAATTTAAAGTCATTTCTTCTATTGCAGGTTTTTCACGATTTATTAAAGAAAGTTAACTTTCCATACCAAGTAAGGAAAAAATTATTTTTTAAGTATTGATTTGATTTGTTTGATGATTATTTGGTTATTAGAAATGTGATCCTCATCTCAATTGGTGGGATGCTCAGCTGTTATCTTACATAAAAGAAAAAAACTGCCACTTGGATTTGGACATTTGTGGCATTGCAGAGCAAGAAGTATTTGTATGTCTTCCCGGTGTGTACCACTTTTTTATGGTGTATCGTCAACCCTTTCAAAAATGTTTTCTCTCACAGGAGATGAAATGACAAAACGATACACTTTTTACTTGAGTGATGAATGCCTGCTCGCACCCATGGCTCTCTTCTATACAGATCTCTTCGAAATAACCTCTGACAATAATAATGACATGTGCAAAAGGACTAGATTTCACATAAAAAATCCTGGCGATCCAGAGGACCCTCATGACCAAATATACCTCGCAGAGACAAGCAGAAAATATACAAAGGTTTTTACGAAAAATTTTGAACTTTAATATAATATTTATTTGACTAGACTTTTATGATTTTTTTAGGCAGGAGAAAATACTGCAGGGGAGACAGCAACTGGTAACCCTTTTTCCATGAAATCAAACAATTCTGGAACTAAATATTTTTGTAAGTTAATTTTTACTTAAATGTTTAGGTGATAACGAGCAAACTCAAACGTTGGATGACGATCTAGACCTTGCAAATGACGAAACTAACCTTGGAGGTGAGTTACAATTAAAATAATTATCAATATTTTGTTAAGTTTGCTTAGTTGATTGATGTTCAAAGTTTTTTTTTATTGAATTATCTTAGCACTGAACCCTATGAGCTCAGGGTCTGATGATGTCCTTCTACTTCCATTGGATGTTGCCATTAAGAAAAGTATAGAATCGTGCAGTTCTGATGAGCTAAAGAAAAAGATGTATAGTTGCATTCTTATTGTCGGAGGAGGACTTAGAATGAAGGGCTTACCAAAATTTCTCAATCAGCGCCTTGTAACTATGGTAAGTGGAAGGAAGAAATTTGATATATGCTCCTCTGAAGCTCTTGAATATCCTAATACTGCTAATTTAGATTACACCTTCGTCTCGCTCAGACCCAATAGAAATTATTGTGGATCCTAAAGATATGACATCCGAAAATACTACTTGGAAGGGTGCTGCAATCTTAGCTTCTTTGGTAAAAAGTTAATTTCTCAAGTTTGATCAGACTTTAGTGTAACAAATATTTTAGGAAAGTGCAAGAGAATTGTGGATCAGGAATGATGAGTGGCAAAAATTCGGGCAAAGGGTTCTTCGAGAGAAAGCACCATTTCCTTGGAGCTAATTTGATGGCCTTCTTTGGATGCAATTCATGAACTTAATTTAAACATTCGAGAAAATTTTATTTACGCTTTTGTATTAAGTTATTCATGTTTAAAAGAAAAGCTGTCATACATCATTCCCTTTTTATTGAAAATTTTTCATCATTTTTTTGCATTTCCAATATATGATTATTTTCCAACAGGGACCCTGTTGGGGATGAGGGGACTTCCCTCATTTGCTGGCGAATCCCTGACTCAATGACTCAGTATCCCTGGGTTCATGGAAGAGCACAGGTCGGACTCGGGCTTCCTTTAAAAAACTTGACCCGGGCCTAACTGTATCATTTGTTTGTTTGTTTAAAAATGATCCCCAAAAGAATGTTAAAAAAAATCTTAATTCCATCATTATTTACATGGTTTGTGATTATCAAAAAGTAGTAACTAAAATGACCCTGCAGCCTGATAACTAAAAACTCAGCTTTGGTTTTTCTATGAAAACTATTAGTAGTAATATTTACAAAAAAATAATTTGGCTAAAAGGTTGAAAGGAAATTATTAATCCAGAAAGACTCCTATAATCCTGTGCTTGATGTAAACAAAGATATCTACATTTCTGCGAAAATTCTACTTTTACTCAAAGGCTCGGACGGCGGGCTTTTTTCGAGCCTTGTACCATACTTAAACGTTATGCGGCGGACCGAAAATCAAACCGGGCTGTCGAGCTCGAGTCTAGGCTCGTTCCACCTCTAATGCCATATTTTGGATTTTGGAATGAAGAATGAAAAAGTGAAAAACTAGATTAAGATTGTGTTTGATTGAAAACTTGAAAAGTAATGGATAAGAGTTGATTTAATTTCTAACCGTTTAAAAATGATGGGACCCGAGATTGATGTGGCTGCCTTATCGCAACTGTCATCTGAGAATTTACGAGTGCTTTTGAGAAAAATTCCTGGACCAAAAGATTTGATCATTGAAAGTTCTCTAATGAAGGCTCTCGATAAATTTGCTGGAATGGCTCTCATCAAAAGCTGCGGAGTTGATAAAGTATTTAAACTTGAAAATAAAGACGCTGGTGATTTTGTAAAGTTCACTTTTGGTCTTCGTGAAGTCTAGTTATTGTCATTTGATTTCATTTTTAGAATCTGTTTCTTCAACAAGAGTTTACTTTGTGTGTCCTGTCGTCCTGACTACCAAAAATGTCGTTGAGCAAATCTCAAATGCATTGCTACCAAATCCAAATCTCTCATTCCATATCGTTTTTGTTCCGCGTGCTCTTCAACAAGCTCAAAGGGTCATCGAGGAAGAGGGGCTTTATGGGAAAATTTCCATCCATGAATTTAGTTGGTTAGTTTAAGATTTGATCTTATAAAAGCTTTGTTTTTAAAATTTTACTGTCCATTAACTCTTGCTAGGGAAATTATTCCTCTCGATTGTGATTTATTAAGTCTTCAACATCCATCAATTTTTGAACAAGTATTTGTTGAAGAGGACCTGTCGTTGCTCTCGTCTATCCCGAGATCTCTCTTGGGTATACAAGCGCTGTTTGGAAACATTGGAAATCGGTATGGGATAGGGAAAAATGCCATCACAGCTCTTGATCAGGTTTGTTGTGATTTTAATTTAATTGAAGAAGACTATCTGATGGTCGAAACCATATTTCAGTTGGAAATATTTGAATCAGTCAATCCTAATGCTAGACCAATCAAGGGAGAAATTTCGTCGTTGCTCATCGTCGACCGCAACGTGGATTATGCAACGTGTCTATTGTCACCAGTTACTTATGAATCCTTGCTGGATGAAGTTGAGCGTTACAAAACTTTTTTCTTCCAAGCCATTTTATTCACTTTTTCCAAACATACCTATTTTGCAGGTTTTCAATATCGTTTGTGGTACAGTTGAGCTTGACCCAAATAGGGTACCCTTAGATATGCCCAACAACCAGGTTGACAATCGTCATAAAATTCATAAAGTTTAAGTTCTGCTTTTAATCTAAATTTCAGATGGTTGTTAAGCTTCAATTAAGCTCAAAGGATAAAATGTTCGAAAAAATACGTAACAAGCATTTTGCAACTATTTCTGCATCCTTAGGATCCTATGCTAAACAAATAAAACAAAATCAGGTTCAAAAGTTATCAATTTACTTTTATTGTTGAGGAACATCAATATTAAATTTAAAGGAATTGAAACTTTACAGAGTCGAGCAACATCCATGTCAATTAATGACATGAAATCATTTGTACAAAACAACCTAAAAGATCTCCAAACTCAGCTGAAAGCTGTTGCAATTCATATAGGTGCTGCAGAAGCTATCCAAAAAGAAAAAGGTAGATGTTTTGTTTCAAGGCTCAACTTTTACCGTTCTGACGATGAAATATTTTCAAGGTCCCTTGTGCGAAATTCTTCTGTCTGTTGAAAGAGATGTCGTTCTCGGCACAGGCTATAAAGATGCCCTCATTTTGTTAGAAGACCTGATGGCTCAAAGTTATGACATTGAAATAACTTTAAGACTATTATGCCTAGTTAGTTTGGCAAATCAGGTAAGACTCAAGATGCTCAAATTTAAGATCTTTGTAAAATTATCGAAACATTCCAGGGGATTTTTTCTGGTGACGCTGGTCGGATCAAGTCTCAATTTTTGCAAACGTATGGTTTCCACCATTTGATAACTTGGGACCGGGCAAAATCTATGGGGCTTTTGGGAGTTAGAGACTCAGGGTTGGTGGTGACCAGAGAGAAGAGTTCAACCCAGGCCAGCTTAGTTTTACCAAACTTTCAGACGGTGGGTGCTTTTTCGATCACTGTAGTATTTATCGATGTGAAGATTACTAAAAGTTCTTAAAAATTAGGTTGCAAAGAAATTTAACTTAACCTCAAAAATATTGCCTCAAGCTCAGCCTTCTACAGCCTCACCAGCTGGTTTAGAAGGAAGTGGGAGTCCAGGTTACATATTTAATGGAATTTACCAACCATTAGCTTGCAAGATTGTGGAAGAAATTGTAAAGCCCTCAATCACAAAATCTACATCATTAACAGATGCATTGAAAGAACTTCAAATACCCATAAGATCAGGTAAATCAACTCTCCACTCAAAAAAAAATGTTTGAACAATAGCATACTTTTATTTCTAGTCACAAATAATGCACAATCATCTTCAAGGGTTTTCCTGGTGTATTTTATTGGTGGTTACACCCTAGCAGAGGTTGCTGCTTTCAGGCTTATGCAGGTTTTTAAACACTCATCCCGATCTTAAATTTTGAAACATGTACACCTTTCTCATTAATTTTCAGGCCACTACAGGTTGTCAATTTATCATAGCAGGGAGTTGTAACATCTCCGGAAAATCTCTTGTTCAATCTATCATTACTGAAGATTTATGAAAGTTTTAATTTATCCATTTACTATCACATACTTTCTTTTATAAATGATGCTTTTATGTTATCCATTTTCATTTTTTTGTTAATGATCCCAATTAAGAAATGCTTAAGTTTCTCTACATTTTCTTTATATTTAATCAAAGCTTGACGATAAGGGTGAACAAAGCAACAACTAAGTATGAATGTATCGCTTACGATGAAAATGCAAAATCAGAATCGGTGTCAAAGAATTTTCTAAGACCACAAAAGTTAGAAATTGAATAGATTTCTAAAAGACTAGATAAAGTTGCAAACATAGATTTTAAGTACTGGGAAAACTTAAAAAATCTTTGGATTTTAAACAAGCAATCGACCAATTGATTAAGCTTGCAATTTAGTCAAACAACTGGATGTATTGGGACCAGTCCTATTTGGCTCAGTACTGCAGGAAATGGGAATAAAGCTTTAACTGAAAGCAACATGGTTGAGTGAAAGATTAGTGTGATTCAAATGAATAGAAGAAGTCCTCTACACAAATTTTTGTGATGTGGAAAAATGACTTTAATGAATGGATCCCTAATATTTTCACTCCTTTTTTTAATTTATACATTTGTTTAGTGTACTTTAACCAACATCATAATAGAAATCACTAAGTACTAAAACATGACAATTTTTAGAGACAGCCATTTCCCTTATTGCCTTTTGTGATTAGAAGTATCTAAATTTCTTGATGCAGTCACTCCCGATGTCGACAACGACAACGTGTCTGTCTTTCAGAACGGCAAGTCCAGTGGGCCATTTCATCTTGTACCCGTGAGAGTCTATGATAGAATAAAGAGTCCCAGTGTTGTAGTGGAAAACCTAAAAAAGTAAGACGATTTAGAACGAATCTCCAAACGTCAAAGAGAGTTTAGGTGAATTGCAGTTAAACTTTATGCCTTCATAGATTTTTTTGCTGAGTTGAAAAACCCAAGTAACCTGAATGTAAGACTTTGACTTTGCTCTCTCTGTTCTTGTTGCAAGCAGGAACCCATGGTCGTCGCAAACTATTCCTCCATAACGACCTTTTCCCTTTCCTTGGGGGAATATTTCACGAACGAAAATTCCATCAGATGTGAATACCTAAATTTTTAATCTTGATCAAGGATTTGTTCACAAGTTTTTATTTAGAAAATACAGAACCTGAATTCTAGAGTCTGCCACCACAATGTCACCGTTTGGGGCAATTGTCACAGACGACAGATCTTTGAAGTGACCCTTTTCTGTTCCTGGAGATCCAATATTTCTCATTAGTTTGCCCGACGGTTCTAAAACGAGCACAGAGCCAATTCCGATGTCGGCAACATATATGTTTCCGTCGGCATCCACAGCAACGTCTATTGGCTCTTTCAAATCATCATGGCTGATTGAAGAAATGGTTTGACCATTTACGTTAACTTCCGAGATCATTTTAGAACGCCTAAAGATATTGACACTTATATTGGAATAATGAGATATGAAACTTAAAGAAAATTTACCAGTTCACAAAGAATATATTTTCCTGGCCTTTGGGGATACAAATTCCTGTGACAGACCCACCCTCGAGACCTTCATTACTTATGTGGCCTTGAAGTTCAAGGTTCGACGTGAGCTTTTTCAAACGAATATTGCCTGTGTCGACGACAAACACACTATCGTTGACATCCACAGCTACTCCACAGGGTTGTAAAAACTCTTTATCCTTCGACCCAGATGAACCAAAAACGATCTATGATCAAAAGGATTCAAAAATAATTAAATGGACGAATAAGTTTTGAAATTTGGTATTTACCAATGGTGAATTGTGACTTGTAACATCGAAAAACAAAGGACAATTTCTAATTGGACGGTCAAATATAACCACCTTAAAAACAAAGTTTGAATAAAATTTCTATCACGAACTGCCAACAGAAATCTATATATATAAATGTGAGATTCTGTGTCTGTGTGCACGAATCTTATGACCATATATGGCCGTGCAAATCTCAAACCAAAACCTATAAATAGGGCTTCGTTGCAGGTCTTTCCTTCCGTGTCTGACTGACACTTGAGGCGACAACATGTCGCCCAGGGGGGAAGGCGTCAAGGAGGATGAAGGGGGTGTAGGGGGGTTA
>Ga0194133_10005778_pt1 | contig 15605 bp, 11 predicted proteins | sample TA2KigOf40mmetaG_FD_155448 | JGI IMG/M metagenome (GOLD analysis project Ga0194133, IMG submission 155448) | Freshwater microbial communities from Lake Tanganyika, Tanzania - TA2015055 Kigoma Offshore 40m | ecosystem: Environmental > Aquatic > Freshwater > Lake | place: Tanzania: Lake...
TTCCCTAAATGAACATCACTATAAACAGTAGGTCCGCAAACATATAACCCGACTAGTGGCGGATGAAGCGGCTCAAACTTTTCTTTGGTTCTTGTGAGGGTATTATATATAAAGAGCTTACTATCCATGCTGCAAACTTAAAAATTGAAAATCGATTTTCAGGGGGTATTCAATGCTTTTATTTTAATTCGAGGTCAGTTCTTACCGGGAAATGATCTGAAAGTTTCTTATCAATGATTAGGTAATTCTTTATACTGAACTCAGGGGATGCGAAAATATAGTCTATCTGAAAATTTGGGAAGGCACCATTGTAGGTTACTCCAAATCCGCTTCCCTTTTCTCGGAAGCCATTATTCATTCCTGAGGAAATAGTTTTTACTGTATAGGAGATTGGGGTATCATTAAAATCGCCGGCAACAATATAGGGTGTTGTGCAGGAGTCGGTGTGATTTTTTACCATCCTGACTTGATTTCCCCGCTTTATAAATGCATTTTTCAATCTGCTACCGATTTTTTTGGAAGATTCAACATCCGTATCGATATCTTTTTTAACCTTTTGCAGGTAGCGGTAATCTTCAGGTTGAAAACTAATGGACTGGAAATGTACATTATAAACTCTAAAGATTTTATCATCTTTTTTTAGGTCAGTCCAAATCGCTTCATTCCAATTCATTTTTTTAGCAAATTGAATGTTCCCCTTATTCATGATCGGAAATTTGGAAAAGATTGCCATACCCATCGCTTCATAACCATTGTCTGTTGATGGTTTGAAAAAATAATGCTCCGTATTAAGGATTTCAAGTATATGTTTCCTGAAATTATAATCTCCCCGTTTTCTTGTAAAAAATTCCTGGAAACAGATCACATCAGGTTGTTCATTTCGGATTACATTTAGAATTTGATCTTTGGTAAACTGATCATTTTTATCTCCAAATTGCTTGAAGTTATGAACATTGTAGGTCATGATCCGAATAAAGCTTTTAGATGATTTAGGAACCATGATAGCTGTATTTTCTCTGAATCCAATGTAGTTTAGGACTACATTCCACCCTAGAAGTATTCCTATTATAGAGATTAGGGCAAATTTGGGCCAACGAATCAGCCAGTAAATAATAAAAAAGGCATTGATGATAAATAGTGCCGGATAGGCAAGTCCGAAAAATGGTGCTAACCACAAAGATGATGGATCAATGTAGGATGCGAGATAACTAAGCAGTAATGAAAGTACGGCAAAAATATTAGCGGTAAGAATGAACTTGCTAAACAGATGAATCCGGGGCTTCTTTCGATTGAACTTTGCCATTATTTTTTACTCGCTCTGAATAAGGCCTCCTTCTCAGATTTATTAAGGCTTTCATAACCTGATTGTGAGATTTTATCCAAAATTTTATCAATTGTTTCTTGATCAGTCTGTATTTCTTTTTGAATGAAATTACCTTTATTTTTTACCACTTCAAGTTTAGCTTTCTTTTTCAGGATTTTACTTAGGTCTCGACCCCCATTTAACTGTTTTATGAAAATAAATCCCAAAAAAGCCCCGCCAATGTGCGCAATACTTCCTCCGGGATTTCTTCCAGCCATACCAAGAATGTCAAAAACGAAGTATGCGATGGCTAAATATTTTAATCTAACCGTTCCAAATAGTAAGAGCCGAATGGTGTATTCAGGGACCAGTGTTGCAGTAGCAATTACTACAGCCATTACGCTTGCAGAGGAACCCAAGAGAATAGAATTTTTTAAAGATCCGCTGAAGACGGGTAGAGTATTGTAGGCCAATAAATATAACAAGGCACCGGCAATTCCACCAGCTAGATAGGTAAAAATAAACTGGCGTTTATTTAGAAAATCTAAAAAAATGATTCCCATCCAGTATAGCCAAAGAAGGTTGAAAAGAATATGGAAGAACTCGCGCTGAACGAACATATAACTTATGATGGTCCAGGGTTTGTAAGCAAGGGTTTCCAAATTTGCCGGCATGGCTAACTGCCGGTTGAGCCAGTCGGCGACAGTTGTGCCGGAACCGAATAAAAAACCGATAACTGCGAACAGGCCTAAACCAACAAATACCAGAATATTTAGGCCAATGAATAAAAAAAGTGGATTTCCTGAGCGGAATGCCTTGAAAAATAATTCATTCAATAAATTCTTATTCATAAAAATTAGTGTGGCGTTTAAGATGCCACATTTTTACTAAAATAAAACCAAAAAGGGCTCCTCCCAAATGTGCAAAGTGTGCAACTGAATCGCCCGAGAGTTGTTCAACCCCCAGAAATAGTTCCAATAAGACATAAATTGGAATAATATATTTTGCTTTTACAGGCACAGGAATGAACATAATGAATAGTTCTGCGTTTGGGAAAAGCATTCCAAATGCGATTAATAATCCAAAAATTGCACCTGAAGCTCCAACCATTGGTGTAAGGTAAATACCTAAAAGTGTAGAAGCCTCATCTTTTGAAATCAGGTCGGGATTAAAAGAAATCGTTCTATTCAATGAATCTACCATAAAGGTACCATTGTTTACTGCGCTGCCCGAAATGCTGTAAACTTCAAAACTTTGAACAAGTAACTGTAGTGCCAGTGCACCCAAACCGGTAATCAGGTAAAAATTGAGAAATCGTTTTGAACCCATAATATATTCAAGAGAAGACCCAAAAGTATACAGGGCGAACATATTGAACAGTATGTGGAATAAGGAGGAATAATCATGCATAAACATGTAAGTAATCACCTGCCAAATTCTGAAATTAGGACTATCAAAATAATGGACTCCTAATACCTGAGTCATCATCGGGCCACCGAACATCAAGGTAGCAACATAAAAAATGATGTTGATTATTAAAAGGTTCTTGACAACCGGAGGGATATGTGCAAACGGGGACATTCTATCATTCATAGCCTAATATGCTGGAATTATTTTTCAAATCTTAATAAAAGTTCTTCAAGAGTAAAAGTACTGATTACCGGTTTCCCGCTGAGTGAGGTATTAGGCATTTCACAGGCGAATAATTCGTCTATAAGAAGATTCATCTCATCAACAGAAAGACTCAGTCCGGCCTTGATTGAGGTATTCCTCGCGAGCGCACGGGCCAGACTATCCCTTTTGTTTATTTTTAACGTGCTTTGGTTATTTTTGAAGCCTTCAATCAATCGTTCTAGGATTTCAAGCTCACTGATGCTTGTTCCGATGTCAGCAGGAATTCCATCAATAATGAATGTGTTTTTCCCGAATGTTCGAATTTGGAAACCCAGTGCATGAATATCAGGTAACAGTTCTTTTACCAGCTCAAAATCATTAGTTTTTAGCCTAACGGTTTGGGGGAAAAGACTTTGTTGACAGGCGCCCTGTCGGTTTTCTAAGTGAAGTAAAAATCGCTCGTATAAAATTCTCTCGTGGGCAGCCTGCTGATCAATAAGCATAAAACCAGACTTGATTTGAGAAATGATAAATCGGTTGTGTAGCTGAAAAATCTGTTTTCCAATTACTTGTAGCACTTGTTTGTCAATTTCAACTTCCCGATTCACACTGAGCTCCATTCCGCTCTGTCTGGATTTCTCAGGTTCAACTATTTCGTACAAAGAGCCCCAATTCTTACTGACACTTTTTCTTTCTTCCCCGGCATTTCGAAGAAATGGTATTTCCCGTTCAGCTCTTCCCTGACTAAAAGGGTTGAAATCTGGATTAAATGAAATGGAAGGAACAATAATATCTTCATGAGGCTTTGATGTGATCATTTGGCTGAAACCTGTTTCTTGATTAAAATCAAGAGTCGGACTGATATTGTATTTGCCCAGAGAACGTTTTACGGCAGAACGGATAATAGCATATATGGCCTTCTCATCTTGGTATTTAATCTCGGTTTTGGTCGGATGAACATTGATGTCAATTTTTGAAGGGTCGATATCAATAAACAAAACGTAAAGCGGGAAGCTATCTGTACTTAAAACCTCTTCATAGGCATTCATTACTGCATGATGGAGGTAAGGATCTTTAATAAAGCGATTATTAACAAAAAAGAATTGTTCTCCTCTGGTTTTTTTTGCGTATTCAGGTTTACCAATGTATCCTTTCAGCACAATGATGGAAGTATCTTCTTCAACAGGCACTAATTTTTGATTGTAGGCATTCCCGAAAAGATGGATAATTCGTTGCTTTAAGCTCCCTTTTGGTAAATGAAAAATCTCATTACCATCATGATGAAGAGTAAAGAATACTTCCGGATTTGCCAGTGCAACTCGTTGAAATTCATCATTGATATGGCGCATTTCCACGGGATTACCTTTTAAAAAGTTGCGCCTGGCAGGGGTATTATAAAATAAATTTTTAACACTGATACTGGTTCCGGAAGGGCATGAATCAGGCTCCTGACTGATAACCTCTGAGCCTTCTATGCGAATGCAAGTGCCGAGTTCATCTTCATGACGTTGAGTTTTTAATTCAACCTGAGCAATCGCAGCAATGGAGGCCATCGCCTCCCCTCGGAAGCCCATAGTTCGAATTGCAAAAAGATCTTCGGCCTTCCTGATTTTGGAAGTGGCGTGCCGCTCAAAACACATTCGAGCATCGGTAATGCTCATCCCACATCCATTGTCTATTACTTGTATAAGTGATTTTCCGGCATCTCTAACCAAAATCTGAATCTTATCTGCACCTGAATCAATTGAGTTTTCAATCAGTTCTTTCAATGCAGAAGCCGGTCTCTGAACTACTTCTCCCGCTGCAATTTGGTTGGCAACAGAATCAGGTAAAAGCTGTATTATATCAGACAAAGTTGTATAGTTTATGGTAATAATGAGAATTATATGGCAAATTCTCAACTAAATTAATCGAAAACACCCTCCTTAAAATATGAGAAAGCTTTCAGGCTTCGAATATTTCAAATTTTCCTATCTCCAAAGATAAGTTGTTTTGGGCTTAGAGAAAGCATTTTAAACACAAAGGGAGATTATCATGATCTTATATCCTGAATTTATCAATCCAATAATATTATTCAAGTTAATATCAGCGGTCTGCTTATTAGCAAAAAGACCAAATTATAATTTTTGCCTTGTTTGAAATCGGTTTTACCCACTGCATACGGCTAAAGTTGGTTTTAGAATCACCGGTTTTCTTGTTTTCGTAAACGGAGTACAGGGCATCACTTCATTGAATTCATTGTTTTTATTTTTCAATTCCTGTTCTGATTTTAAATAAATGACAAAAATTTCTGGATTTTGTCCATTTAAAGATTTTGACTTAAACCGAGTTCGACATGAGGGGCTAAAAATATCCTTTTAATGGATTTCATGACGCTCCGAACTAGTGTGACTTGATTTTTGAAAGTAATATCCGGGTGCTTTCGTTTCGAGCAGTCCTTTACTACGGAATATTTCCGGAAAGAAATTATACCTTATTTTAGATCATCCATAGCCGGAAGATACCTGCTAAACCAAGCAGGTTCTCGATATTTTGAGAATGAAGTTTCGAGAGGAGATTCGGGTTCAGATTGGAAATAGCGTAGGTTCTCGCTTCGCAATAATGACCACTCATCAGGTCTGGAAAATAGATTGGGGCTCAGATAGAAAACCAAAGAGGTTCTAGCCTGAGCGAGATTCGATTGTTATCGGATGACAAGGCATAAGGTGGGGTAAGGAGATTCCCTTTGGTCTTACAAAGAATCATTTAGCACTTATTGTTATTGTTAAAATGAGGGGGTCGCGGCCGCCTATCTATTGGCCAGTCATGGCATCTTGGCTGACGGTCCATTCCGATGGGAAACAGCACCGGGTTAAGCAAACCCGGGTTGCAGCCCTATCTTTTTTGCCATCCTGATTCTCATGACAAGGATTCAATTTTCAGCAAAAAAATAGTACAGAACACGGGGCCGGAATAAGCGAGGAGCAACAAACCCTGCTTTCCAAATACTGAGCAAAATAAGCAGGCTAGGGCAAGATCTATTATCGATCTCAGGTTAACTTAAAATATGCAAAATATCAATGGCTCATCCTATTGATAAAATTTTGCTTGGAGACCTTTCGAGGTTTTTTAATTCAGTTTTCCAAGGTTATTGATTTAGCATCCTTTATCTTTACCGATTGAAAGAATCTCTCAACTAAATTCTGTATGATTAGAAACTTCTTTTTTCTGGCCATTTGTATTCTATTTATTTCCTGTAACTCTCAGGAACAAGCCGATTTGATTGTTCATAATGCGGTGGTCTACACGGTGGATGAGCAATTTTCAGTTGCTGAGGCATTCTCCATCCGGGATGGGAAAATTCTGGAGACCGGAAGTTTGAAAGCTATTTTGAAGAAGTGTAAAGGGGAATTACTCGATGCCGGTGGCCGGCCCGTATTTCCAGGTTTTATTGACGGGCACTCGCATTTTTATGGCTACGGGCAAGGTCTGCAGCAGGTGGATCTTGTGGGTACCAAAAGTTGGGATGAAATTCTTGAGAGGGTATCAAAATTTGCAAAAGAGAATCCCGATGGTTGGATCATTGGCAGGGGTTGGGATCAGAACGATTGGGCAAAGCGCGAATTTCCTGATAATTCAATGTTGAATAAGTTGTTTTCTGATCGCCCGCTTATACTTACCCGGATTGATGGCCATGCGGCAATCGCAAACAAAGCTGCGCTTGATCTCGCCGGACTTAAACCCGGGCAAAAAGTTAGTGGTGGTGAGGTAGAAACGATTAATGGAAAGCTTTCAGGTATTTTAATCGATAATGCACAGGGAGCGGTTTATTCTAGAATTCCGGATCAAACTCCAGCTCAGATCGCTGAATCACTGATGGATGCTCAAAAGAATTGTTTCGCCGTCGGATTAACTTCGGTCACCGATTGCGGTATCAGCCATAAGCTCATACCAGTCATAACTGAACTTCATAAAAAAGATCAATTAAAAATGCGTATTTACGCTATGCTGAGTGATAATGAAGAGAATTTTGATTTTCTTTTTAAACGGGGTGCGCTAAAAACTGAACGATTGAATGTTCGGTCTTTCAAGGTTTACATGGATGGGGCTCTGGGTTCTAGAGGAGCATGCCTGTTGAAGCCTTATAGCGACAAGCCGGGCTACTCAGGATTTCTGCTCAGGGAAAAATCGTATTTTGCTGAGGTAGCTCAAAAAATTGCCAAGGCAGGTTTCCAGATGAATACCCATGCTATTGGTGATTCGGCAAATCGTGAGATTCTGAACGTTTATGCTAGTGTCTTAAAAGGTAAAAATGATTTACGGTGGAGGATTGAACATGCCCAGGTCGTAGACCAGGGCGATTTTAAATTATTTGCTGAAAACAACATCATTCCCTCGGTTCAAAGTACACATGCTACCTCAGACATGTATTGGGCAGGCGATCGTCTGGGTTCTGAAAGGATTAAGGGGGCTTATGCATTTAAGCAGTTATTGAATCAGAATGGTTGGCTTATTTTAGGTACTGACTTTCCTGTTGAAAATATAAATCCAATCTATACTTTTTATGCCGCTGTAGTCAGAAAAGATATGAAGGGCTATCCGGTAAACGGTTACCAGATGGAGAATGCGATAAGCAGGGAAGAGGCTTTACGGGGGATGACAATATGGGCGGCTAGGGGCCAATTTGAAGATAAGGAAAAAGGTAGTCTTGAAGCAGGCAAGTTCGCAGATTTTGTTATCCTCGATCAAGATATTATGGCCGTTGATGCTAAAGATTTATATAAGGTTCAAGTCTTAAAGACCTATTTAAATGGTCATAATGTTTATGCTAAATAGATTCTTGAGGGTCATCACCCTGCAAATTACGATTTGTTTTTTCAGCGCTTTTATCCGGCTGGCTCAAGCTCAAATGCTCGAAAAAAGCAGTAATACCCCTCTTTTAATGCAATGGAAAGAAGTTGAAAGTTCAACGGTATTATTAAATAATGATAATGAGCTTGTTCCATTGAAGGATTTGAAGACCTTATCCATTGCCAGTGTCAATATTGGTTCGGCTTATGCTTCTCAATTTGATAGTATTTTAAATAAGTATACCAAGGTTCAATGCTTTACTGCAGCATCTTACAATGATGATATGCTTAGTTTCAATGATCTGAACGATGATCTGAAGTTTTTTAATACCATTGTCGTTCAGCTTACCGATCAAGCTTTAAATGACCCTCGGACTATTCCTTTCTTAATTGATATTCAGTTAAATAAGAATTTAATTGTTAGTTTAACAGGTGATTTGGCAAGTCTTAGATTGTTGGATCCCCTAAATTCCTCCATTATCTTCTCTGCGAAGAAAACGGCAATATCAGCAAATTTTACTGCACAATTAATTTTCGGAGGAGTTGCTGCTAATGCCCGTCTAACGGAGGGAGTTTCTTCCAAATATTTTTTAGGTTCCGGTTTTTCAACCCATACTATACGCTTAAAATATACATTTCCGGAAGCCATAGGAATCAAAAGTGCCTCGCTAAACCGGATTGACGAAATCGTTGAGGAAGCTATTCGTCAGAGAGCTACCCCTAGTGCTGTAGTTTTGGTTGTGCACGATGGGAATGTAATTTTTAATAAGGCCTATGGTACGCGAACTTATATTGATCGTACTCCAACCCGAATTTCTGATATTTATGATTTAGCTTCCGTAACCAAAATTTCAGCTACTACCATGGCAGTCATGCGCTTATATGAAGAGCGGAAAATCAAGCTTGACACCAATCTGGGTGCTTATATTCCAAGAGCCCGCAACACCAATAAGAAGGATATTCCGGTGCGGGAGGTGATGTTACATCAAGCGGGATTCATTCCATATATTCCTTTCTACAGAAATTTATCAGCAACCGATTACAGCCCTGATTCTTCCTCGATTTTTCCGGTCAAGGTAGCGGATAATTTTTACCTCCGTAAAGATTATTTCAAGCAAATTATGTGGCCTCTTATGTTGAATTCAACACTTTCGAACCAGGGTAAGTATGTTTACAGTGATCTGAGCATGTATTTCATGAAAGATATTGTTGAACGTCAATCCGGATTGCCCATTGAAAGTTATGTCATGGATCAATTCTATAAGCCGCTCGGCATGATTAGGGCAGGTTTCAATCCGCGTATTCGATTTCCAAAAGAAGAAATTATACCAACAGAGGATGATAAGGAATTCAGAAAGACTTTGCTGGAAGGTTATGTTCATGACCAAGGTGCTGCTATGGTTGGGGGAGTTTCGGGGCATGCCGGACTTTTTTCAAGTGCGAATGATTTGGCAATCCTGTATCAGATGATATTGAACGGGGGGACATATGGTGGAGCGAGATATTTCAAATCTGAAACCGTGAATTTGTTCACCGCAAAACAATCGGCTGTTAGTCGCCGCGGCTTAGGTTTCGATCGTTATGATGAAGAAAGTACCAGAGGCTATCCGTCTAAGTTGGCCTCACCCTCAACATTTGGCCATACCGGTTATACGGGAACTTGTGTTTGGGTAGATCCTAAGTATAAACTGGTTTATATTTTTTTATCCAATAGGGTTAACCCCGGAGTGACCTCCAAACTCATTGATTTAAATATTAGAGGGCGTATTCAGGATGTGATTTATGAAGCAATACAAAAGTAATGAGAAAGTTCATTTAGATGGCTTTTGATTTGTTACATTGAACTAACAATTATCTCCATTTAAAGAATTTACTTTGTAAGTGGCAACAAAAACTATAAATTTCTCAGAAAAATATTATTATCCCAAAAAGAAAAATTAGTTTCAAGAAACCCTCGATAGGTAGTCATGGTGAATATTGTCCTCAATCATCATCTTGAAGTGGAGCATGACCGACGCCGTAATTTTATGTAGTAAATTTAATATAAATGAAACAATCAAGTTGTTGCCTATAACCCTTAAGGGGATGTTAACTAAATCTTGAACCTTCAATTGGCCTTGCCGCCTGAATGGTATTAACCTCATAAAAAATAAAAAAATAGATGAAAATTGGAATTGTTTGTTATCCTACTTTCGGAGGCAGCGGGGTGGTAGCCACCGAATTGGGAAAAGGACTAGCTGATAATGGGCACCAGGTTCATTTTATCACCTACAGGCAACCTGCTCGCCTGGATTTTTTCTCTGAAAACCTGTTCTATCATGAAGTTTCTGTTTCAAACTATCCATTGTTTGATTATCCGCCCTATGAATTAGCCTTGGCCAGTAAACTTGTTGATGTGGTAAGATTTGAGAGACTTGACATATTGCATGTGCACTATGCCATTCCTAATGCCTCGGCAGCCTTTATGGCGAAGCAGATTCTGGCAAGTTTTGGTATTCATATACCTGTGGTCACAACCTTGCATGGGACGGATATTACCTTGGTAGGTAAAGATCCAACGTATAAGCCGGTTGTAACCTTCTCCATTAACCAGTCGGATGGTGTCACTGCCGTTTCAGAAGATTTAAAAGAGGATACTTACAAACATTTTGATGTAGTTAAGGAGATTAAGGTTATTCCAAATTTTATTGATTTGCAGCGTTTTAGTTTAAAGACTAAAGATCATTTCAAGTTAGCAATAGCCCCGAATAACGAACGTATTGTAGTACATACATCCAACTTTCGTAAATTAAAAAGGACTCAGGATGTTGTACACATTTTTGAAAAAATTCAAAAGGAAATTCCTTCAAAATTATTAATGGTTGGTGATGGACCTGAAAGAGTTTATTGTGAGCAATTGTGCCGGGATCTGGAGATTTGTGAAAATGTGAGATTCCTTGGCAAGCAGGATGCAGTTGAGGAAATATTATCGATCTCTGATCTCTTCATTATGCCTTCTGAATCAGAGAGTTTTGGCTTGGCAGCTTTGGAGGCCATGGCCTGTAAAGTGCCTGTGATAACTTCAAATGCTGGGGGTTTACCTGAACTCAATATTGATGGAGTAACTGGATTCATGGATAATGTAGGCGACATAGAGGCAATGGCCAAGCACTCTATCTTTATTTTAAATGATGATAATCGATTGGCTAGCTTCAAGGAAGGAGCATTGAAGCGTGCCAAGCAATTTGATTTGAGTCTCATACTTCCGATTTATGAGCAGTATTATTTGGATGTATTGAATCAGGCTGTTTCTAAATAATTCAGAATCGCATCAGCAAGAAGGCCGGTCATTTCGATGAGCATCTTGATTGGGGAATGGATAACCGTTTTATAGGCGAAGAGAAATCTCATTTTCAAGCTTAAACTCGCAAAAGAGATTGCCCCTAAACTTGGTCAGATTGGTAAGAAGATGGTTCCGCCTGGTTCAAAATAGCGGAATTTATCTCTGAAAACGATTTTTTCCTGTATTTATTAGGGTGCAGCAGATACTAAAATTAAACTTAGCGTCTAGATCGTAAGGATAATGCCTTTTCGAGAATGGAGTGTGGAAGCATCAGATTTATTGACTCGCAGATTCTTATCACGAGCCTTGCCTGTGCTCTATAATCCAATCTGCCTTAAGATAAAAAGGCTTTCCTGATAATTCAGGAAAGCCTTTTTAAATAAAAAAACTTAATTACTGCTTTGGAGCAGCAGCAACCGGTGCTGTACCAGGAATAATATTTACAATATCCAATTCAAATACAAGTGGTGAATATGGGGGAATACCTTGATTACCTTGTTCACCATAGGCCAATTTTGATGGAAGAATGATTGTTGCTTTAGCGCCCTTGTTCAGAAGCATCAAACCTTCTTCAAAGCCTGGAATTGAACCGCCTAATCCAACCGGAAGTTTTAATGGCTCGTATGGCCGCTGTGGGTTGAAAGTTCCGTTTTTCTTGGCTACATCAGGAAGACTACTGTCAAATACTTTACCACTCAAAAACATGCCTGTATAATTGACTACTACCGTATCACCCGGATTAGCTTTTGCACCCGCACCCTCCTTTGAAATGACATAATTCAAACCTGAGGCTGTCACTTTTGGTTTCATATTTTTTGCAGAGACATATGCCTTAACCTTGGCAACTTCCCCTGTTTTTGCCTGCTCCATTTCGGCCTTAAGAAACTCATCTATCTTTCCGCGGAAAAGACTATCGTTCATTGTGCCTTTTGGGATTACCTTGTCAATTTTAATGGTGTAAACCAGATACTTTTTGGTGGTATCCGAAGGTTGGGGGCGACCCATCTTCTGTACCATGGAGTCAATGTTTATTTTAAAAGTTGCACTGTCGCCTTCACTTAAAAGACCCAAAGCTGCAAAAAGATCACCTTTGAATACAGATTTTTCTTTGATTAGAAGCGATGGACGATCATAGTCATAAGAACTATAAAGAACCGAATCACCTTCGGTTTTTTCTATTGCCTTGAAAGCTACGAAATCACCTTCCTTAATTGTTTGGCCAGATTTATCGGTGTGGATCTTATATAACATATCCCCTTCACCTTTGTTAAATTTGTTACAAGCCGTTAATCCCGTAACTGCCAGCCCTAATACGATTGTTAATTTTTTCATTTGTTTTATTTGTTGTGAAATATACATTGTTTTTTGATTGAATCCATCAAGAGCTGTAATATTTTCTATTTTTTTTAAGACACCTGACAGACTTTTTATGTTTATTGTTTTTATAGTTTAATAGTCAATTCAATTTTAGATTATTCGATGAGTTGTGTTTTGTATTCAGGCAATATCAGATCAAATTTTTCTCGGACCGATTCAATACTCTGATCTGAAAATCCTCCGGCAGCATTTTTATGACCACCACCGTTGAAATATTTCTTACAAATTTCATTTGCAGGAAAATTGCCGGTTGAACGCACAGATAGTTTTACAACATCTGTTCTTTCGATAATTAAGATTGCAAGACGGATCCCGGTAATTGAAAGAGCGTAATTAACGATACCCTCGGTATCACCTGTTGAAATTTCATATTCTTCAAGCTCTTGTTTGGTGATGACAATGATTGCAGATTTATAATCGTTTAAAACTTCCAGTTTATTGAGAAGGCAATGCCCAAGAAATCGTAGCCTGTTTTCTGAAAAGTCATCATAAACCAACTGATGGATCAAAGTGTTATCAGCACCAAGATCAATCAGATCAGCCACAATCCGGTGTACATTCGAAGTGGTAGATCTAAAGCGAAAAGAACCGGTATCCGTCATTATTCCGGTGTAAAGACAACTTGCAATTTCTTCGTTTATGAACTGCCTTTCACCCATTTCGTTGACAATAAACTCGTAAATCAGCTGGGCAGTAGCACAAGCACTGGTAGTCCAAAGGCGATAATCCTCAAATCCTTCAGGTTCTAAATGATGATCGATCAACACTTTCTTAGCCTTAGATTCACGAACATAATTGCCCATTTCATCAATTCTAACCAATGAATTGAAGTCAAGGCAAAAAATTAAATCTGCCGTGGCCACCAAATGCTGAGATTCATCAGTTTTTTCTGTATAAACCATGACCTTGTCATTATTTGGTAACCATTGTAAAAAGCTTGGATAGTCTGTTGGAGTAATTACATTTACCCGGTGCCCTTTCAAGATTAGATAATTGTATAAGCCTAAAGAAGATCCCATGGCATCACCGTCCGGTTTCGGATGGGTAGTGATCACAATCTGCTTTGGTTCAGCTAAAAACTCTTTTAGAGAGGTTAATTCCAACATGTACAGTTAAAAGAAAGGCAAAGTTATTAAAATAACCTGAGTTCGATATAAACAATCTAATTAATGTGAGATTGATAAAAGATATTGCCGGGTCTTGATTATTTTTCTCAGATAATGGAAAGCAGGGTCTGTTGCTCCCGACCCCGTGTTCTGCCCTATTTTTTGCAGGAAATGGAATCCTTATCCTAAGATTCAGTAAGGCAAAAAAAGATAGGGCTGCCACCCGGTTTTGCTTAGCAGGATCTGTGCTTCTATTACCGGACTGCCCGTACCGATGAAACACAACAGCGGGTAAACTAAACCTTGCCGAAGGAGGTATCTTCCGGCGATGGAGCATTTGAGATAAGGTACCATTTTTTACCGGAAATACTCCGTAGGAAAGGACTGCACGAAGCGATAGCACGCAGGGATTGCTTTCCAAAATCAAATCAATGGTCTCCGGAGCAATAGGAGATCCATCAAAAGGATAATTTCTAATATCGAACTGAGGTTAAAATAAGTGATTCACTTTGCTCAATTTTTAAAATCCTTTATCCTTTGATTAATTAGCTGTACTTTTGAAGCAATTTTGATAACTTAAAATGGCAACGAACAGAACTTTTACAATGATTAAACCCGATGCTGTAGCCAATGATCACACCGGAGCAATTTTAGATGATATTATTAAGGGAGGATTTAAAGTAATCGCTTTAAAATATACCCGATTAAGCAAAGCTACTGCAGGACAATTTTATGCGATACATAGTGAACGACCTTTTTACAATGATTTGGTTGATTTCATGTCATCCGGACCAATTGTGGCTGCCATATTGGAAAAGGATAATGCTGTTGAAGATTTTCGCAGGCTGATTGGTGCGACCGATCCGAGCAAAGCCGAAGCAGGAACCATCCGCAATAAATATGCAAAATCTATTGATGCAAATGCAATTCATGGATCAGATTCAGATCAAAATGCAGAAATAGAAGGACGTTTCTTCTTTAATTCATTCGAAAGATTCTAAGCAACAGGATAGTGTCGCCCTTTTTTATTCTGATAAATACAAGGGCAGCTCTATAAAATTGTGATTAACGTGAATCGATATTAAACGATCTAAATATTTAGTTTTAACTATATTCATTGGCGTTTTAAATACCTTTTAAAGGGGAATAGCCAGTAGATTGAAGCCAGGCTTCATGTTTATTTGAGCCCAGAAGGTAGCTTGGAAACTATAAAAGGCAATGTTTCCCTGCCGATCTGCAGGTGTGCGGTTTCTTTAAAAAAATTATGTCGAGTTCAGGTTATTATGAAAATTCTGCAGATCCGTTTCTTCATTTTTTTTGGTCATGCTGATTGTGCCTGCCACTATATCCTACCTGGGAGGTTGGGATCGAAATATTGATTATTTGTTTTTTCTCAAGGCAGTATCAATCGCCTTTTTTATAACCGTTTTGTATTATCTGCTGGTAAAGAATTACAACGAAAAAAATAGGTAATCATAAAAAGATTATCTCATCAATGATATTGCTTCCGGCACGTTCATTCATTTTTTCTAAGATACTAGAACGCATCATCAGCAACTCATTCTTGATTACAGCTGATTCCAGGCGGATAAATAACTTTCGATCCCGAACAAAGATATCTTTGGTGCGGTTGGCAATGGCTTTACCCATCATTTCAGGCCAAGCTAACACTAATGAAGTTTCATCAAACTTTCTTCTAAGTTTATAAACTTGAAGCATCTGTTCGATTACATCTTTCAATGGTTTGTCGTTAGCTCGGCTCATAGCATTAGAATCGATTTTAGATCTCGATAGTTAAATTTACGGAATACCGCCTAATTAAAGATTATTCTTCCGAAATTTCCCCGCTCACTATATTAAAAATAGTAATTGGAACATCCAGCTTATTAAAAATATTCTCAATTCTATCTCGACTGGTATCGGTAATAAAAATTTGTCCAAAATCTTTTTCTGATACCATTTTCATGAGTTTGGTGGTTCTGGCATCATCCAGCTTATCAAAAATATCATCCAGTAGTAATAGGGGCTCAAAACCTTTTTGTTGATGCAGGAAG
>Ga0194133_10005781_pt1 | contig 15597 bp, 14 predicted proteins | sample TA2KigOf40mmetaG_FD_155448 | JGI IMG/M metagenome (GOLD analysis project Ga0194133, IMG submission 155448) | Freshwater microbial communities from Lake Tanganyika, Tanzania - TA2015055 Kigoma Offshore 40m | ecosystem: Environmental > Aquatic > Freshwater > Lake | place: Tanzania: Lake...
GCGCTGTGTGACACCGGCCGGCGCCGCTTCGATCGCTTTCTCGCCCTCGCTGAACAATTTGCTGACACAGCCGCATAGCAGCAACGACAAAATAGTCATGCACACCAGAGCACGGAGATGAGACAGATGAGAGAACAGCTGGGTCATGATGAGGACGTTAAAATGGCGCGTTACGCGAAACACTATATGATAAGGCAGTTCACGTTGCTCACCGATAAAACATGCCGCATCCAACGCCTGATCTGAAATCGAGCGGACTCAAAGCGACGCTGCCGAGACTGAAAATTCTGGAAATCTTCCAGTGCAGTTTGGTTCGGCACTTGTCGGCGGAAGACGTCTACAAACAACTGCTGGCTGAAAATCTCGATGTCGGACTGGCAACCGTTTACCGTGTGCTAACGCAGTTTGAGCAGGCCGGTTTGTTGTCGCGGAATCATTTCGAATCAGGCAAGGCGGTATTTGAGTTGAATCTCGGGGCGCACCATGATCATCTGGTGTGCATGGATTGCGGCTTGGTTGAAGAGTTTTTTGACGAAGAGATTGAAAAGCGTCAGCAAAGTATTGCTGCCGAGCGCGGCTTCAAGTTGACAGAGCATGCACTTTCGCTCTACGGCAATTGCACCAAACAAAACTGCCCGCACAGGCCTGCCAGATAAGTCTTGACGACCGCGTTTACTCGTTGATTGCGCTACGGTAGCGACGCGTGCCAGTGCCGCTGGTATCAAGGATGTGACAGCGCGTTCGATAGAAGCCGAGCAGTGATATCGACGATGGGAATCACGCGCTCATAGGCCATGCGGGTCGGGCCTATCACCCCCAGCGTGCCGACGATCCGCCCATTAGACTCATACGGTGCGGTGACAATACTCATTTCATCCAGCGGCACCAAGGTGGATTCGCCACCAATAAAAATCTGCACGCCGCTCGCTTTGCTTGAGGTGTCGAGTAGTGCTGCCAGGCTGGTTTTTTGATCAAACAAATCAAACATCTTGCGCAGCGACCCCATGTTCGATGCCAGCTCGGATACTGAAAGCAAATTACGCTCGCCCGAGATGACGACTTCGTCCTCGCTTTCGTTCATCGCGTCGCTGCCGGCTTCGACTGCAGCTTGCATGAGTTGTGTGATGTCGTCGCGCAGTTGGCGTAACTCATCATTCAGCTTGAGTCGAACTTCGTCGAACGGTAAACCGGCGTAATGCTGGTTGATGTAGTTTGCTGCCTGCACGAGTTCGGAAGGCGTGTAGTCATGTGAAGTCAGCAGCAGACGATTTTGCACATCACCATTCGGCGCGACGATCACCAGCAAGATACGTTTTTCCGAGAGCCGCAAGAACTCGATCTGTTGAAACGTCCCCTCTCGACGCGGTGCCAGTACCACTCCAGCAAACTGCGACAACTGCGACAGCACTTGCGCCGCACTGGCAATGGTTTTTTGCGCCGACATACCGGAATGCAGCTTGGATTCAACCGTACTCTCGTCGATTGTCTGTACCGTTAACAGGCTGTCGACGAACAACCGGTAGCCACGCGGGGTGGGTATGCGTCCGGCCGAAGTATGCGGGCTGGCGACCAGCCCCAACTCTTCCAGATCGGACATGATGTTGCGTATGGTCGCAGGCGATAAATCCAGGCCGGAGATACGCGAGAGCGCCCTTGAACCGACCGGTTGACCATCCGCTATGTATCGCTCAACCAGTGCTTTGAGCAGTGTTTGTGCGCGATTATCGAGTTGCATAGACTTATTCTATCGGGCGTTGCCGCATGATTCCAGCCAGGGATGCAATTATGGTCTAATCGGCATCATGTCTACGCAGCCAGCCTTCCCCACTGTCGCCATCATCGGCAAGCACGGCGATTCGCCCGCTGTCGACGATTTGCTGGCGCTTGCAGATTTTCTCGAAAGTCGTGGTCATCGCGTGGTGTTTGAGTCGGCCACGGCGCTTTATCTGAACCGATCGCTCGCACAACCACTCACACCAGATCAGATCGGTGCGCAGGCACAACTGGCGATCGTGGTTGGCGGCGATGGCACCATGCTCGGCATCGCTCGTCAATTGGCGCCTTACCGCATACCACTGATCGGCGTGAATCAGGGACGTCTTGGGTTCATGACCGACATTCCCTCCGAGCGCATGCTGCCTGTGCTGGCCGATATGCTGGATGGCAAGCTCGAGTCAGAGCAGCGCTTTTTGCTGGAGGGCACCGTGATTCGCGACGGCCAGCCCAACTTTCAGGGCTTGGCATTTAATGATGTGGTGGTCGCGCGTGGCACAGGCGCGGGCATGATCGAGCTGCGCGTCACAGTCGACGGGCACTTCATGTACAACCAGCGCTCGGATGGTTTGATCGTCGCCACACCCACCGGGTCAACTGCGTATGCACTCGCGGCTGGCGGGCCGATCTTGCAGCCGCAGCTGGGTGGCATCGTGATGGTGCCGATCGCACCGCATGCGCTGTCAAATCGTCCGATTGTGTTGTCCGATGACCGCGAGATTGAAATCGAACTCTCCAGCGGGCGCGACTGCAGTGTGAATTTCGACATGCAGTCCGTCATCAATCTGCAGGTGCATGACCGCGTTCTGTTGAAACGTTCGCGTCATGTGGTGACCTTTTTGCATCCGCTCGGCTGGAGTTATTTTGATACGCTGCGCGAGAAGTTGCACTGGAACGAGTATCCCTCGACCTCCAGTCAATTAAAATAAATCTTTTTGCTCCTGCCTCGCTAATGCTGCGCGCGCTCGCTATTCGTGATTTTGTCATCGTTGATTTTGTCGAACTCGATTTATCGTCCGGGTTCACGGTGTTCACGGGCGAAACGGGTGCCGGCAAATCAATTTTGATTGATGCGCTGACACTCGCGCTCGGCGGACGTGCCGATGCCAGCGTGGTACGTGAGGGCGCTGCGCGCGCGGATATTGTGGCTGAATTCACGGGTGAGCAAGATTCGGTCATTCAACATTGGCTGAATGAGCAAGCGCTTGATCATGGCGAGGGCGTGTTGTTGTTGCGTCGAGTGATTGATAACGCCGGTCGGTCGAAAGCATTCATCAACGGTGTCACCGCGACGGTTACGCAGCTGCGCGAACTCGGCGAGATGTTGGTCGATATTCACGGGCAGCACGCACATCAATCGCTACTGCGTGGTGATGCACAGCGTCAGCTGGTCGATGCGCATGCAGGTTTGCAGTCGCAAGTACAACAAGTCGCGAGCGCCTACAAACAGTGGCGTGCAGTCAGCAAGCAGCGTGAAGAGTTTGAGCGCGATGCCAAGCAGGCACTGCTTGAACGCGAACGACTTGAGTGGCAAGTGGGCGAGTTGCAGAAGCTCGCACCGCAGCCGGGTGAGTGGGCCGATGTGTGTAATGAGCACAGCCGGCTGTCGCATGCCGCCAGCTTGATCGATGGCGCGCAGCAAGCGCTCGATGCGCTCTCTGAATCTGATTCAAGCCCGATGCTGTCGCAACTGAACTCACTGGAGCAACGGCTCGGCAAACTGGTTGATATCGACGATAAACTCAAGCCCGTGCTTGATGCGCTCGAGCCAGCGCGTATACAGCTGCAGGAAGCGGTGTATGCGCTGCACGATTATTTGGGTCGGATTGAACTTGATCCGCAACGTCTGCGCGTAGTCGAGGCAAGAATGGAAGCGTTGCACTCGGCCTCGCGCAAGTTTTATGTAGCACCAGAGCAGTTGTCACAAGAATTCGAGCAGTTATCGATGAGCTTGCAGCAATTGTCTGATGCGACCGACCTGGATGTACTGCGCGCGCAAGAGGAAAAACTCGCCGAGGCGTACCACACGAGTGCCAAGCTACTTTCCAAGGCACGCGCCGCTGCCGCCAAGTCGCTGTCGGTTGCTGTCACCGCCGCGATGCAAGAGCTGTCAATGAGCGGCGGGCGCTTTGACATTGCATTGCATACCAGCGAGCCCGCCGCGCACGGTGTTGAGCAGATTGAGTTTTTGGTCGCAGGCCACGCCGGTACGACACCACGTCCTCTCGTCAAAGTCGCGTCGGGCGGCGAGTTGGCGCGCATCTCACTCGCAATTTCGGTAATCGCTTCAAGTGCGACCGCAACACCCACACTGATCTTCGATGAAGTTGACAGTGGGATCGGTGGCGCAGTGGCCGAGGTCGTGGGCCGGCTGTTGCGCAAGCTCGGGCAGGATAGGCAGGTGCTGTGCGTGACCCACTTGCCGCAGGTGGCCAGCCAGGCTGCCCAGCATTTTCAAGTGAGCAAGCGGGCAGCGGCAGACGGCCGAACGGTATCCAGCATCACGCCGCTGACCGGCGCCGAGCGCGTTGAAGAAATTGCGCGTATGCTCGGCGGCCTTGAGATTACCGCCACCACGCGTAAACACGCCCGAGAGTTGTTGGCTTCCTAGGATTCATCGTATCTATCATTGCGCTGGGTCGTCATTGCGCCCGGTGCTTTCTGCGATTGCGCGTATCATCCGCGCGGCCATAGCAAAGTCGTCACGCCGAATGAAAGAAAGGCATCACTGATGGGTTTTAATTCCGAACCGTCTTACCGACACGGTACCGTGGGCAAGGTGGGCGTCATTCTCGCCAATCTGGGTACGCCGGATGCGCCCACGCCGCAGGCGGTGCGTTCATATCTGAAGGAATTTTTGTCGGACCCACGCGTGGTGGAAATTCCGCGCGTGATTTGGTGGTTCATCCTGAACGGTATCATCCTGCCGTTTCGCTCGCGCCAGTCAGCGCACAAATACGCATCCATCTGGGCCGATCAGGGTTCGCCCATCAAACTGCATACTGAACAGCAAGCGCATGCGCTGCAAGCCGAGTTGGATAAACGCTCGCTGTCTGTTCAAGTTGCCTACGGCATGCGCTACGGCAGCCCATCGATACCCAGCGTACTTGAGCAATTGAGAGCGCAAGCCTGTGACCGTATTCTGGTGTTGCCAGCCTACCCGCAGTACTCAGGCACCACTACTGCATCCGTGTTCGATGCCTTATTTCAGCATCTGTCCAAGGTACGCAATGTGCCCGAGCTCAGGCTGATTCGTCACTATCACGATGACCCTGGGTACATCGACGCGCTCGCCGATACCGTTCGACTGCACTGGGCGCAGCATGGACGCCCAGACAAACTGGTGATGAGTTTTCACGGTGTGCCAAAGCGCACCTTGCTGCTAGGCGACCCGTATCACTGCGAGTGTCACAAAACTGCGCGCTTGTTGGCCGAGCGTTTGGGTATCAGCAAAAATGATTATGTGGTGACCTTTCAGTCTCGTTTCGGTCGCGCCGAATGGTTGCAGCCGTACACCGCGCCAACGCTTGAGCAGCTGGCCGCCAGCGGCACCGCGCGCGTCGATTTGATCTGCCCCGGTTTCACCAGCGACTGCCTCGAGACGCTGGAAGAAATTGCGATGGAAGCGAAAGAAGATTTTCTCGCCGCCAGTGGTAAAAGTTTTCACTACATCCCCTGCCTGAATGAGTCGCCCAGCTGGATCGCGGCGATGGCGACCCTGATCGAAGCACACACAGGGGGCTGGCCGGTGTCCGCCGCGCCTGACCAGCAGGTAGCGCGGCAAGCGGATGCCACGGTGGGTCGCGAGCAAGCACTAGCGCTCGGCGCTCTCGACTAGAACCTGGCTGGTTGGACCGCTGGCGTTGTTGGCAGCCTCTTGCCGTACGTCGTGTACTGTCTGCGAGGCTGCCGCCTAGCCAGCAACCCAACCAGCCAGGTTCATCTGCGCTATTTGGACGGTTGGCGTCGTTGGCGGCAAAGCAATTCGTCTTGAAAAGTTCCACATAATCCCCATATCTCCGACATTGCTTTGCAAGTCTATGTATTTACTGGAGATTTTATGACCCAAGGCGAACAGCATCCCAGCCCTGAGGAAGCCCACGCAAGCCATGAGGCGTCGGTTGACAGCGCCGCTGCGGCCGCCGCTGGCGCTGAGGCACCGGCCGAAGGCGCAGTCGACAGCCACTCGCTGACCGCGCAACTGGCCGAGCTGCAAAGCAAGCTGGCCGAGATGCAGGACGCGTTCCTGCGCGCCAAGGCCGAAGCAGACAATACCCGCCGTCGCGCTCAGGAAGACATTGCGAAAGCGCATAAGTTTGCGGTCGAGTCATTTGCCGAGTCGCTGTTGCCGGTGAAAGATAGTCTGGAGATGGCGCTAAAGGTGGAAACCCCCTCGATCGACTCGTTGAAAGAGGGCGTCGACATGACCCTTAAGCAACTGGCCGCGGCGTTTGACAAGCATCGCTTGATTGAAGTGAACCCGCAGCCGGGTGACAAACTCGATCCGATGAAGCATCAGGCGATTTCCATGGTGCCGGCGCAGCAGGAAGCCAACACCATCGTCAGTGTGCTGCAGAAGGGTTACATGATTGCTGACCGGCTCCTGCGCCCTGCGCTGGTGACCGTATCGCAGTCAACTTGAAAAGCATGACAGCCACCGTATATCAGACACATTAGGCATTCAACCTGTTTCAGATTCATAGGGACTATCCATCATGAGTAAAGTCATCGGTATCGACCTCGGGACCACCAATTCCTGCGTGGCGATCATGGAGGGCAACCAGCCCAAGGTGATTGAGAACGCCGAAGGTGCGCGCACCACGCCATCCATCATTGCGTATCAAGATGACGGTGAAATTCTGGTTGGCGCACCGGCCAAGCGGCAAGCGGTGACGAATCCCCGGAACACTTTGTTTGCGGTAAAGCGCCTGATTGGCCGCAAATTTGAAGAAAAAGAAGTTCAGAAAGACATTGGCCTGATGCCTTACGAGATCGTCAAGGCAGATAACGGCGATGCCTGGGTACTGGCACGCGACAAGCGCTTGGCACCGCCGCAAGTGTCTGCCGAAGTGCTACGCAAAATGAAGAAAACTGCCGAAGACTATCTCCGCGAAGAAGTCACCGAAGCGGTCATCACCGTACCGGCTTACTTCAACGATGCTCAGCGTCAGGCCACCAAAGATGCGGGCCGTATCGCGGGCCTTGATGTCAAGCGCATCATCAACGAGCCGACCGCAGCAGCACTCGCATTTGGTCTCGACAAGTCGGGCAAAGGCGATCGCAAGATCGCAGTCTACGACCTTGGCGGGGGTACGTTCGATGTATCGATTATCGAGATCGCTGACGTTGATGGCGAGATGCAATTTGAGGTGCTGTCGACCAACGGCGATACCTTCCTCGGTGGTGAAGATTTCGATCAGCGGCTGATCGACCACATCATCGATGAATTCAAAAAGATCAACGGTCTCGATCTGGCGAAAGACCCGATTGCGCTGCAGCGTATCAAGGCATCGGCAGAGCGCGCCAAAATCGAGTTGTCTTCATCGCAGCAGACTGAGATCAACGAACCGTACATCGCCATGGCGAATGGTGCACCGGTGCACCTGACCTTGAAGATTACGCGTGCCAAGTTGGAGTCGCTGGTCGAGGACCTAATCTCGAAAACTATTGAACCGTGTCGCACCGCGATTAGTGACGCAGGTGTCAAGGTTTCTGATATCGATGATGTGATTCTGGTTGGTGGTCAGAGCCGCATGCCGAAGGTACAAGAGAAGGTCAAGGAGTTCTTCGGCAAGGAGCCGCGCAAAGACGTTAACCCCGATGAAGCAGTTGCCGTCGGTGCTGCGATTCAGGGCTCAGTGCTCTCCGGCGATCGCAAAGATTTACTGCTGCTCGATGTTACGCCGCTGTCGCTCGGTATTGAAACCTTGGGCGGCGTCATGACCAAGATGATCAAGAAGAACACCACCATTCCGACCAAGTTCAGTCAGGTGTTCTCGACCGCCGAAGACAACCAACCCGCAGTGACCATCAAGGTGTATCAGGGCGAGCGCGAAATGGCTTCCGGTAACAAGGCGCTGGGCGAGTTCAACCTCGAAGGCATTCCGCCGTCGCAGCGTGGTATGCCGCAGATCGAGGTGACATTTGATATCGATGCCAACGGCATTTTGCATGTGTCGGCCAAAGACAAGGCGACCGGCAAGGAAAACAAGATCACCATCAAAGCTAACTCGGGTCTGACCGAAGAAGAGATTCAGCGCATGGTGCGTGATGCCGAAGCGAATGCCGCCGAAGATCATCGCTTGAAGGAGCTGGCCGAGTCGCATAACCAAGGTGACGCCTTAGTGCACTCAACCAAGAAAGCATTGACTGAGCATGGCGACAAGCTCGAGTCCGGCGAGAAGGAAAAAATTGAAGCAGCGATCAAGGACCTTGAAGAAACTCTGAAGGGTACTGACAAGGCAGCGATCGACGCCAAGATGGAAGCGCTATCGGCCGCCGCACAGAAGCTGGGCGAGAAGATGTACGCCGATATTCAGGCACAACAGGCAGCGGCAAATGCAGCAGCACCCGAAGCCGCCACCGCCGGCGCGAGTGCGAAAGCTGCGCAGGACGATGTTGTTGACGCCGACTTCAAGGAAGTGAAAGACAAGTAATTACCACTGCACGCAGCGACGCTGTGTTGCTTATGCCGGGTCGGGGCGTTTTGTTCCGCCCGGTTTTTTGCTTGAACAGGCGAGTGACTGTTCAACTGTAGTCAGGATATACAACCATGGCAAAACGCGATTTTTACGAAACGCTCAGTGTAGCGAAGAACGCCTCGGAAGATGAAATCAAGAAGGCTTATCGCAAGCTCGCCATGAAATACCATCCGGATCGCAACCCGGATAGCAAGCAGGCAGAAGATAAATTCAAAGAGGCGAAAGAAGCCTACGAGATGCTATCGGATCCGCAAAAACGCGAGGCCTATGATCGGTTCGGTCATGCCGGCGTTGATCCGAACGTGGGTGGCGCCGGCGGCGCAGGCGCTGGATTCGGCGGTGGTTTTTCAGATGCGTTTGGCGACATCTTCGGCGACATCTTCGGTGGCGGCGCCGGCCGACAGCGCGGTGGCCCGCAGGTATATCGCGGCGCTGATCTTCGCTACAACCTCGACATCACACTTGAGCATGCAGCCAACGGATTCGAGACGACGATACGCGTGCCATCGTGGGATGAGTGCGAGACATGTCACGGTTCAGGTGCCAAGCCTGGTACGTCGCCCACCACTTGCGGCACCTGCGGCGGCCACGGACAGGTACGCATGCAGCAGGGCTTCTTCAGTATTCAACAAACCTGCCCGAAATGCCATGGCTCGGGCAAGGTGATACCTGATCCGTGCAGCCCGTGCGCAGGGTCGGGTCGGATGAAGCGCAATAAAACACTCGAAGTCAAAATCCCGGCAGGGATTGATGACGGCATGCGGATTCGTTCAACCGGTAATGGTGAACCCGGTATGAACGGCGGCCCGCCGGGTGATTTGTATGTCGAGATTCATATCAAGCAGCATGCAGTATTTCAGCGTGATGGTGATGACCTGCACTGCGAAATGCCGATCTCGTTTGCGAAAGCAGCGTTGGGTGGCGAGATCGAGGTGCCCACGCTTTCGGGCAAGGTGTCGTTCAGCGTGCCGGAAGGAACGCAGAGCGGTAAGACCTTTCGCTTGCGCAGCAAAGGTATCAAAGGCGTGCGCTCCGGGTTTCCTGGCAACCTGTTTTGTCACGTCGTAGTTGAAACACCCGTCAAGCTCACTGACCGACAAAAAGAATTACTGCGCGAATTCGACCAACTCACCACCGAAGGCGGTGCGAAGCATAGTCCGCAAAGCAAGAGTTGGATGGATAAGGTCAAAGAATTCTTCGAGTAACCCATACCCTTTCTCGTTAGGCCGCTTGCTGCGTTGGCAGCATCTTGCGGTACGCCTTGTACTGTCTGCGATGCTGCCGTCTTGCCATCGGCCTAACGAGACAGGCTCTTCAGGCTTCTAAAAGATGTCGCTGTGCGACGTTCATTTTTTAAGAGCTGTCAGAGCCCACCGATACGCTGTGTTGCGCAATACGCATAGAGATTTGTCAATTTCAATTGCGACGCAGGATTCCCCTTTGCGAGCGCTAGACTCGCTGTCTCCTCAGTCGTTCAAGGTTTCTGATCATGTGGTTGCAAGCAGTTTCTGCGCTCGCACCGTGGGCTACGCCAATCCAAAAGCTATGGCACATCCTGGTTCGCTACCATCAAAGTCGACGTAATACCGAGCTAGAGCAAGCGGTTGTACGCATACTGATCGGTTTGCTGTTGATGTACTACTTCGAGTGCGTCAATGACACCATTAAAGTATCAACGCCGCAGCTTTCAATTGACCTCCGCTTGGTGGTTGCTTTTTTTCTTTGTGCATCCTTATCCATCTGCATCAGTATTCTGCTGAAACCCAGCGAGATACCGATACGCCGCGCTTTTGCCATTCTGATGGACACCGGTTCGTTAACCTTGTTGCTGACAGTGGGTGGGGTGCACGCGGCCCCACTGTATTTTCTTTATCTTTGGATCATCATCGGTAATGGCTTTCGTTTCGGCCAGAAGTATCTGCTGATATCGCTGCTGTTTGCTCAAATCGGATTCGGCATCGTGGTATCGATCGAGCCTTACTGGACTGCCGAGAAAAACCTTTTCATTGGGCTCTGGCTGGGTACGCTACTGATCTCGGTTTACTGCAATTTATTGGTTGGACGGCTATTTACAGCGTTGGATCAAGCCAATATTGCGAATCTCGCAAAGCGCCAATTCATCTGTGCCTTAAGCCATGAATTACGCAAACCACTGAATGCAATTATTGGTATGGTCGATTTACTTAAGAGCACCCAGGTAAATCGTGACCAGCACGAAATGCTTGACTGTATGACCACAACATCACAGTTGATGCTGTCACAGATCGAGGATGTGCTTGATTTCTCGAAAATCGAGGCTGGAAAAATGGGTGTCGAGTGTATCGACTTCGATTTGTACAGCCTGATAGAAAATATCTTGACTGTGTTCAGTTATCGGATTGACCCAAAGGTCGTCAGGCTCATACGACAAATTGACTGTGTGGTACCGCCTAAATTACGCGGCGACCCGCATCATTAGCGTCAGATACTGATTAATCTGATTGGCAATGCCGTCAAGTTTACCGAGCAAGGTAGCATCACCATCAAAGTCAGTACCCAGTTGCTCCAATCCGAAACAGTAACGCTGCTTTTTGTGATCAAGGATACGGGTATTGGTATACCCGAATCGGTGCAGGGTCAGATCTTCGAAAGCTTTACTCAGGCGGATAGCGCAACCGCCAGAAAATACGGAGGTACCGGCCTTGGCACTACGATCTGCAAGCAATTAGTGGAGTTGATGGGTGGACGTATCAGTTTGCGTAGTCGACCCGGGCTGGGGAGTGAATTTTGGTTTGAACTCACTTTTGGTCGAGTGTTAGACATTGACGATACCTGTCTGCTGAGCCGTGCGCATAGCTTGATCATCGATCCTGAGGGCTCTTGCTGGCGCCTTGCTAAAGAATTAGCCTTTTTGGGCAAAGTGCTCCCCCGTACCGTATCGGATATTAGCAAGGCGGAGATTGCGTTGAGCGAGGCACAGTTGCAGGGCACACCCATCTCGATGATTTTCCTGCATGTTGGTGCGCAAGATTATGATGATATCCAGCACCTGCAAACCTGGCTGGACAGTTCGGTACAGCGACTTTGTCAGCAAGCGAATGACCGATCCATCATTTTGGTGCTAGTGAGTCCGAATGAAGTTTCCATGAACAAAGTAGTGCCGTTAGCCGAGCAACTTGGGTTTTTTTGTGTTTTGCCAGCAGTATTCGATCTAGACCATCTACGTCACTTGCTACATGCACAAGCTGCTTCAATCAGTAACGATGCAAAACTTAGGCAGTTTGTGCCTGCTCAGCCTACCGCCATACTGAGTAGCGAATCAAGTGCTTTCCAGATTCGATCGAATAGAAAACAGCAAGATGTTTATTTAATTTTGATCGTTGAAGATAATCCAACAAATCGTAAGATTTTACAAAAAATTCTTGAGCGTGCCGGCCATCAATGCGTGATCGCATCGGATGGCGAGGCGGCGCTGGATATCATCGCCACTCAGCACTTTGATGCCATGGTTATCGATTTGAATATGCCCCGGTTATCCGGCACCGAAGTCGTTCGATTTTGCCGAATGATGGGTGGTACAGTTGGCAAGACGCAAATCAGTGTTTTTCTGCCAGTGTGACGCAAGAAGCCCGTGATGAAAGCTTTGCTGCAGGGGCCAATGCATTCATCGCTAAACCAATTGAAGTACAAAAATTTTTACAGACACTGGATCAGTTAGTTACAACCTATCGTCCAATCAATACGGATGAAAAAACTGATGACATTGAGACGGCCAACGAATTTCAAGACCAAAATGATTCATCACAAAGTAAGCTGACTAGGCATTGGTCGCCGCCATCAATCAGTGCCACGGTCTTGGATAAAACCAAGCTGGACAATCTGCAATCTATCAGTCAAGACCCGGTATTCGTTAATGAGTTGATCGTCGAATTCATTACAGAGGGGAAAAGACTCATCGGAAATATCGGTCGAAGCTTACGGCGAGCCGACTATAACCAGGCAGTGGCTGCCCTGCACGCACTGCGGGGATCGGCGCTCAGTATCGGTGCAGATGCACTGAAAAAATTTTGTACCTATTGTGAAAAACTAGATGAGAGTGAATTGGATATCTATGAATCAGATATTCATAAACAACTAGATACTTGCTTTCAAAAGCTTTGCGAAGAGCTGAATGTTTATCAATGTAGTCAGCTTGGGCAGCGTATGCACGTAACTTAAAAATTTACGAGTCAATTTTTTGAAGGCTTTGAGTAATCAATGTCGTCGTGCTGAAGGCAAAAAAAAGGGTTCGTAAAAATACAGAGACAAGATGGATAGAAACCAACCTAATGGAGATATTCATCAATGAAAAATTCACTCGCTGAAACAACCGAGCGCCACCGTCAAAAAATCGAGGCATTGCCGCAACTGCAGGCCATGCTCCGAGGTCATTATGGCAAAGTTTCCTACGCCAAGTTCATGATGGACCTTTACCCGATTGTGTCTAATTTTTGTCCTCTGATGGCGGCGGCAGCTGGTCGATGTGCGGAAAAACATACCAATTTACGCCAGTATCTTTACGAGCATATCGAGCATGAAAAAGGCCATGAGGCCATGGTGCTGAATGATATCGAACAGCTTGGTTACAACCCGAAAGGGTTACCGTCACAAAACCCCGCGCCCGCAGCACAAGCGATGCTGGCCTACAATTACTTTGCGGTTGATCGTATTGATCCGTATTGTGTGCTGGGTATGATTTACGTGCTGGAGCTCACCTCAGCAGCTTATGGATCAAAAGTCGCTCAGTCAATTTCCAGGGCGATTGATCATCCTATTTCGCGGGGTTTTACCTTTTTGGATTCGCATGCCTCGCTCGATGATGATCATCTCGCAGATCTCAACGGATTAATTCGGTCAATCGAGTCGCCTGATAAAATCGACAAGATCGTGACTAGCGTTGATATGAATTTTTATCTGCTTTCACATTTAATTCGAGATTTACCGCAGGCGTGATAACCGGTGGCTGTATTTTCCTGACTAGATGTACTAATCCGAGCATAGAGCATCCGGAAAAATTCGCCTTGGTTGTGGCCCGAATCACGGCCTACGACGGAATACCAGGTTTTGCCTGAAGATTCTGAATGGAAGTCATGCTGCTACAAGACGGCACAGGCGCTCAAGCTTGTGCCGTCTTTTCATCATGCCGGATACAAGTGGCGATTTAACGATGAAGGTTTTCAAGCGGCGATCCGCTCCTCGGTCACTGGCGCGATGTCCACGAAATGCGGTGTGACCTCGGTGTAGCGGTAGTTCGAATGTTGTGCACTCTGGGCCTTGAGCAGGCGACTCATCATTCTCAGATCTTTATCTTGTATTTTCAGTGCAGCGTCAACCCACATGATCGCAATGTCGCTTAACTCCTGATGCGTGATTGGCAAAATATGGCGTCGGCATTAAAAGATACTTCTGAGGCCATTCAGCTGATGGTGGTGCTTACGTATCCAGGCATCGACTGTACGCTCACCTTCGCCGGCAGGTGCGATGATATCGACAATACCCACATCGGCTAATTTTTCAGCCGTATAGATATTGCCACTTAGTAGTATTTTTCTGCATCGTGTGGACCGACACGGCGCGCCAAAAAGCTGTACGCGCCCATGCCAGGGAATAAGTTAAACAGAATTTCCGGTAGGCCGAGGCGTGAACCCGCTTCAGCAATGATGACGTCGCTCGCAAGCGCAAATTCAAACCCGCCACCCAATGCATCCCCTTGGACTAGGGAAATCGTGACCGTTGAAGCTTCGTAGCGGCAGAGGCGGGCGTAAATACCGTCAATACAGTACATGGCGTAGTTGAGTAGCCCTTCACGGTCTTTTTCTCGGATCAGATTCATGAATAGCATCAAATCACCACCCAGATTAAATACACCCTCCCGGCGAGATGCAATCACGGAATAGTCAATCGGTACCCAAGAATCGCCATCGATGGTGTGTCCCTGATAGGTGTGCATTTCCGTGAAAAGATAATGCAGTTCTTCAATCATATTTTGGTTAAAACAAGGTACGCCGATTGGTTTCATGTATGTCCAGAGCGTACGCAAGTCGGCGTCGTAGCGCATATCGACTTGTTGCATCATGCGACGTGGCCAAGTGGCAGGGGGCGGCGTTTCAGAGAGCCGTTTGCCAAAATTGAATTTTTCGGTCGTCATCAACATTGATATCACCTTTGTTGGTAGGACTTCAAACATCATTGCTTGATTTTTCATGGAACTTTGAGCGATGCTTTTTAGCTTTGCTCAAAGTTTTCAAGCGCCGGCCCAGTTTAGAAAGTTCGGCCCACGCTTCAACAGGCGTTAAGCTTCTCGAAGAAGCGACTAATTTTGCTTGCTTATTGAAGTTGCTAGGAAAATGCTGATCGATTTTTGGCTGTCTGTATAAATACAATATTTATATTGATAGTATTCAGCCTTGGAGTTTCAGACTACTTGCGTGTAATCGGTAGTACCTTCAGGGAGAATTCATCGGGTGAGCAACGACAAGATGCTCAGTTAAAATGCCCCGACATGGCCGGAACCGCCGCTCAAGGAAAAACGCATGACCAGTAAAAATGCATTTGATAAAGCGTTAGGCCAACTGGTCGAGAATAATCGGCAGTGGGCAGCAGCGATGGTTGAGCAAGACCCCGATTTCTTTAGTAACCTGGTGTCACAGCAGGCGCCGGAGTATCTCTGGATCGGCTGCTCGGACAGTCGAGTCCCTGCTAACTCGATTGTGGGTCTCGATCCCGGCGAGTTATTCGTGCATCGCAATGTTGCAAACGTCGTAGTGCATACTGACTTAAATAGCTTGTCTGTGCTGCAGTTTGCGATCGATTTGCTTGGTGTGAAGCATGTGATGGTGGTGGGTCATTACGGTTGCTCCGGCGTACAGTGCGCCCTGGATGGCAAGCGTGTTGGTCTGGCTGATAACTGGTTACGCCATGTGCAGGATGTATTTCACAAGCACGAGCACTTGCTGCCGAACTCGATGAATGAGCAAGCGCGACACAACCGCTTATGCGAGTTGAACGTGATCGAGCAAGTGGTCAATGTTTGTCAAACCACGATTGTGCAAGATGCGTGGGAGTGTGGTCAGGATTTGACTATCCATAGCTGGGTCTACAGTCT
>Ga0194133_10005783_pt1 | contig 15596 bp, 12 predicted proteins | sample TA2KigOf40mmetaG_FD_155448 | JGI IMG/M metagenome (GOLD analysis project Ga0194133, IMG submission 155448) | Freshwater microbial communities from Lake Tanganyika, Tanzania - TA2015055 Kigoma Offshore 40m | ecosystem: Environmental > Aquatic > Freshwater > Lake | place: Tanzania: Lake...
TTCTGTCATTATTCCCTGTTATTTATTGTTCAGCCACCTACAGCCATTTGGATTTGATTATGAATTAATGATTGGAGTAATAATTGTCCCCTATATCTTCCCAATTACACGTCAAACACTGCTGATCATTATTAATTATGAAAGACAAATTTTGCCCTGACTTCATTTGGAGTCATCATTTAACTTGGTTGAATTTTATTTCAATGTGCAACTAAAAAACTGTTGGGTTCGATCAGGGTGAAATTTTCATAATGTCTGTTTCATAGGAGATTTCTATAGCTTTATTGTTTTATAAACTGCCTGTATTTTCATCCCTTGTCACAAAAATAAGTCAAATATGAAAAATGACTGTATTTCATGCCATTTTGTTTACTAAATAAGGACATTACACAATTGTAGTGATGGGTCCGGGTCAAAATTTTTTGACCCGGGTCGGGTCAGCCATTTGTGGTTTGGGTTTGAATTTGGAATATGACAAATTTTTCAATTTTTTTCCCATCGGGTAAAAAAACCTCTCCGTGTCGGGTCAAAAAGTACCCGGGTCAAAGGCGGGTTGGCCTCTTATTTACTGCTGGTCAAAAGTAAGCTCAAGTCGGGTCAGAGCCCATCTCTACACAATTGGGACATGTACACAAAAAAAATATCATGGTCTCAATTATTCAATTTTTTATGTGTGTCCCAAAATATTTAACAATTGCACAATTTTTGCCAAATTCATTTCTCACTTTTCTGGCCGGGATGTATCTTGCAAACTGATCATTTAAGGAAGTTTTCTATTTGTAGGACTTTGAATGAGGTAATACTCATACCCTGAAGTCTCACTTTCTCAATATGAATATCATTTTGTATTAGTGTGTATTACTAAAACCTATTGTGTCTAGTTTTATACAGATTATCAGAGTTTATTCTACCAGTCACCAAACCTCATTTTTCATTATTAACTTACCCCAACCCTTAATTTTAACCCCAGACCATACACCAGGCCTGCATTCACTGCCCCTGACCCAATCTCAATTTTGCTACTTTTAACCCTACCATTAATTATTTGATTCCAACTGACAGCTTCCCTACTTTTATGTATATAAAGGTTCACCCACAGATTGGAAAAATTACACTTGGATGTGACAAAAAAGTTAAGCATGATTTCAGATAGAGTGGAAAATTTCTTTTAATCCTTTGTTGACCATTTTTGGGATCCCCCTAGATTTTAAGCCATATTCAACCAGGTAATCAAATAAATGATAAAGACATTTTGATTCAATTTGACAAAGAGTATATATGGCATGCTTTTAAACAATGTTTTTTGAATCCCTAATGAGTTTTCTCATTTTAAATTTATATCTTTACTAATAACAATTTGATTTATGTCAAAAATGATATTTTTTCTTCACATTATATGTTCCCCTAGCTAACTTGACCATTATGGTTGTCCTGATTGCACTATGATTATTTTTTGCTTGCACAGATGAGCAAAACATTTGGTCATGTTGACTGTTGATTTCCCTTGTAATGTGATGAGTCTCAAAATTGAAGGTTTCGTCAAAAATGCAAAATAAATATTTAATGATCAAGTAAAAATTTAGCCCAACTTTTGGTATTGCCATACTTACAATCCAACAAACATAAGATTGAAAATCGAATTGATTTTTTTTGCTGAAAAATATGAAAATTTGATTTGGTACTTCTTTGGTAACAAATTTAGTTTTAACTAAAAAATTGATGGCAATAATTTTTCAAAGTTCTATGGAAAAAGGCAACTCAATTGTGGTTCAAAATGACAGCTTCAAGATTTAAAAAATATTAACTCAAATAAATTAATCTCCAAAAATTATAAACCATTGATCTTGACTTGCCAAGATCATTGGGGCTTCTTTTATAGTATGCCCTGCGAGTCTATCTCTCTAAAGGTACACTTTTTCACTTTTTTTTGGTGCTCAGTTCTTTTTTATAATAAAAATCCTAGGCAGTATAGACTCAGGCAATTTTGATGCTCAATCAACACCTTTTTAGGAGTCCTGCCATAGAAGTTTATGGTCACGGCAGATTACCATTACCCTGACTGAGAGTGCATTGTTGATTTTTTTGCTATCCAGGGCTGAAAAATTGCTGGCACAGGCGGCTGGGGATTAAGCCTACAACCTTAGATCATTGCTCTCAATCAGGTGCCTATGACCTCTCAGCCACGGCAACCCACTTGGATTTTTTTTTCCTTGAACAGGAGAATTTTTATATAACGCCTCGCACTTCTTTTGATTGGCGGTTCTTTTTTCTGAAGTTTTTTTACCTCTGGCAGGAGTCAACCCCGAGGTGCAGGGATAGACTTACGGCTTGAAACCACATGACCACCCTGACTGAGCCAAAAAAATAAGGCTGATGTCTTAAGTAATGCAGATCAAGCAAAAATAAAATTACTATCATGACTTTTGAACTAAAGTAAACTTGCGGTGCTATGAAAATCTGTCGAATCACGACCTGTCGAATCACCATTTCACTAAAAATTTGTTCCGTCAAATCTCCATTTTTACCGCAAATTTGTTCTGTCGAATGTCTGTTTTTACCGAAAGTTCGTTCTGTCTAATCCCCTTACAAAAACATAACCTAACCTAACCTTAACTGGCCTGACCTAACCAGCTTTGAGGGATTTGGTAAAAAAGGAGATTGGGTAAAACGGAGAATCAATAAACCGGAAATTTGGTAAAAACAGAAATTTGACAGATCGTGAATTTGACGGATCATGATTTGGCAGATTTACATAGCACCAAACTTGCTCCTGAGAAACACCTTGTGAAAAAGTCTTTGAATTGAATATAATTCAATAATTCATAAGAATCTGAAATGTCTTTTAAGGTGAGCCTACCAAATCTATAAAGTAACTGAAGGTTTATTTTAAAACTTTGCCTCAAAATCAGATGATCCCATGGGAAAATTTCTCAACCAAACATAAAAAACCCCCTTCTTAAAATACTGAGATCTCAAAATTTCATGGTAAAATGTTGAAAATTTAAACTATTGAAGCAACATAAAAATACCTTGGAACATATGATTGAGTGTTGGTGTAATCAAAAAAGAATGTGCTTAAATCAATTTTTCATATTTTTCTAATATTAAAATCCTAAATTTCCAGTTTGTTGGTCAGAAACAGCAAAAAAGACTTTCTGCTTTGGCGCACGTGGGCTGGACATTATTACAGCCCAGGTACTTCTAACTTCTTACAAAGGTAGGAGTGAGAAAGACACAACCAGCCTTAGGGGAATTCAGAAGCATTCCTGCAATTTCATATCCCACTAACTAAACAGGTGATTAGTAATTGCTTCAATATGTAGATATTGTCTCCCTAGAGAGAAATCGAGACCAAATCAGTCAACAACTATTGCTCAATTTGAAAGGACCCTCTGAAAAAAAGATGTTCAACGTTCATCAAGTTCTGGCTGCCCATGCTTTGCTCAATAGTGGAAGGCCTCAACACGGTCCACCAGTGGCTCTTTCACCCTCAATCCCCAGGGTTCCTTGGCACCCAAACCAAAGCCAAGTCCCAGCACCTAGCCCGTCTGGTAGAAATTTAAGCCTTGAACTTTTTTCACTTTTATTCAGTTGTATTTTCAACATTTTAAGGCTCAATGTTAACCCAAGCCATAGCCAGATCCTCACCCCGAAGACCTCGTGGCGAAAAGAAACCAATTCCTGACGAGCAAAAAGATGAGAAATATTTTGAAAGAAGAAAACGCAACAATTTGGCTGCTAAAAAATCTAGAGATCAGGCATGAAAAAAAAATCAAATCAAAGATAATTTTTTATTCATTTATTGTATATTTTCAGCGGAAACAGCGGGAAGACACGATAGCTGTTCGTGCAAGTCTTTTAGAAAAGGAAAATGCGTCCTTACGTTCACAAGTATGTAACTAAACGGAATTTCAAAGACCAAAAGACCAATGGTTATATAAATGAAATTAATTAAAGGTTTCAGCTTTGAGAGATGAGAGGAATTCTTTGCAAACCCTTTTGTTGTTTAGACGTCACCTTTTCCAACAACAACAGATTCAAAAGCATCCAGAAAGTATGAATCAACATCTTTTTGGTAAGAAACATTTTCAAGACCATTAAAAAAATCTTTTTAAAGTATGCCTTGCAAACTTTTTACTCATTTAAGACACACTGTTTTTAGCTGGGAATCATTTGGTATTTTTTGGCAAACCAGAGTCGAAGGTTGCCTGGAGCCGCTGGGGTTTGAACCCCAGCTCAGATTCTCAGCCTGATGCCATGGCAATCTGCCACAGTGATATAACCTGATTTTTATTCCAAGACTAACTAACTTTCCTAAAGATGGGCCCTGACCCGACCCGATCCGAGCTTACTTTTGACCCGCAGTAAATAATTGGCTGACACGCCTTAGACCTTAGTACTTTCCGACCCGACCCGAAGAGATTTTTTTGATCTGAAGGGAAAAAAATTGAAAAATTTGACATTTTTAGGGAAAATTTTCCAAATTCAGACCCAAACCATAAATGGCTGACCTGATCCGACCTGACCCGAGTCACAAAAAATTAACCTGACCCGACCCGGGTCAAAAAATTTTCACCCAGACCCATCACTAACTATCCGGATTTCAAAGTCTGAAATGAGATTAACATGAATGATTTAAAATTTGTTTAGGTCTTTTTATGTTGGAACATCAGCAACGTCTCCGAGAACTTCAAAGAAGCTCACCCAGTCATAACTCTGATACAAGTTTAGATGAAAAAGTTGTCGACTTAAGCAGGTATCTATTCAGCTTTTTAACTAAAAGGATTTGCACAATTTGCTGATTGAAATAATTTTGAAGGCCAAGATCTGGTTTGACAACACCTGGAACCCCAAGTCCATCGCCTAAAGAAATGTTCAGGAGGAATTCAACTGTTATTACTGCTACTTAGGTCTGACATCTGGACTAAAACTCGGATTATTCATATTTATATACGCTATTGAAATCATTCCATTAGGCTAAATAAATTTATTCAAAAGTTTTAGAAATTTTGATTAGAGAAAGTTAATTTGATTTTTATGAAACCTTAATAATGCCAAAATGATGGTTTACATTTTAACATTTTTATTCAATTTTTTTAATTTTGCATTCCCAGTTCTTGACAAATCATTCAGCTTGCATAAAAATTAAAAAGAATCAGGTTTAGATATAAATTTTAGTCTATTTCATTGGAGGTTTTAGAGGGTGGAGTGGAAGTGGTTTTGGAATGTGGGAAGGCTGACAATATGAAGGTTGCAGGATTTTGGGGGGAAGAATGGGTATGTAGAATGAGTGGGTTAGTGAATAAAAGTTATTGCCTGGGTTGAGTCAGGTCGGGTGAGGAAAATTTCAAAAAAGCTAAAATTTTGACTTTGCAAGTCATTAACTAAAATTAAGTAGAAAGGCATTTTTTTGTGCGGGGAAAACCTGACCCAACTACCACCCCAAAGCGTGTTTCTCTCTTCTTAAACCTGCGGGGCATGTTTCCCCCTTATCTGTCCCCACCAAACCTCCCTTCTTTTAACCAAAAGGGCATTTATTGCTAACCTAACCTAACCCATCCAGCCCCCCCAAAGCATGTTTCCCCCTTACAAATCCTGCGGGGCATGTCTCCACCCTCATCTGTCCCGACCAAACCAACCACAATTTTTTGTCCATCACAATTCTAAAAAACCCCAAGGTGGACCCAATGGGAAGTCAAAGCAGGTTGAACAAAATCCTTCCCAGGGTTTCAGGATACACTGTCCCTGATGTTCAAATGCAAAAATCTGCTTTTCAGGACACCCGGTTCTCAAATAACCAATGAATTTGTTTGGAATTCACAAACTGAGCCATCCACTCATTCACATTAAATTTTGTCAAGAAACCTTATCTCATAGTTTGAGATGCAACAAGTAATTTGATCAAATTTTATTGAATTCTGCAAGGAAAGGATGGCAATACGGAAGGAGGAACACCTAAAGGTGGGCGGGGAAGGGGGGCATAGCTGCTCTTGATCTGCTGGTCAAGCATAAAAATCAATTCTTAAAATAGTTATAGTGGTATGAACTCAATTCTAGTTATTTCCTTCTCTTTTCCTTTACAATATTTAAACAATAATGTGCAATCTCTTTTACTCTTCTGTTTATGTCATTTAGAATCAGGTTGCCATTTGGTTTCTCATTCCCACATCTTTCGGGTCTTTCAGTAAAAAGTTTACTTGATCCGTGGATCAACCAGTACCCATGGTTGACCACCTTCACCACATTCTTGATACCACCATCCAATATAATTAGGGTTTGCAGTTCTATCAATAAACAGTTCAGTATGGATTCTTTTCTGAATTGGGATGTCCATCACTGTTAATTTTGTTAATTAATTTTAGATTTTATATTTTTAAATTGTGGAAATACCAGCTTTTCATTTGTGAAAAATAACTTATACAATTTTACTTTTTTTGGGTTCTATTGCTTTTCAGAAAATAGCTTAAAGTAATTGATTCACATTCATAGAATTGCTGGATATAAACACTGACATTCTTGAAACCAGTTTTCTTCACTACAACAACAAGCTGCTGCAATGTTATCTGAATGTCAAATTTCTAAAAGCTGAAGTGAAGTGAAACAGTGAGAATGAAAATTTATTCAGACATAATTTTTTAGTGGCCAAATATTTTTTTATTTTGTAGCAAAAGTGATTGCAAATATTTGAAGAGTGTAAAAAATTTTATTGCTTTATTTTATTTGGGATTTGTAGTCTTTTTCTTGAGAGTCAATTATCTTATTTTAATTTAATTTGGTCACCCTGTATTTTATTGTTTATTTCTGTTCGTGATTTTCGTCCCTCTAATTCAAAAGAGAAAGAGTTTTCATTTCAAAATAATTTTATTTTTGTTGAAAAGGAGTTCTTGAAGAATAGCTTTATTAACAGGTAAATATAAAAGCTTTTAGATTTTTTAATATGGACGAGGTGATATTTTAGTAAAATAAAAACATGAGGTTTTCTGTTTCTGGAAAATCCAGCTTTTCAAGTTTGAATAATCTTCTTCCAAAAGGTTGAATTGAGCATTTTTAGTAGTTGTTATTCTTGCCAGGTTTGTCAAGATGTCTCAACAGCCAATTGATACAAATTGTATGACCATCACCAGGTGAAAGAATGTTTTTCCTTTGAAAGATTTTTTGCTTATAATTTCAGACTATTTATTCTAGGTTTGTTCTTGGTGAGCAAAGAAAACATCCAGATGCCCATGGAGACTTGTCGCAATTACTTACAAGCATTCAATCAGCTGTTAAGGTAATTTTAATGGCCCAAGTCAAGCCCACAGATAGATTGAGCAAATAAACCTAGCAAGTCACTACTCTAACTAAATGCTTTGTTGCCTAACATTCGTACTGTTTGAAATAATAGACATCTCCTAGGGTTGGCAGTGAATAGCAGTTGTGTTATGTTTTGCAGGGTCAGGGGCCCTGACCTGACCCGACCCGAGCATACTTTTGAGCGGCAGTAAATAGGAGGCCAAAATGTCTTTGACCCAGATATTTTTGACCCAACCTGATGATATTTTTTACTTTGAACAAAGAGATAATTTTTAAACACTGCCCAATGAGAGTAGATAAGATGATCAGATCACAATGACTTGTTTTGATGAAATTTTTGATTATGATAGGCAATAAGTGCTGCTGTAAGAAGAGCTGGAATAGCCCAGCTGTTTGGAGCAGCTGGAAATGTGAATGTCCAAGGGGAACAAGTGAAGAAGCTAGATGTACTTTCAAATGAGCTTTTCATCAACATGTTGACTTCATCTTATACCTGTTGCTTGCTAGTTTCTGAGGAAAATGAAACTGTCATTGAGGTGAATAAAATCTATGTGAAATGACTACTTTTTGTGGGTCACATGCAACATTCATGTTACAGATTGACACTGCACAATCTGGAAAGTACATCGTCACGTTTGATCCACTAGATGGAAGCTCAAATATTGACTGCCTTGTTTCAATAGGATCCATTTTTGCCATCTTCAAAAAGACAAGTAACCAGCAAAATCTATTTATTTAAAAGTTGATATTGGCTTTTTGGGTGAGGGGCAAAAAAACTGATTTCTTGTGGGGATCTGAGGGTTAAAGGTTCCAATCTTGGAAACCTCAGAAACATCTGGATTGCTAGTTGTCACAAAATACTCAAAAACTGATTTCTTGTTGGGATCTGAGGGTTAAGGGTTCAACATCTGATCGCTACCCTACCAAAAATAAGGCTGGGTATGCACGTTTGTATAGAGCACTATGATTTTAAGGTGTTGACACGTGTTTTATGGCAGTTTACAACAAAATTTGCACCATTAACACGTGTGTTCTGGTGTGCCACGTGTAAACAGAGGGAATAGACCTAGAAGCAGGTGGATACGCCTGAAAGTTGGCATACAGTGTGCCTTATTTTCGGTATGGTAGTTGTCACAAAATATTTTTTAAAAGTGTGAATTCTTGTGGGGACTTAGGGTTACTGGTTCAAATTCCAGCCAATAGCAAGGAGTTTTAATATGTTAATGGCAAGTACCCCTAACAATTCTTTTTTTTTCAAAAACCCAAGAGATCTCTAAAGGGGTGCCACACAATCACAACTTTAAGTGACAGGGAATTGTTGTAACAAGTCTACATTATCAGCATTAAAATTGGTGAAAATGATGGAATAATCAATGGTCATAAAACTAGCATTGAAATAAAACAGGGTAGCTTTGCCCAATATCATATTGGACTTGGCCAACATTGTAAAAGCATTATATCTTAATTTCATTTTTAGATGATGACCCTGTTTCACAAAAGGATGTTTTACAATCTGGACGGAATATTGTAGCTGCTGGTTATGCTCTTTATGGCAGTGCAACAATGATGTATGTAAAATTTCGTTGATAAAAAAAACTAAAAAGAGGTCAATGATCCCCAATTGTCACATCAGCTAAGATCAAAATTTCTCCCTTTTAGGGTTCTCTCCATCAACGACGAAGTCAACGGATTCATGCTAGACCCATCCATTGGAGAATTTGTTTTAACTGATCCACAAATGAGGATTCCATCAAGAGGAAAAATTTACTCTATCAACGAAGGCTATGAAAATAAATGGGAACCTGCCATTTATGAATATGTCAAAAGTAAGAAACAAGGGCCAAAAGCCTACGGTGCAAGGTATAAACTTTGTTTTAATCATAAACATTTTCTGCTTTTTTTACATTTTTTAAGTACGCCTTGCCACTCGCGGTCATTAAAGGCACACTATAGGTGGTTTTTTTTATAATTTTATTTTGGTTTTACCCGGGCAGGAGTCAAGCACAGGTTGCTGGGACAGAATTCCAGTTTCATTCCACTTGACTTGACCACCCTGACTCCGTTGTTTCATCAATTTTCTTTTTACTGTCAAAATATAGATACATTGGATCAATGGTAGCTGATGTCCACAGAACCATTAAATATGGAGGTATCTTTCTCTACCCCAAATCTGATGATGCCCCAACTGGAAAGCTCAGAGTACTTTATGAATGCATGCCAATGGCTCATATTTTGGAAAAAGCTGGTGGAGCTGCATCTGACGGCTACAAGCCGATTTTGGTTGTTCACAAAAATGCTGCAAATGCAAAATTTAAGCAGAATATTTATGTTTTTTTATTGTATTTTCAGGATATCGTCCCAACTGGACTTCACGTTCGTTCCCCAATTTTTCTGGGAAGCAAAGATGATGTTAAAGATGTTGTCGACCTTATTGCTAAACACTCAAAAAAGTGAAATTTTCATTTGATTCAAAAATTTAGTTTTTTTACCTAAATAAAATGAATATTTTTTACTTTCTTTATTACTCTCTAGCAATCTATTTCATAGATAAAGGTGTGGGGTGGCCTGTCAGCCGGGTTGGGTGGGTTATCAATCTTGTCTCGGACTGATCACCCTGTAACTCACAACCCTGTGAGTACAATTACTACTTACTTGTAGTAGTATAACTGACAGGAAAGCCTGGCACAGGCCGGGAATAGCCAGATGGATGGAAGATGCAAAGCTGTCTTCCATTCCTGGCTTGTCTCCCCCTTTCTCTCTCCACCATTTACTTCCCAATATGAAAAAAGGCATCTGTATCCCTTTTTATCTTGATTTTTTGAATCACTCTGTGATTGGGCAGGTGGGCTGGGCCCAATTTTTCAAACTATTTACTCTCTGAAAAATCAATCTTGAATGACCTCAGTTTATTTACAAACTGAGGTCGGCCCCATGGCACAGACCCTTTCCTTCGGGGTTGTGCCATCAGCACACCTTTAACCTTATACTTTGTGCTAGAGATCCATAAGAAAGCAAACTTTTTATTTCTGTTTTTGGTCTTAATATAAAAGTTTTAACATCTTTTTATTTTCTATCTCTTCATATAATAAGCCACTTCTCAAGTGCAACTTTTGCAGTAATTGTGATATATGGAAGTAGTTTGGTTTCTGTTTATCAAATTATTAGACCTGGAAAATGTGTCTCTGTGGTATGCTGAATGAAGATTACATTCTTATAATAGACAAACAAATCAAGTTTCAATGGCCATGGTAAACATGTTTTGCAGAGATATTGTAGCTTTTTTTGCTTAAAACTTTCTTTTTTGACTAACTTTTTTTTATTGCCTTCAGCCAATCCGGAATTCTGAGCAAAGTCTGATAACATTTAATTTTTAATTGAAAGAAGGGGGAAAAGGAAAACTTGATATTATCAAAGCAAAGGTCAACATTCTTTGATTTTGGCTTCTCTTTTTTTAATTTGTCAAGTCTTTTATTCGCACCAATCCTTTCTTCTTTTCCAAGAAACTTTTCTTTGTAATATTTTTGATTATTCCATCACTAGGATTCTGAAAAAAGGCAAGCCTTTAATATGTTGTATTTTTCAAATGACAAAGTCATCAAATTGAGAAAACTTTTTAATGGGATTTTCAAAGACTAGCTTAAGAGTCAACCTAATTTTCATTATTGAAAACTTATTCATCATCTTAAAGGATAAATCGAATTGCATCCAACTTCCTGATTCTCAAAAGTTTTATATGAAAAAATTCTGCTTTTAATACTTTAAAGGTTAGATTGAAAAGTCAGTTCAGGCTAAAAAAATGCTTTGCAACATCAAAGGGTTAAAATTTGATCAAAATGTAAATAAAATAGGTTGTTTGCTTAAGTCCCTTTTCAAATTTTAAAACATTTATCTATCTTTTAATCTTTTTATTTTTCATCTGAATCTTACCTTAAGAGTTTCAACGAATTTCTGTCTCCATTATTTCCATTTCCTTTTTTTCTTTTCTTGAAAAATTTGTATCCGTTAGCTTTTGGAATAATAAATCTTGGCTCAGTAACTAATTTTAGACTTTTTCGAAAAAAAAGACTTGTGAAACCTTGACTTGTAATTGGCATTTAAAGATCCTCTGCTGCTTGTGTTGTGGCACATCCTCCTCATGAATTAAATTTACAGAACAAGATCTTGGAAGATCCCTATCCGGATCCATTTCACCTCTGTATAATAAAAATCCATAAAAAAAGGTTTTTTTTCTCAACACTTTTGTGTTTTAGCTTCTACCCTAAAGATCCTTCTTCGAGTTCCACAATCCTGTCTGGATCAAAGGTTGGAATCTGGAAGACTTCTTGACGAAATGATACTGAATTTTCAGATGAAACCTGCTTTTTCTTTGTTCCCATGGCTTGCATCAAGCGAGACTTTTTAAACTGTCAAATAAAAGATGATTGAGAATCTTTTTATTTCAAATCAATCAGAAGAGAGTTCATGCAACAAGATTTACCTTGATTCTTTCTAAAATCCAATTGACAAGAAGATCCCAACCTTGAGGACCTTGGATCGAAGATTCAGAAAAGTTCAAAACCTTTTGCCAAGCAGAATAGAGTCTAAGGAAGGAATAAAGCCACAAGATGAGTACCATTGAGACAAGAAAAGCTTCTGAAAGGCCCATGGATTCAACAGAACTCAAAGGGTTTGGATAGTATTGAGTAAGCTGGGATTGATCCGGATGACCTGCCTAAACTGTTAAAATATCAACGTTTGAATGAAGAACTTTTTGTCAGTTTTTTCACCTACTGCATGATGGTTGAAGAAGGCATTCACAAAATTAGGATCCTTTTCATTAGGTTTGAAAAAGTATTCTGGTTCACCAATTAAAACATTTTTATTCTCTCCATTGACAGGCCTGATGCCATGAAAATAAAAAGTTTTCGTTTTTGGATTAAAGTACCGAATCTAAAATAAATATTTGCTTGTTGGTGAATTTTCATGAGTCAAGTTAGCTTAATGTTTGCTTACCTGATCAAATAAATCACATTTACAAGGGGGATAATAAAAAGGTCCGTTGAAATTACTTGGTATTAAAACTTTTATTGGTTCATCTGGAATACTTGACCATTCTGTAGGATAAATAGTGGACGTTGGGCCATGAAAACCCATTGAAATCAAAAGAAAAATTTCAGCCTAGAAAGGTAAAAATAGGGTGCAATGAAATCAAAAACCTTCTCTCTGTTCTATGAGGTAATGAAATGAAAAACTTACCTTGGTTAGAAAAATATAATTGAGTAACTAAAATGTGTGTTGTTGTTTGAAAATTGTAGTTTATGGCATCTTTCAGCCTCCAACTCCAACATGCTTTGGTGAAGTGATACCTCCAACTAATTCCAACTTTTTCCATCAATTCCTCTTTTAGAGTATCACATTCATCTCCTCCCTAGCTTAAGAGATTACTTTTCTAACAAGAGTAAAACTCCACTCTAATATTTCAATAAAATTAGAAGAAATCATATAAATATGAGAGAGGGGATATTTATTGGTTTCAGTTTAAGCAAAAAAATCTTAGTTTTCGTTTCAAAACAAGTTCATATCAGTTTCCACACAGATAAATAGTAAATATGTTCTTTTTATAATATCAATCATAGTTATTATCCCATTGAGATTTTTCAATACACTAAAATTTTAGCGAGTCAAGTGCATGAGGAGAAATTGAACTGAAGGCAAAAATTGCTAGCGATGGCAAGGTGAGCAAGTAGAGCAAATATCCCAGTGATGACCCTCTCACTCAAGAAAAGAATCAATATTGAACTGTTTATTGATAGAAAGAATGGGATTTACATACAAAAGTGAGATAAAGAAATAGATCAATAAAAATATCTGACCTCTTGGAAAGGGGTAAACTGAAATGAAGGGAAAAGTACAGCGGGAATGAAAACAAATGCAGCCTTAATGTTTGGATGACTTACATGACATGGAAGAAAGACAAACAATAGCCTGTTTGTAAAGACTTTGAGCTTGGAAAAGTGAAAAATATTGTGGTACGAAAAAATAAGGCATTTGAGCAAGTACTAGGATAATTTTGCCATGTGCATGTATAGGGTCTGCCTGGATGTCAACACTATCTCCGAACAAAGTTTTGAAGCTAGAGAGCTGAGATTTGGCACACAGACTCCACAACTGATTTCGGCAAAATGTACAAAGGGGATTTTGGAAACTTTGTCATAGGCTGATTTGAAGAGTCCTCGGGGTCTAAAAGTCATTTTTTGGGGTGTTTGATAAAAAGATGAGCCGCCCCCACACTCGCCTTAAAATTGAATTTGATATGGGTTCTGTTTTGTAAGAAAAACTGGTTTTAAGCCCCTGGAGTCTAGAGCCTTCAGGGGTACCTCTTTAAGACTACTGCAAAAGCAAGGGATAGAGATCTATTACAAACAACATCAGTATACAAAAACTGTTCAGTAAAGATAAATTGATAGGTGCTGGACCTGTCCAACTGCCAGCTAGTTTAAGATTTTATTTGAGCATTCCTTCTTGTTACTACTGTTGAAGGGATAGTTTAGCTTGTGTAGAGCTCTGCATTTTTGAGCAAAAAATGCACATTGACATAATCAGGTAGATATCTTGAAGATTGGTCTATCAATCATGATCTAATTCAACTGGTACAAACTAAGACCAGAAAGAGAATTGTCTTGAGGAATAACGATGCCTACTTGCAGGAGTCTATGATCGATCTCGCTTATACTAATAGGCCGAGTGAAGCTGACTCTCTTGTTTTTGATAGTGATTTTAGCGATCATGGTATGATCTGGACCAAAATTAGATATGGCACTAGTATGAAAAAAACAGTAAAGAGGGTTATTCGCGATTGGACACACCTCAATGAGACAAACATAATCAGGGAAGCTCATGACCGGCCTGTCCCTATGTCACTTGAGGAACTAAATGAAACCCACCTGAGCATCCTTGAAAAACTGGCCCCAATGAGAGTAGCCAAAGTTAGGTCGCCAGAGCAAATTATCAACCCAAAGGTTGAAAAAATACGGAAGAAAAAAGATAGAACATATAAAAAATATAAGAGAACTGGCCTCTCTATATACCTTTATAAAGCAAAACAATTAGAGATTTCTTTGAAAAAGCTTATAAAGTCTGAGACTAGAAGAGTGTTTCAAGTAAAAGCTACAGCCCCAGGAAATAGATCCTTCTGGAGCGCTGTTAATGACTTACAAGGCTATAAAAAATTTGATGATCTTTCATTGATCCATAATGGTGTGTCAGTCACTGATGATAATGATCTCTCTATCATTGTTGGCAATTTCTTCAGGGACAAGATTGTAGGGCTGTCTAAAGACCTACCACCCGTGAATGATGTTCCTCTTCTTGATTCAGATGAAGTTATATTCAGTCTTGAGGAGGTAATTGAAGCAATTAGCAAAGTCAAAACGAAAATGAGCTCTGGTCCGGACGGGGTCCCCCTAAAAATTGTTAAGTATTACGGTCATGCCAGGCCGGATCTTTACAGATCTCTATTCAACAACATCGCCAATAACAAATTCCCCGATATCTGGAGAACAGCCAGAGTAGTTCCTGTACATAAAAAAGGAGACAAAAAAGACATTGCTAATTATAGACCGGTGTCTAACCTCTGTTCTTTAAGTAAGGTGTATGAAAGATGTGTATTGAAAAGGTTGAATGACTGTGCCACTCATCTCCTGGGGCCTAGTCAACATGGCTTTCGTCCATTTCATTCAACTACAACATGCTTGATGGAAATTAAAGACAGCCTCCTAAATCATGTCGATAAAGATCAAACCTGTGTTATGTATAGCCTGGACCTAAGCGCAGCCTTTGATATGCTTAGGAAAGATACCTTTGTCAGGGACATGATAGGTCATATTCCTAATGGCTTGTTAAACATCATTTCAGATTTTCTTTCAAATAGGAGCTTTTATGCCAATGTCAAAAAAGCAAACTCAGGGATCTACTCACTTGACAGGGGTTGCCCTCAGGGATCAGTTCTTGGCCCTGTGCTTTTTAACTTGTATGTCGGTAGAATCTTTACTCATCTCCCTTCACCTGCAAAATTTATTGCCTACGCCGACGACTCCTATGTTATCTGTCCAGGCTCCACTGTTGGCGAGGCTAAAAATCTAGCAGAAAGAACAATAGCAATTCATGTCGAAAAGCTTCGAGAATTGGGAATGGTTGTAAATGAAGGGAAAACTGAGGTCACGGTATTCTCAAAATCAACCGATCCTACAATAATGGATCTTGATTGTGGAGGTAAACTGGTTCCGTCCAAACCTACAATCAAAGCACTTGGAATTGTGATTGAC
>Ga0194133_10005784_pt1 | contig 15595 bp, 15 predicted proteins | sample TA2KigOf40mmetaG_FD_155448 | JGI IMG/M metagenome (GOLD analysis project Ga0194133, IMG submission 155448) | Freshwater microbial communities from Lake Tanganyika, Tanzania - TA2015055 Kigoma Offshore 40m | ecosystem: Environmental > Aquatic > Freshwater > Lake | place: Tanzania: Lake...
TCCATGATCACGCTTTACGGTTGCTACCGCTCACGCGCCACCCGCCCGCTTTGGGCGCTGTTTGAAACCGGCCTCGCCTTTGTCCATCACCCGACGATCCAGGCTTACCGCCTGGCCGATCCCCATGCGGCAGATGCCCCGGAAAACACCGCCTCGCCGGCGTTTCTGGCCGTCAATCCCATGGGCCAGATCCCGGCCAGTGACGCCGAGACCGCCTTGATGCAGCAATGGGCGCTTTTCGCCAGCACGGCCATTGAAGGCCCGGCGCTGGACATCGCCATGACCATCACCAAGGGGCAGGACAAGACGGCCGAGGGGGCTGCGCTTGTGGCCCGCGCCGCCGATCTGCTGCGCCGCCCGCTGGCGCGGCTTGAGGCGCATCTGACTGGGAAAGACTGGCTGCTGGGCGGTCGCTTTACCGCCGCCGATATCATGGCCGAGGAATGTGTGCGCTATGCCCAGCCCCACCCGACGCTTTTGTCTGAATATCCGGCCGTCAATGCCTGGATTGCGCGCTGCCAGGCACGCCCGGCGTTCCAGAAGATGTGGGCGGGGCGGCTGGCGGAACCGGCCTGAGGTGCGCGCGGCGGGTTGAATTTTTGCACATTCGAGTGTATATTCCATCGCATATTCCAATCGGAGACCCGCCATGACCCGCCTTTTGACGCCGCAAATCTGCACCATGACCGAACTGCGCGAACCGCAAAAGGTGCTGGACCGCGCCGGCGGCAAGCCGGTGGCGATCCTGAAGAACTCGGCCTTGGTGGGCTATCTGGTGCCGGCGGAGGCGATTGGCGAGACTGATCACCGCCCGGCGACGCTGGAGGAGGTGATGGAAAGTCTTGCCCGCCGCCGCGAGATCAATCAGCCCGTGCTTGATTACCTCAAAGACAAATGACCTTTCGCACCCTGACGCCCGCTCTTGTTGTGGCGATCCACGATCAGGTGCTGAACCCCGGCGAATTGCCGGGGCTGGCTTTGGACAAATCACTTGAGGGCGCGCTTGCGCGGGTGGAGAACCGGCTCGCCTATGACATGATCGGCGATGCCTATGATCTGGCCGCAGCCTATGCCGTGGCCATCGCGCAGGGCCATTGCTTCAATGACGCCAACAAGCGCACCGCGCATCAGTCTATGGACGTCTGCCTTGACCTGAACGGCATTCAGATCAACTGGACCGCCACCGAAATCGGCCCCGTCATCATCCGCGCCGCCCAGCGGCTGATGGACGAGGGCGAGTTGGCGGAATGGCTGCGCAGTCGCGCCTGACCCCAACATCTTGCGGACACCCCGGCAGAAATGGTCTAATGCTTGCTGACCCAAGAAAAGAGCAGCCCGATGCCCAGTGATCTTTTGTCCGCCAAAGACCAGACCTATGACGCCTCTTCGATCGAGGTGCTGGAGCCTTTGGAGGCCGTCCGCCTGCGTCCGGGCATGTATATCGGCGGGATTGATGAGCGCGCCTATCACCATCTGGCGGCGGAAATCCTGGACAACTCGATGGACGAGGCGGTCGCGGGCCATGCCAGCCGAATTGAGGTAGAGTTGAACGCCGATGGGTCCTTGACGATCCGCGACAATGGCCGTGGCATCCCGGTCGATCCGCACCCGAAGTTTCCCGACAAATCGGCGCTGGAGGTGATCCTCTGCACGCTGCATTCGGGGGGCAAGTTCAACGGCAAGGCCTATGAGACAAGCGGCGGTCTGCATGGCGTGGGGTCGTCCGTCGTCAACGCGCTTTCGGATCTGATGGTGGTCGAGGTTGCCAAGAACAAGGAGCTGTTCCAGCAATCCTTTTCCCGCGGCAAGCCTTTGGGACCGATTGCGAAGATCGGCGCGGCGCCGAACCGGCGCGGCACCACGGTGACCTTCCACCCTGACGCGCAGATTTTCGGGTCGCATCAGTTCAAGCCTTCGCGCCTGATGAAGATGGCGCGATCAAAGGCCTATCTCTTCTCGGGCGTGGAAATCCGCTGGAAATCGGCGATTCCCGATGGCGACATGCCGATGGAGGCTGTCTTCCACTTTCCCGGCGGCCTTGCCGATTACCTGTCGGATACGCTTGAGAAAACCACCACCTACGCCGACCGCCCCTTTGCGGGCAAAGTCGGGTTTCAGGAAAAATTCGGGGTTCCAGGGTCGGTCGAATGGGCGATCAACTGGTCGCCGGTGCGCGACGGGTTCATCCAGTCTTACTGTAACACCGTGCCCACGCCCGAGGGCGGCGCACATGAGTTTGGCTTCTGGTCGGCGATCCTGAAGGGCATCCGGGCCTATGGCGAGTTGTCGAAAAACCGCAAGGCCGAGCTCATCACCCGCGACGACATGCTGACCGGGGGCTGCGCGCTGATCTCGGTCTTTGTCCGCGAGCCGCAGTTCGTGGGGCAAACGAAGGACCGGCTGGCCACGGAAGAGGCCGCGAAATGGGTGGAAAACGCGGTCCGCGACCATTTCGACAACTGGCTGGTTTCTGATCCGAAATCGGCCGGGGCGATCCTCGATTTTCTGGTGCTGCGCGCCGAGGAACGGCTGAAGCGCAAGCAGGAAAAGGAAACCCAGCGCAAGACGGCGACGAAAAAGCTGCGGCTGCCGGGTAAGCTCGCCGATTGCAGCGCCAAGAACCGCGAAGGGACGGAGCTGTTTCTGGTGGAGGGTGACTCGGCCGGTGGGTCAGCCAAGGCTGCGCGCAACCGCGAGACGCAGGCGCTTTTGCCCCTGCGCGGCAAGATCCTGAACGTGCTTGGCGCGGCCAGCGCGAAACTGGGCGACAATGCCGAAATCCGCGACATCTGCGAGGCTTTGGGCGTGCAGATGGGCACGAAATTCCGCGTTGATGACCTGCGCTATGACAAGATCATCATCATGACCGACGCCGATGTCGACGGGGCGCATATCGCCTCGCTTCTGATGACGTTTTTCTTCACCCAGATGCGCCCCTTGATCGACAAGGGGCATTTGTATCTGGCCTGCCCGCCTTTGTATCGGCTGACCCAAGGGGCCAAGCGGCTTTATGTGGCCGATGATGCGGAAAAAGAGGTCTGGCTGAAAAAGGGCCTTGGCGGCAAGGGCAAGATCGACGTGCAGCGGTTCAAGGGGCTGGGCGAGATGGACGCCAAGGACCTGAAAGACACCACGATGAACCCCGCCACCCGCAAGCTGATCCGTGTCAGCATTGACGACGATGAGCCCGGCATGACCGGCGATCTGGTGGAACGGCTGATGGGCAAAAAGCCGGAACTGCGGTTCCAGTATATTCAGGAAAACGCGCGGTTTGTGGAGGAGTTGGATGTTTGAGGAAACCAGTTGCTAGACAAATATGTGAGAATGACGATCCGTCCAAAGTTCGAAAGTCGCTATTGACGATTGGCCTGTTGAATATTTTTTTCGCCAACGTTCAATTCAGCGCAAATGAACTGTCGGTTTTCGGCCTGAAAGTCGTGATCGATCCTCAGAGACTTGTAGCGCTTGGTCAGATTGCTTCAGCCGTACTTTTGGCGGTTTTTTTATGCTTCGTTCTCTTCCTGAAATGCTCAACTCAATTAAGGATTTTCAGACCCGTCGACTTGACAGCCTGGAGCGCAATTTGCGTGAGGATTTGAATGGCAGTTGGGGACTAGACATTCCAGACCCGCCAGAAGAAGGCCCGGACGGTGAGCTTGAACAACTTGAGTCAAAGGTAAGATTTCACCACGATCGGATTGAGGCCCTTTTTGAGAAACTCAGTTTTTGGGTTTCAGCATTTGTCTTTGTTTGCCTCGATTATGCATTACCGATAGCCGTCGGCATTATCGCGACGGCGTACCCCTATTCTCTGGCAGAGTTAATCACCCAAATTGCGGCCTCCTCTAGCCAGCCGTAGGCTGCCCATTCATTGCCCCCCTCACACCACAGCGTCAAACCCAACCTCCGGACGGCGCGCCAAAGCCCGTTCTAGGCGCTTTATCTCTCAATCCCTCCCCCCGAAGTTCTGCTGGCAACCGTGGCAAACGCGCCCTCCCGGGGGGAGGTCGGGCCATGCAATTGGTTTCTCGAGCCAATGGCGAAACCAATGGCAAACCCGGCGGGCTTCGCCCTTGATTCCGGGCAAGGGGCGCATGTGGCGGGCGTTCGGCCCTACCCGGCCCGCGAAAGCGTTCGCGGGCGTTCGAACCTGAAAACGCTCCACTGGACCGTTTTCCCCCGCCAAGGGGCGGGGCGGTTCATACCCCATGCGCGGCTTTTCGCGCCCCTGTTGACCTGCGATCTTTCCGGCCTTGCGGTGGGCGTGGTATGACGCGCCCAATCCAACAAAGGGGGCGGGATGCGGGCGGTCTGGGCAGGTGTGGCGGGTCTGGCGGCGCTGGTGGTGCCTTTGCCCGCCGATGCCCATCCCCATATCTTCATTGATGCCGCCATCGAGGTGGTCTTTGCCCTCGACGGCCAGGCCGAGGGTGTGCGGCTGCGGTGGAGCTATGATGACTTCTTCTCGCTGACCCTTGTGGCCGAACGTGGCCTCGACCCGGATTTCGACGGGGTGTTGACGCCCGAAGAGTTGGCGCAGTTGAACGGCTTTGACATGGGCTGGCTGCCCGAGTTTCAGGGCGACACCTATGCGCTGCTGGACAGCGCCCCCGTTGCCTTGTCGCGGCCGATGGATTGGACCGTGGCCTATGAGGGCGGCAAGCTGATCTCGACCCATTATCGCCGCTTTGACGCGCCGGTCGATCTGGGCGCGGCGGCGCTGGTGGTGCAGGCCTATGATCCGGGCTATTACACCGCCTATACGGTGGTGGACGCCACCGCCAAGGGCCGCGACGATTGCACAGTCGAGATTTTCGAGCTCGACCGCGCGGCGGCGGATCAGATCCTTCAGGATGCCTTGGCCGAATTTGCCGGTGACGAGGCGGCCGAGGCGGATTTTCCGGCCGTCGGGGCCGCCTATGCCGAAGAGGCGCGGGTGATCTGTGAGGGGTGACATGGGACGAGGGGCGCTGATGGCGGGCACGGTTCTGGCCTGCGGTCTGGGGGTGGTCTGGGCGCTGGGCGGCCTTGGCCCGTTGCAGGGCTGGATCCTGGAACAGCAACGCGCGGCGCAATCGGCGCTGGCAGGGGCGGTGCGGGCGATCAAGGGCGGGGCGCCCATGGCGCTTGCCGGCCTTTTGGCGGTCTGTTTCGCCTATGGCTTCCTGCATGCCGCCGGGCCGGGCCATGGCAAGCTGGTGATCGGGGGCTATGCCGTTGGTCGGCGCGTGCCTTTTGGTCGGCTGGCGGGGCTGGCGCTGGTGTCGTCTCTTGCGCAGGCGGCGGTGGCGGTGACGCTTGTTTATGGTGTCGTCGCGCTGTTGGGCCTTGGCCGGGCCGAGGCCGAAGGCCTGGCCGAAGAGGTGATGGCCCCGGTCGGCACGCTGATGGTGGCGGGTGTTGGCCTGTGGCTCGCTTGGCGGGGGCTGCGGGGCCTGCGGGGGCAGGCGGCGCAGCCGGGGCAGGGTCACGGCCCGGCTCAGCATGACAACCACGCTCACCACCACCACAGCCATGACCACCGCCCGGATCACGCGCATCACCCCCACGATCATGCCCATGGTCATTCTCACGCCGAGGGCGCAGTCTGCGACAGCTGCGGCCATGCCCATGGCCCGACCCTGGCCGAGGTGCAGGGGCTGACCGGTTGGCGCGATGCCCTGGCGCTGATTGCCGGGATCGCCATCCGCCCCTGTTCCGGCGCGCTTTTCCTCCTCATCCTGACCTGGCAGTTGGGCATCGCCGGGGCCGGGATCATGGGCGCTTTTGCCATGGGGCTTGGCACCGCCATGGTGACGGTCGCCGTGGCGGGCATGGCGGTCTGGGCGCGCGAGGGGGCGCTTGCTACCCTGCCCGGACAGGGCGCCGCACGGCTATTGCCCTGGCTTGAGCTGACCGCCGGGCTGGTCGTGGCCTTGGCCGCGTTGATGCTGCTGACGGCGGGGCTTTAACGAAAGCTTCGGCCCGTTCCGCAGGGCGCTTGCTGGGGGGCGCTTCTGCCGATAGATCAGGCAGATGTACAGGATTTCCCCATATCTCGTTCATGCCCGCGCCACGCTTGCGCTTGGCCTGCCGCTGATCGGCAGCCATGTGGCGCAGTTCGTGCTGCACCTGACCGATACGGTCATGCTGGGCTGGTATGGGGTGCTGCCGCTGGCGGCGGGCGTCCTGGGCGCGTCGAGTTTCTTCACGATCTTTGTCCTGGGGTCAGGTTTTGCCAAGGCGGTGATGCCGATGGTCGCCGCCGCGAATTCGCAAGACGATGTCACGCAGGTGCGTCGGGTGGCCCGGATGGGGCTGTGGCTTTCCATCCTTTTCGCGATGTTGACCTACCCGGTGTTCTGGTGGTCGGGCGCCATTCTTCTTGCTCTTGGCCAAGAGGAAGAGGTCTCGGCGTTGGCGCAGGACTACTTGCGGATCGCCGGGTTGGGGATGGCCCCTGCATTGCTGGTCATGGTCTTGAAAAGCTATCTTTCGGCGCTGGAGCGGACGCAGGTGGTCTGGTGGGTCACCGTCGCGGCAGTGCCGTTGAACGTGGCGCTGAACTGGGCCTTGATCTTTGGTAACTGGGGCGCGCCGGAGTTGGGCGTGGCAGGCTCGGCCATTGCGACCGTCGCCGTGCAGCTCGCCTCGCTTCTGATGATCGGGCTTTATGCCGGGTTCCTGCCGGCGTTGGCAAAGTATAGCCTCTTCCAGCGTTTCTGGCGCCCCGATTGGCCGGGGTTCAAGGCGGTGTTCCGGCTGGGCTGGCCGATGGGGCTGACGGGGCTTGCAGAAAGCGGGCTGTTTCAGGCCTCCGCCCTGATGATGGGCTGGATCGGCGCCAAAGAGCTTGCCGCGCATGGCATCGCGCTGGAAATCACGGCGCTGGCTTTCATGGTGCATCTGGGCCTGTCAAATGCGGTGACGGTGCGCGGCGGGCAGGCCTGGGGCGCGGGCGACTGGACGGCCCTGCGACAGGGCGCGCTGACCGGGATTGCCCTTTCCTTCGGCATTGCGATGCTGACGGTCTGCCTGTTTCTTCTGGCCCCCGAGGCGTTGATCTGGCCGTTCCTGAACCCTGACGATCCGGCAAGCGGCATGATCATCGTGACGGGAACCGCCCTTTTGGCCTGCGCGGCGCTGTTTCAACTGGCCGACGGGATGCAGGTCATGGCGCTTGGTCTCTTGGCCGGCGTGCAGGACACCAAGGTGCCGATGGTGCTGGCCTCGGTCAGCTATTGGCTGATCGGCATTCCCGCCAGCTATGCGCTGGCCTTCCCCTTGGGCTTTGGCCCGGTCGGGCTGTGGCTGGGGCTGGTGGTGGGGCTTGCGATGGCCGCGATCAGCCTGATGGCCCGGTTTTGGTTGCGGCTGCCGCGGGCCAAGGGAATGGCTGTTTAGGCCACCTACTCTGCCGCCTCATCCTTCATCAACCGATCCGCCTTCTTGCGGATCAGCACGCTGCGCAGATCGTGCATGGCCATAAGAAGGCTGTCGGTGACCTGTTCAAGCTGGTCATCGCTGGCCTTGGACTGTGCCCATTGTGTCGTCAGGTTCATTCGGTCAACGGCGCGCAGGATGTCATCGACATCGCGTGCGGCAAGGACCGCTTGACGCTCGGTAATCCAGCCCTCGATCAGAGCAATCTCTTCGGGGCTGAGCGGGCGGTCGCCATGCGGCTTGATCTTGCCGTTGTTAATGTTGACCGTGGCAATCTCTTCCATGTCGATCCGGCGCTGGCGGTTTTCGGTATCGACCCGAAACACCACCGCGCCGTTCTAGCGCACCCGAAAGTAGTAATCCGGCAGATCGACCGACATGTCGCCCCTTATTTCAAGCCCGCGCAGAAGGTCTGGATGCGCTTGCACGCCTCTTCCAATACGCTGTCGGCCGTAGCGTAGCTGACACGGAAGTTCGGCGAAAGGCCAAAGGCCGCACCAAACACCACGGCGACCCCGGTTTCCTCCAGAAGTGCGCTGGCAAAGGCCTTGTCATCGGTGATCTTCACGCCCCCGGCACTGGTCTTGCCGATGCAGCCCGAAATGTCGGGATAGACATAGAACGCCCCCTCAGGCTTGGGGCATTTTACGCCCTTGGCCTGATTGAGCATCGACACCACCAGATCGCGGCGGCGCTGGAACAGCTTGCGGTTCGGCGCCAGAAAATCCTGCGGGCCGGTGAGGGCCTCCAACGCGGCATACTGGCTGACCGATGAGGGGTTCGAGGTGGACTGGCTTTGGATCATCCCCATCGCCTTGATCAGATGCGCCGGGCCACCCGCATAGCCAATCCGCCAGCCGGTCATCGCATAGGATTTCGACACGCCATTGCAGGTAAGCGTGCGGTCATAAAGACCCGGTTCCACCTGTGCCGGGGTGACAAATTCGAAATCGTCGAAGACCAGGTGTTCATACATGTCATCCGACATGATCCAGACATGGGGGTGGCGCATCAGCACATCGCACAGCGCCTTCAACTCGGCCCGAGTATAGCCCGCCCCAGTGGGGTTCGAGGGCGAGTTGAAGATGAACCATTTGGTTTTCGGCGTGATCGCCGCCTCAAGCTGCGCGGGCGTCAGTTTGAAATCGTTTTCAATGCCACAATCCACCGCCACCGGGGTGCCGCCAGCCAGCAGAACCATATCGGGGTAAGAGACCCAATAGGGCGCGGGGATGATCACCTCATCGCCGGGGTTACAGGTGGCCATCAGCGCATTGTAGAGAATCTGCTTGCCGCCGGTGCCAACGGTGATCTGGTTCGGCTCATATTTCAGCCCGTTTTCGCGTTCGAACTTGGCGCAGATCGCCTTTTTCAGCTCGGGGATGCCATCGACAGGGGTATAACGCGTCTTGCCCTCGTCGATCGCAAGCTTGGCCGCCGCGCGGATGTTTTCCGGCGTGTCGAAATCCGGCTCGCCTGCGCCCAGACCGATGATATCGCGGCCCTGTGCCTTCAACTCGGCCGCCTTGGTGGTGACTGCGATGGTGGGCGAGGGTTTGACACGGGCGAGGGTATCGGACAGGAAGGCCATGGGCGGGCTCCGGGGCTGAAGGGTTCGGCGCTCTCATAGGCGCGGGGCGCGCTTGGTGCAAGCGGGGTTGGAGATGGAAACGGCTAAGGCACGGTTGAAACGCATGGGCATGCAGTCTTGGCGGCGCGGCACCAAAGAGATGGATCTGGTGCTGGGCCCCTATGCCGATGCCCATCTGGCCCGCATGGATGCGCCGACCTTGGCGCTTTATGATCGGCTTTTGAATGAAAACGATCAGGACCTTCTGCCTTGGGTCCTGGGTCAGCACCCTGCGCCTGCGGAATTTGCCGGGCTGATCGCCGAGATCGCCGCCTTTGCCCGCAGCCGTCTGGGCCGCTGAGATTTCCCGAAGATTCGCGGCAAAACCCGGTTTAGTTTACGTTATGTTTGTGTTTTGTGCGCAGTCTGCCCCCAATTCCTGTGGATTTGGAGGCAGACATGACAATTCACTCCCCGGTTCTTGATGGCTCGCAAAAGGCCATGATGCTGGGTTATCTCGACAATCTCGCGCTGGTGGAGCGGCTGCATCGGCTGCTGCTTGACGTCATCAAGGATGAGTTTGAGCGGCTTGCTCTGCTTGAGATCAACTCGGTTCAGGCGCTTTTGCTGTTCAACATCGGTGAGAATTAGGTGACGGCAGGGGAATTGAAATCGCGCGGCTATTATCAGGGCTCGAACGTGTCCTACAACCTGAAGAAACTGGTGGAACTGGACTATATGCACCATCTGCGGTCTGAGATTGACCGCCGGTCGGTGCGGGTGCGGTTGACAGAAAAGGGCCGTCGGGTGCGGGCGCAGCTGTCGGATCTTTTCGGCCGCCACGCCGAAGGTCTGGTCAAGCGCGGTCTGGTCGATGCCGCAGGGATGGACCAGATGAACACCGCGCTGAAGCGGATCGAACGCTGTTGGACCGAGCAGATCCGCTACATCTACTGATCAGGTCATCAGCTTGGCCACGGCGCGCAGCTCGAACTTCTGGATCTTCCCAGTCGAGGTTTTGGGCAATTCGGTAAAGATCACATGTTTGGGCGTCTTGAACCCGGCCAGACGCGCGCGGCAATGGGCGATCAGATCGGCCTCGGTGGCGGTGCTGCCCGGTTTCAGCTCGACAAAGGCGCAAGGCACCTCGCCCCATTTGTCATCGGGCTTGGCCACCACGGCGCACAGGCTGACGGCCGGGTGATGCATCAGCGCGCCCTCCACCTCGACCGAACTGACATTCTCGCCGCCCGAAATGATGATATCTTTCGCCCGGTCGGTGATTTTCAAGTATCCGTCGGGGTGCTGGAAGGCGATGTCGCCTGACCGGAACCAGCCGCCCTTGAACGCCTCGCGCGTGGCCTTGGGGTTCTTGTAATAACCCTTCATCACCAGATTGCCGCGCATGGCAATCTCTCCCAGATGTGCGCCATCGCGCGGCACGGGGGCGCCCTTGCTGTCATGGACCTCGGCGCCTTCCAGCATGGCCATGGCCACCCCGGTCCGCGCCTTGAGCGCAGCGCGGTCATCGCCGGTGGTGCTCTCCCACTCGGGCTGCCACAGACATTCGGTAGCCGGGCCATAGGTTTCGGTCAGCCCATAGACCTGGGTGACGTTGAAGCCCAAGGGCTCAAACGCGGCCAGAGTGGCGGCGGGCGGTGGGGCACCTGCGGTAAACACCTCGACCACATGGGAAAAGGCGCGGCGCTCATCAGCTTTGCAGTTGATGATGGTGTTCAAGACAATGGGCGCACCGCCGAAATGGGTGACGCCTTCATCGGCAATCGCGTCATAGATCACCTTGGCGGTGATGTCGCGGCAACAGACCAGCGTGCCGCCCAGCATCGGCACCATCCAGGTGTGACACCAGCCATTGCAGTGAAAGAGCGGCACAATCGTCAGAAAGACCGGGAAAAGCTGCATCCGCCAGCCGATCGCATTAGCGGTCGTCGCCAGATAGGCACCACGGTGGTGATAGACCACGCCCTTGGGCCGCCCGGTGGTGCCCGAGGTGTAGTTGATCGCGATGGATTCCCATTCATCCTCGGGCATCAGCCAGTCAAAGCCGGGATCGCCCTTGGCCAGCAGCTCTTCATAGGTCAGATAGGCCCCCGAGGCGGCAAAACCGTGATCGACCACCTCGATGATCTCGGGCGCCGCGCCTTCCATCCGCCGGATCGCCTCTTGGGCTAGCGGCAGAAAGGCTGTGTCGCACAAGACGATCTTCGCCCCGGCATGACCGAAGATATAGGCGACGGTATCGGCATCGAGCCGGGTGTTGATCGTGTTCAAGACCGCCCCGCAGGCGGGCACGCCGAAATGCGCCTCGGCCTGGGCGGGGATGTTCGGCAAAAGCGTGGCAACCACATCGCCGGGCTGAACCCCGCGCGCCGCCAGCGCGCTGGCCAGCCGGCTGACACGGGCGGCATATTCGCCATAGCTGAGACGGGTCGACTTCCACACCACGGCGGTGTGCGTGGTAAATACATCCGCCGCGCGGCGTAGATGCGAGAGCGGCGTCAGCGCGACAAAATTCGCCGCCGTCTTGCCAAGTCCGGTTTCATCTGCCAGCCAACCCATCTTGCCCTCCGGAATGCTGCGACATGTCGCTTTTCGACGGGCAGTTTGCGAAGGATCGGCGCAGATGGGAAGGCGAAATGCGAAGGATCAGCCGATGACTGCGACCAAAGACCGAACCCTGATGGCTGCGGGGCTGATTTCCGTTTATGCCTTTGTGATCGGCTTCACCGACAATTACGTGCGGGTGATCGCCGAGGAGGCGGGGCTGTGGCAGTTCCACCTGACGCGATCGTGCATGACGGCCGTTCTTCTGGGTCTGGGCGTGGCGATCTGGGGCTTTCGCATCCGGCCGCGCAATTGGCGCGCGGTGGTGGCGCGCTCGGCCATCCATGGCTCGGCCATGGTGATCTATTTCGGGGCGCTGGCCTTTCTGGATGTGGCCTTGGTGGCGGCGGGGCTGTTCACCGCGCCGATCTGGGTGCTGTTGATTTCGCGCTTTGCCTATGGCCACGCAATCGGCCCGGTGCGGGTGATCGCGGTGGCGCTGGGCTTTGTCGGCGTGATCCTGGTCCTTGGCCCCGAGGCGCTGGGCGGGGCCTCGATGGCCGCCCTTTTGCCGATCATCGCAGGGGCGCTTTATGCGATGGGCAATATCGCCACCCGCGAATGGTGCGGCGAGGAAAGCGCGCAAGCCCTTCTGGCGGGGTTCTTCGGCGCGCTGGGCATCATCGGGGCGGTGGGGATGGTGGCGCTGACGCTTTTCCCTCTTGAGGTGCCGCCCGGACCGGACGGGTTCTTGCAGCGCGGGCCAGTCTGGGCCTCGGGTGAGTTCTATTTCTGGACCTTCGTGCAGGCGGCGGGCAGCCTGATTGGCGTGGGCTTCATGATCCGCGCCTATCAGATCACCGATGCCAGCCGGGTCTCGGTTCTGGAATACATCATCCTGCCTGCTAGTGCCTTCTGGACCTGGGTGATCTGGGGCAAGGGGCTGGAGCCGCTGGCGGTGCTTGGCATGGTGCTGATCGTGGCGGCCGGCACGCTGATTGCCCTACGTGCCAAGGCACTAGAGGCGGCAGCCTAAGAGCCGACCGCCTGACGCCAGTGGCGGCGGCAAAGGCTTTGGTAGGTTTCATTGCCGCCGATCACCACCTGCTCTCCGTCCTTCATCGGGCGGCCGTCGGGGCCCTTGCGCACCACCATGGTCGCCTTTTTCCCGCAATGGCAGATGGTGCGCACTTCGCGCATCTCGTCCGCCCAGGCCAGAAGCGCCGCCGATCCGGGAAAGAGATTGCTCTGAAAATCGACCCGCAGGCCATAGCACATGACCGGCACGCCCAGATCATCCACCGCGCGGGCCAATTGCCAGACCTGGTCTTTCGACAGGAACTGCGCCTCGTCGACAAAGACACAGGCGACCTTGCCCTGCCTGAACCGGGCCCGAAGCTTGGCAAACAGGTCCTCATCGGGGCCAAAGGTATCGGCGGGCTCGCCGATGCCAATGCGGCTGGCGATGCGGCCCTCACCGGCGCGGTTGTCGAACTGCGCGGTGATGAGATAGGTCGCCATGCCGCCCTCGCGGTAATTGTGGGCAGCCTGCAAAAGCAGGGTCGATTTGCCCGCGTTCATGGTGGAATAGTGAAAGTAAAGCTTGGCCATGGCGCGGTGTAGCCCAGCGGGCAAGCCGCGCGCAAGGCCAAGCGCAGGGCGCGTGCAAAACCGGGCGGGCGCGCGCGGGGCCCCGTCAGCAGAACCGTTTGATCGAACCGAAGCTTCGGAAAGCCAACCCTTCACAATGCTGAAGGGTCCACCGCGCGGCCATGGAAAACACACACCACAACCACCCTTGAAAAGAGCAACAGTACGGCAGACCCCCACCCAAACCGGCGCTGGGGACGCCGGCCACTCGCTACGGTTCCGGGCTTGCCGGAACACCTTTATTCATGACAAACCCTTGTCAGCCCATTAATGGGAAAAGAGTTTCCGAATTTCCCCGATTTTGAATGCAAGGGTTTCAAGATGAGTGTTGACAGCTATTTGAAGAAGCATTGCGAGGCGCTGGTCAAGGATGTGGGGATCGAGGCGGCCTGCGAGATCACCGGCAAGTCGAAGGCGACGCTGGGGCGGTATTATTCCGACAATGACGAACATGGCGACCGGTTCATGCCGGTTGATGTGGTGGCCCAGCTTGAAGGGGCCGCGCGCTTTCCACATGTGAACTCGGCGCTGGCCGACCTGCGGGGGATCACGCTGTCTTATGACAGCGACCGGCGCAATGCGGCCTCAAGCGGGGTCAATCAGGATGTGGTGGCGCTGGCGCAGCGTTTCGCGCTTTTGATGAGCGAGTACAATTCGGCCATCAGCGACGGCAAGATCTCGATCAACGAGGCCAAGCGGCTCTTGCGCGAAACGCTGGCGTTGCAGCATGTGCTTCTGGAGATGAAGCTGAACCTCGAAGAAGAGGCGAAATAGGGCGGGCAAACCCCGCGCTTTTGCACTCACCCCTGACGCGGCCTTGGACGCGCGCCATCGCGGCGAGGCGGCTGGCCGCCGCCGGGCCGGCCTTGCGGCCGGGCACCGGGTTTGGCGGCCGGGCGCGGACCTGCAGCCTTGGGCGCGGGGGGCTGGCTGCCCTTCTTCTGCCCGCCAGGACGCGCGCTAGGGCGCTGGCCCCGGTTCTGGCCCGGTTTCGGCGCAGCCGCCGCCATCTCGGCCGACCAGGGCGCACCACCCAAGACCGGGATCGGCTTTTTCAGCACCTTTTCAATGGCGCGCAGCTCGTCCATCTCGGCGGGCGCGCAAAAGGCCACGGCGGTGCCTTCGGCCCCCGCCCGCGCAGTGCGGCCGATGCGGTGGACATAGTTTTCCGGCACATTCGGCATGTCATAATTGTAGACATGGCGCACCGTCGGAATGTCGATGCCCCGGGCCGCGACATCGGTCGCCACCAGCACATCAAGATCCCCCGACTTGAATTCCGAAAGCGTGCGCTCGCGTTGGTTCTGGCTTTTGTTGCCGTGGATCGACCCGGCGCGGAAGCCCCAAGACACGAGGAGCTTCATCAGCTTTTCCGAGCCATGCTTGGTGCGGCCAAAGACCAGCGCCTGCTCGCCGGGGTGTTTCTTGAGGTATTCTTCCAAAAGCTTTGCCTTGTCGCCCATCGGGATGAAATGCACGCCCTGCACGATCTTGTCGGCGGGTTTTCCGGGGGGCGAGACCTGAACGCGCACGGGGTTCCGGAGGTAGGTGTCGGCGATTTCCTCGATGTCCTTTGGCATGGTGGCCGAAAACAGCAGGGTCTGGCGGCGCTGCGGGATGTGCTTGGCGATTTTGCGCAAGGAATGGATAAAGCCCATGTCCAGCATATGGTCGGCCTCGTCCAAGACCAGATAGCCGCATTTTTCCAACGACAGGTTGCCCTGCTCCAGATGGTCGATCAGACGGCCCGGCGTGGCGACCAGAACATCGGTCCCGCGCGACAGCGCCTGCGCCTGCTTGAACACCGAAGCCCCGCCCACCACCATGGTGACCTTGACGGCGGTGCCTTTGGTGAAGACCTCCAGATTGTCCTTGATCTGGATGATAAGTTCGCGCGTCGGCGCCAGAATCAGCGCGCGCACATGTTTCGGCCCCGGCGGATGGCCAAGATCCAGGATGCGGTGCAGAAGCGGCAGGCCAAAGGCGGCCGTCTTGCCGGTGCCGGTTTGCGCCAGTCCCATCAGGTCTTTGCCCGCCATGATATGGGGAATGGCCTGCGCCTGAATGGGTGTCGGAGTTTTCAGGTTGGTCTTTTCCAGCGCCTTTAGGATCGAAGGGGAGAGGCCGAGATCGGCAAAGGTGGTCATGGGGTCGTCCGTTCATCAAAAGGCAACCCACACTCGCCCCACCGCGTCATGCGGGTGGGCCGTGCAGGAGGGGTTACCTTGCGTGAAGGGGGAACCTCGCCCGGCATCCCGTTGTCCTCACGCGGGACCGGATGGGTGGGGATAAGGCGCAGATGGGGGTTTTCGGCCCGCCTGTCAAGGCTGCGGTGGATCACCCCCACCTTGGGACCGCACCCCCGCCCAGCGATTCAGCCATGCCAGC
>Ga0194133_10005785_pt1 | contig 15592 bp, 11 predicted proteins | sample TA2KigOf40mmetaG_FD_155448 | JGI IMG/M metagenome (GOLD analysis project Ga0194133, IMG submission 155448) | Freshwater microbial communities from Lake Tanganyika, Tanzania - TA2015055 Kigoma Offshore 40m | ecosystem: Environmental > Aquatic > Freshwater > Lake | place: Tanzania: Lake...
AAATATTTAAATCATGAATTTTTAATATGAAACTTTTTTAAGCTGAACTGCTTTAATTCATATCATGATATAAAAGTTGTACGTACCTAACTTTGATTTAATATAAGAATTCATTAAATGAAAATTATCAACACATTTTTCACAATATTTACCATTAATATAGAAGCAGCAAAAGTTGATGTTTGTGCTGAAAAAAATTTCTTTTTGCTTGTATTGAAAAACCTGTTTTCATTTGTGTCCTACAGATCCAGTTGCAGGTGGCTGTCGTGGAGAAAGTCGTTTCTCGATGGTTGCTAGCGTTCAAATCACTCCAAAATTTCTAACATTCACTAAATATTTGTAATTGTGTGGGGTAAACGGAGCAAAATATTCTTTTATTTTTATCATTGTTTTTCCTTTCTCCGTAGGCTGTGAAACTCTGACAATGACGTTACCAGCGGCTGTGGTGGCAGGTCCATCAGCTGTGGCTGTGGCAGGGGCCTGGTTTTTCCCCTGGCTAGTGGCAGCTATTGCATACTACCACAGTGTAAGTTTATTTCATTTTACATGCAATTAAAGCAGATTGAAATGAAAAAATTATGTATGGTTCAGAGAAAAAAAGGATTTGATAATCGACCCAAAGGTCAACAATGTACATCCTTCTGTATCCTTATTTAAACAGTGTGTCCGTGAAAACGTAATTGAATACTTTGTTCAACCAAATAAAGACTGAAATGTATCCTGACATTTTTACTGCATACCTTCCACAGAATCTCAAACTTTAAAAATATACTTGTAAAAACTTTTTTATGAATGCCTTTTTCTCTGCACATTTTGGACGATAATCCCCCATTTACAAGACAATTTTCATATCAAGTCAAAAAAAATCAAGAAAAGTTAAAGACAGCAAGTTTGAAGATAAATTGTGAATGATCAAGTCTGAAATATAGCTTTTTTCCGTACAAGATTAAGATAAATAAGATTTATTGTTTACAGCGTACACTGAAGAAAATTGTGTGTCGTAGATTTTATGGTTTAAAAAACTTTGACATTTTTTTAGTATTCAGTGGATCCAGAACGACGCCCTATAGACCGGAAAGAACTTTACAAGGAGTACGACTTTATAATTATTGGTGCAGGTTCTGCTGGGGCTGTCATTGCCAATCGACTTACAGAAGATCCTCAATGGAGAGTTTTGTTGGTAAAAAAGGCAAAGTTTTTTTCCTTTAATCAATTTTTCAAACGTAATTTGTCTCAAGTTGGAAGCCGGTGGAGATGAAACTGAAATATCTGATGTACCAGCCCTAGCAGCTTATCTCCAGTTGGGGTCCATGGATTGGAAGTATAAGACGGAACCTCAACCTGGTAAATAAGTGACACCATAGATAGTTTTAATCAAATATTTTTAGATTCACTTAAGTTGTTCAAAAATTTTATGCAATAATAGGCCGTGCTTGTCTTGGCAATGTGGATGGTAAATGTAACTGGCCTAGGGGCAAAGTAATGGGCGGATCCTCTGTCCTGAACTACATGCTTTATGTACGTGGCAACCGCAAAGACTATGATATTTGGGAAGCTGACGGAAATCCTGGATGGGGATACAACGAAGTATTGCATTATTTTAAGAAGTCCGAGGACAATCGAAATCCTTACTTGGCAAATACGCATTATCACGCCTCAGGCGGCTACCTCACAGTACAGGTATTGATTCTGAAATTCATAATTTTTGGAATCAGTTGTTCAACTCATAAAGCTTTGACCTTTACATGTCTATAATTTGAGCAACTTTTACGTGGGAACACAAAAACATTTTCAAGTAATTTATCCCTCCTGAGCGAAGCGAGGGGGGAGTTTAAAAATTTGTATAGGGATCACGGCAAAATGATGTAATGCCACACGTCTGTCCTTTCCTTCACCCCATTCTCCTACCACACCAGTGGAGCTAGAGACTTGAAAATTAGCATCCATTTACCCCCCACAAAGAGGGCTCCAAAGTTACTCTCCAGATTTTTGATGTTAAAACATTTAACTAAAACTATTGTGTTGTAAACTTTTTCTTAGCTTTAAAATTGATGGAGCCATGAATTTTTTAAGTAGTCCCAGATCGAATTATTAAGTCAAAGTTCAGATCGGATCAAGAATTTTGGCGCCAAAAAATGGTCAAATTTGTCGAAAATCAATATTGCTGATGCAACATTTATTTTACCTTGAGAAAAGTGGGGGAAGGGTTGCTCGGGAGGGTTTAGCATTTTCCCTGAACAAAAAATGCCCGTCTACTTAACTTAATTTGGGATACATTTAAGGAATCTCCATGGAGGACACCTCTTGCAACTGCCTTTGTTGAAGCAGGAGTTGAAATGGGTTATGAAAATCGAGATTGCAATGGAGAATTTCAAACAGGTTTCATGATACCTCAAGGTACCATCAGAAGAGGATCAAGGCAAGTTCGAATGAAAAGAAATTTATTTGAGTTTGGTAAAAACTAATAGAAATATTTTTTCTGAAACTTTTTTTGATATTGACCTTTAAAATCTTTTTGTTGAATTCTTTCGATTTAAAATTGTTGAAATGTTTCCTTAGTGATATATTTTTTCCTTTTAGATGTTCCACATCCAAAGCATTTTTGAGACCGATCCGGACGCGGAAAAATCTCCATGTCGCCATGCACGCTCATGTTACAAAAATTCTTATCGACAAGGTAATGAAAATAAAAAAAAAGACTTATAAATATATATAAAACCTTGGACCAAGATGCTTATTTTCCCTTAAAAGAATACTGGAGTTGCTTACGGTGTCAAGTTTAAGCGTAATGGGAAGATGTGGATCGTTCACGCTCGAAAAGAAATCATCTTGTCGGCCGGAGCAATTAATACTCCTCAGATTTTGATGCTCAGTGGGATAGGTCCAAAATGGCACCTCGAGCAACTTGGAATTGAGGTTTTACAAGATCTTCCAGTGGGGGAAAACTTACAGGCATGTGGTCTAGATGTGACTTTGCAAAACTTTTGAAATAATCAAGATCCAATATTTAGGATCATTATGGGACTGGATCGATGACATTCACCATAAATAAACCAGTATCTTTGGTTCAACCTCGTTACGAAAATATTCCAGCTGTGTTGAAATATGCAATGTTCGGCACTGGACCTTTGACCATTCTTGGTGGGGTCGAGGGTATGGCATGGGTACCAACAAAATATACAAACAGAACAGATGACTGGTATATTAAACAAAAGATTAAATTTAAAGCTCTAGCTGCCCATGTTCTGATTGATTTTTAGGCCAGATATTGAATTTCACTTTGTGTCTGGAAGTATCGCTTCTGATGGTGGCCGACAAGTCCGTAAAGTCCAGGGTATGAGTGACAGACTTTGGCAAGTTTACCGTCCTCTGGCTTTTAAGGATGCTTGGTGAGTTTGAGAAAATGCTTCATTCTCTGATTGTAACAGTATGAGTCTTTATCGAATAAATAAATAAATAAAATTAAAACAAAGTGAAAACGTCATTTCGCCTACTGCCGTTTCGACTAATGTTGTTTCGCTTACGACGATTTGCATAATGACGGTTCGTATAACGGCTGTTTTGCCTAATGACGGTTCATATAACGGTGAAGGCGACGACGACAATGGGTTAGGTAGCCCCGCAGGGTTAGGTTAAGGAGTTGCTTGGGTTTGGTTAGGTTAGGTTAGGTTAGGTAAGCAATAAAGTCGTTTCGCCTACTAAATAGGCGAAACGTCATAGTAGGCATACCGTCGTAGGCAAAATGACAGTATTTGAAACGTCCTGTAGGCGAAACGACATGGTATCTAAAACAAAATAATCGTATTGACTTTTTTGCAGGAGTATCGTTCCCATGCTTCTAAGGCCAAAGAGCAAGGGTCACATACGTTTACAGAATGCTAATCCATATGAAAAGCCGGTGATCAATGCTGGATATTTTACTCATCCAAATGATCTGGAAGTTCTCGTCGAGGGGATAAAAATTGCCCTGGCCCTTGCAGAAACACACAGCTTCAAAAAATTTGGAACAAAATTTTGGGATAAGATTCCTATCCCGGGCTGTGAACACACAGAACTATGGTCTGATGAGTACTGGGGATGTGTATGCAGGCAGTACACAACCACCATCTATCACTACTCGGGTACAGCAAAAATGGGTCCACCAGGTGAAATCCGATAACTTTTTCCCAACGCCATTGTGATCAGTTATTACACATCCCCTTACATTTTTCATGTAGACGATCCGGAATCGGTGGTCAACCACGAACTCAAAGTTTACGGTGTTCGTGGTCTTCGTGTGATTGACGCCAGCATCATGCCAAAAGTTGTCAGCGGCAACACCAATGCCCCAGTCATTATGATCGGGGAAAAGGGTGCCGACATGATCAAGTCCTATTGGCACGGGAACTATGGCAGTAGTTATGCACACCCGTCGCGGCGGAAACGTAGACACCTGGACAATTGGCCAACAAAATCATTGACCTCATAATGAAACGAATTGCAACATTTTCAGTGAAAATGCTGTATTGAATCAAAAAAATTTATTATTTCAGTGGCATTCCGATGTTGTATTCAATTCATTCATTCTTTAAAACACAAAGACGTTCTAAGTCAGATCGTGATTTGAGGACAATTTATTTATTGGACCTTTAAAATAGTTTATGTGCTTGACTTTTCTAATCAAAAATGTCAAAAAGTTTTTTTTTGTCAATATCAGATTTTTCTGATACGTGCTGTCCGATTTATTCACGACGTATTTCTTTGCTTTTGTATGTGATAATTTCAGCAGCTGATATTTTCCAAAACAAACTGGCTATTCAATTTTTATTGTGCCATAAGGATGGATTCCTTAAATTCTCGGAAAAGTTATAGAAACCTTTTTGTCATATACTTCAAACAGTCTTCCTAAAACAGAGGAGAAGTATTGCAAAGTTGATGATTGTTACATACTCTACTGACTGATTGCTCAAGCCATATACAAAACTTTTGTGAAGATTTTAGTGACTTTTGAGCAGCATTTTGTTACTTGTAGGTGCCTGAAACCAAACCATTTTTTGTGACAATGTTTTATGAAAAATAAAGATAAAACAAACGTTTTGACCGACTTTTTACAAGATTTCATAGAGCATTAAAATATCTTAAATGTCTCCAAAAGCTGTCCAGTCCTACCCTTGTTGGTAATAACAAGAACGTCATCCACCAAAGCAGGGCTCTCCAAAGGCTTAAAGACTCTCTCTTAGTTTAACCTCAATGTGTGACTATTAATAATCGATGTATTTTCTAGAATAGACTTTAAGTAACTGGTTAACACATTTTATCAAAAAATAATAATTTCAAAAAAGTAACCAAGAAGACAGTTTTAAATGTGAATCACCAAAGTTTGATTCAATCTTGTTAGCAATATTGAAGTTTGTGGCATCTGGCTGGTGAAAGAATAGAATAGAATAATGTTTATTTCCACTATCATTTACAAAATGCAATAATAGGAAACTTTAGGCTAACCCTAACCAGAAACTTTAACCCTCAGGCACCCTTGCTTTTTAAGAGGGAAAAACCTAGATTTTAGTGCATGATTAGCTACCATCAATTAATTATAAATGCTCCACCAGGGGGAAAAACATCCGATACCTGAGAGCCGGATATGATGTTGAGGCCTTATCACTAATGCATGGTATAACTAAAAGATGACACATTTGGTAAAGGTTTGGAGTTAATCTCTTGTTTCATATGGGCTCAATAGTAGGAAATTTAAGCAAACTGTGACTTGACCCTGAGTTTAAAAGTGAGGGTGTTGATATTGATCCAATCAAAATTCCACTTATCGATAGTATGTTTAGAATGATTTTTAGGGGATTTTTAATGTCTTTAATTGGTATATGATATGATCAAAAATTCACAGCAAAGACGAGTTGGATTCAATTTTTTTAAGATAGTAAATATAAAGACAGAGCTGCATTTAAAAAGTATATTTTCAAGACTCTCAGATTGGCTTATTCCAGAAGTTGGGATCTGTTTAATTTAAATTTGAAATCTCTGAGAATCACACAAATAAGATGGTAATAAAATGATTTTAATTTGGTTTTCAGGATGTATGAAATATTACGTGACCAAGCCGGTGAGCAATAGGTTAATTTGTTTATTATGTGAGATCTAAAAACACTGGCCGTATCCTTAACCGAAAGGTTTTGTCTCAAATATCTCAAAGCTAACAGCTGATCTACAGCTTTTTATAACCTTTAGGACGTGATGGTCCCATATGAGCTTATCATCTATCAAAACTCCAAGCACCTTCATATATTCTTTGGCCTATATTGTGACATCTCCTACCTTGATTCTCTGGATATCAGACCCAAATATGATCATCTCAGATCTGGGGGCCTTAGCTCATCCAAGCAACCTTTTTTTAATCTTTTAAAGTCCGCCTTGCAAAATTTTTTTTATTCATTAAAGGCACACTGTTTTTTTTGGCTAGGAATTGCGTGTTATTTTTTGGCAACCTGAGTTCAAAGATTGCCTAGAGGCTGGAGCTGCCGGATTTTAAACCCTGGACCCTCAGATTCCCAGCCTGATGCCATTATCACTCGACCTATGTACCTGGTTGGCACAAAAACCAACAACAAAAGTTTTGGTTTTGATTTAAAGTAGAGTGCCCTTAATACTTCAACAGTTTAAAGTTTTATTCCTTGATCAGTAAAGTATGACTAACCCAGTCACCCTTCATGAGAACAGTTTTCATGTCCGGTCTTGAATAACCTTATATTCAATTGCAAACCTATATAAATATGTCAGAAGAAAACAACTTCATTCGTATTGAATCTTTATTCAACTTAACTTAAGATTCCATATGTAAGCTCTTATATAGCCCTACTCTAGTCAGGATAGCAATAGATAGTACACGTGAGTGGTTTACCAGACATCAGATGAGAAACTTGATGAATGATAGAGATTCCAGATGTGGGAATCCTGATTTGAGAAAACCAGATATAAGAAATTGTTATAAACTTAGGTGTAATAAATATACAATAAATACTTGTGTTTCGAGGATTAAACGAGTTAGTATACATGTATATCTAACAGACTTATTCTCTTTTGGTTCTGATAAATTCTTTTTTTAACATCGAATTTATATCAATACTACCTTTTGAGGATGATATCTGCCACTTGACTAACCTATAATGTGATAGGTGTGGTCTGATGATATATTAGGTCAAACAGGTAGATTGGAAAAGCTGCCTCATACCTCTTTTCTTTTGATGGAAAGGCTCTAACCGTTAGGCCACAGCAGGCCTTTTATCACCCAAGTCAAGGTTCGATCAAAAGACTGATTGGAAATGAGTCACAATAAATACAATAGAACAAAGAAATACATTCATTGAAGAAAGAGCATCTCTAAAATACTAATTATTTATTAAACTAGAAGTGATGACATAGGTGTTTTACAAGAACAGAAACGAAGTAGTCTTCAATAACTATAGAGGACGGGGTGGGAAACCTAGGGTAAGAGGGAAAATCTTAGATTTATTGTTTTAGTAGTTTCAGGTTTAAATCTTAGTTGATTCACAACCTCAGATATAATAAAGAAATTTAATTATTTCAAAATGGGGGCTTATGTAACGAATGACATTTTGAATTCAATAATGTAAGTTTCATGGAAACAATAAACCATAGCATTCAAAATTTATTTGTAGGTGTAAGAATTCATCATTATCTTTATATTAAACTTCAAGCTTAGAACCACAATTTTCAACCTTTTGAAAAAAATCTTCATTCTTGATTTGTTACCTATACTTTCAAACAAAGGGTAACCAAGCAAAGAATAACTGGACTTTTTCAAACTGATCGACCATAAAAACAACTACTAGTGAAACAAGGCGCCAAAAAAATTTGATGATCTATCCCTATTGCAAAAAAGAGGTTTTTGCACGAAATATCGCAAAAAGTACATCATGCACATTATTCTTGTTGCATTTTTTCTCATAACGTAACCTTTTCTTAACATAATGCTTATATTCAAACATTTTGTTTTGTAATTTTACTTTTCAAAAGCAAAATGTTATGAAATTGTGTTTACTCGATTTGACATTTTTATTTTTCTTGAGCATGTATTTTCTAAAGACTGCCAAAATTTGCAAACTTTTCATCCAGATGTTTTAGTCCTAGCATGAATATATTATCACACCAGTTGGCTTGAAATTTGAATTAATTGCACAAAATGTTCGAGTACTTGCAATAGAAAACCATCTTACTAAACATGAAGTGTTTAATTCTGTATTGGAAATATCAATTCACGATGATAAAAAGTGATTGTGGTTGAAAACTGTAGTACCTATAAGAGTTATAACTTTCTGGAAATCGTGTTTGACTCGTAAATTGTTTCTTTTAAGCGAGTAACAATCTTGAAACTTTTACAGAGAGGATCCTAAACTCAGTGAGGCACTTGATTATTCATGGAATTTTCACTTTATTTAGAGAAGCACCAACGTGGGAAGGAGGAAACAGACACCGAGTTTCACCAGAATAAATACATTGAAGAAATTGCATGTGTTTGAATGATTGTTCAATGCAGAAATCAAAATGTTTCAATTGAGCTCAATTCAAAGCAAAAAGAAAAGGCTCTAAATAAAAGCCAAATGGTTTTTTTCATGTTAAAGGACTCGATTTTTTATTTCATGTTAAATAGAACAAAAGAATTTATACTTTTATAGCCAACACAAAACGTCCACTTGATCCAAATAATCGAGCAATAAGGAAAGAAAAAGAATTCTATTTGAACTTTGATCATATTATTTGATGAATATGATCCAAAGTAGAGGTTTGAAACTCTTGCATAAAGAACAGTTATTCTTTTGAAGTTCGCCCATGAAGTTTTAAGAAATATCCTTCGTTTTGCTCCTAAATCCTTCCTTTGTTTTAGAGATTTTAATGTGTAAGTAGCTTCAATTTTATTTTGATAATAGTTCTTTTATTTTTGCCTATCTGCTATACTAATTTTTGTTTCCAAATTAAATGAAGTGTATCGTATTCACATTAAAAATACTCTCACTCATCATGAAGGTATGAAAAATGGGAGGAGCCTTTTCCTCGACAAATTTTCTTTATTTCTTATAAGCAAAACAAGATGGAAAACTGTTCATCGAGAAAAACATCTGCATAAAATAAAAAAACTTTAACTAAATTTATATAAACTTTTCTTCCTTGGGGCTAAAATTTTTCGAGATTGAGTTGGCATATATACCTATAAATCTTTCTACGTGCTCCTCCGCTCCTCAAAGGCAGGTAGTCCCAACTTATTTTTCGTTTCCTTTTTATATCTGCTTTGATCTATCCAAGCACTTTTGTTTCAAAACTTAACGCTGCATGGTCATAATCCATACAAAAATAATTTGGAGGGGGGAAGCAGTCAGTGTCCCGAGTTTTTCCTAAGGTGCAACAAGTAGAATATCAGAAATTTTTGACCAAAAAAAATCAGACTTCTTTGTGTCTAAAGAAAATGGTCTCAACAGGATCAAGAAATTAAGTTTGTCAAAAAAAACTTTTTTGCAGAATCTACTTATTTATGTAAATTCAAAAAATTAAACAGCCGGAAATAGTCTGCAGATTTTTCCATTTACAACAAGTGAATGGAACGAAGCACAATGATTTAATGCTCGTACAGTGAGAATAAGTGAAAAGGTTTCCTTTGATTATTCTTCCTGCCATAAAAACATAAATTTTATTCTGCTTGGCTTTTAATTCTCGTTCAGTGTGTCACAAAGTCTTTGGAGCAAAAGTGAATCCTAAGGTATCAAAACAAAACAATCTATAAGTAAGTGATGTCGACAACACATCAGTTTATTACTATGAGTTCTCAACAACGTCTGGACTCACGCTTGGAGCCCAAAATGTTTTATGCTGGTGAGTTTTCAAGATTGATCCTCCATTTTTCACATTCTACACACAATAATTAAAATGGCTCTTTAGGGTGTAGACTCCATACTCTAAGAGCTCAATTTTTTAAGAGTCACAGCAAAGACCCTCACCATTTGATGTTTGTCCTTTAACCTCTTGCCAATACAACACTACTTAATTCAAATAGATTAAAAGTACTTTAAAATTAAGGATTTGGGCTTTAAAACATGTATTTTGTAATAACAAAGCCAGACGTTTCATGATTGCAATTTAATTTTCGAGTTTGATCCTGACAAGAATTCTACATAATGTGACTAAAACCCTGACCACAAACTCGTTTTGCCAGTCTTTAAGTTCTTCCTACTTCAACCTTTAAAACAAAATATTTCAGTTTTTGTTGAAGGAATGGCAGAGCCAAGTTATTGACATGTTTGCCCCTGACATCATCAAACTCTGGTGTTGAAAACATACGAAAATGTCAAGTTCAATCAAATGTTAACCCCCCCAGTCACACATTTTTGCTTTGTCATCGATTTTTCAAATTTTAAGTAGTGTGATTATGTTAGCTAAAAAAGTTTCATCTTGTTGTCGTAAGATCGGAACAGATGTTTGAAGATGAGAGTATAAAGGAAAATTTCTTCCTTTTATATATCAACATCTTTCTTTTAAGGTTTTTAACGAGGTGAAAAGATGACTCATGCCTACATGCATCCAGAACAGCTTTTACAATAAAGTAGTATATATGCCTTATAAGAAACCTTAACAATTCCTGTTTGTTTACTTTAAAATTCAGTAAAGCAAAATTATAACCATTCCTCAATAAGCAATGTCTGGACAAGGCGTTTCAGCACAAACTAAATATTTGTTAAAAATGTAGTACGATCAGATTTGACGATTTTGATCTGTAAAAAAGTGAAACTGTGTCAATATCTAATTCATTCTTCTGGTTTTTGTCATGGATTCATGATTCTGAGATGAGGCTGGCGTCACGCTTCTGTAGTTCAAAAGTTCTATTTATCTTGCTTACAAAAAGTTTTCTGCTCCAACAATCAATGCCAATTTTGGTTTGACATCAATTAGGTTTCAAAATATTTCGAATGACCTTAAATAACAAAGAAATTAGTTTGACACTGACAAATGAGACAACAAATTTCTATTTTCATCAACATATTGATGTGTAACATAAAAAGTATATTTCAGAATTGCAGTTTGAATTAATATTCTGCATGCATAAAACACTAAATTTATACACAAGGGCAATTTTATTAGAATACATATTAGAGTACAATTATTGTAAATTTTGATTTTGGAATCAAAATATTTCTCTATTCCAGCCACATATGGTGGAGAATGTGAAGATCCTTACCCATCTCTGTCCGACTTTCACGACTACGAACCGAATCTTGAGTTTGATGACTCGGACCTGTTGCAACAAAAACATCCGGAAACTGATGATGGTAACTAAAAAAAGAATTTTGATGTTCATATTATTATTGACCAATAAAATATTACTTTACAGACTTTGATTTCACGGCTGGTGGGCAAAAGGTTTCCGGAGTCACAGACTACCTCCAATCACCGATATCTGATGGAACAATCGAGGAAGACTTCGAAGAGGCTCTGGCAAGAGAAATAGAGACTAATTCAATACTTGATGGAATAAATTCTTCGAGTAATTTCCAACAAAAGCTCAGTTTGGATCGTTTTCACAAAAGATATAATTGATTTATAAAGGTTACATCAAGCTTCAAGGGACAAATTTGGATACTGAAGATTTTAGTGATATTGCCAAGCAAGGAATTGTAGAAGTTGTTGGCGATGACTTAGCTGGGAGAAAAATTATTGTCATTTCAGCTTGCAAGTACGTTAATTTTTTTAATCCAAAGAGTAGCCGAGACTCCACTGGAGCTTAGATTTAGGTTCAACCCTCGTGGATAACCTCTTTCTCAGCAGCTGTGATGTGCGTCAGACAAATAGCCAAAGCCAAAAAGTTTTTCATTTTAAATCTATTTAGGCTTCCACCCAACAAGGACTTTGATCATCAACGTTTTCTGCGTTACTTGACCCAAACCCTTGACTCTTACGTCGACATGGATTATTCTCTAGTCTACTTTCATTATGGACTCACTTCAAAAAACAAACCTCCTTTAAGATGGCTTTGGGATGTGTACAAAGCCCTTGATAGAAGATACAAGAAAAACCTAAAAACGCTTTTTTTGGTTCATCCAACCAATTTTATAAGAGTTGTTTGGAACTTTTTCAAGCCAATCATCAGGTAACCAAAATTTATTATTACCAACCTCTAAACTGTCTTTATTTTATTCAACTTTTCTCCAACATTTATGAGCAATAGTTGTTTTCAAAATTTAAAACTTTTCAAATTTGCTCGAAAGGACATAAAAAATTTAGTTCAGGATCGATTTTTCATAAAATGTACTGTATGTACTTATTTTTTTCCTCATAAAATTAAATTCTATTTTGATTCTCCATAATACTTTAATGCTTTAAACAGGTAATTTTGAAATCTATAATCTTGGATGAACAAATCGTTTTTCTTCAAATCAAACCGTGATAAATATTGGATATTGATTGAAGATTGAAACCAAAGTACAACCATTTTTCTGTTACTTTGAAGCTTGTCCTAGCTAAAAAGTACAAAAAGAGACATTTCAAACCTCATAATAAACAGTACAAAGCTGTCAAAGAATGAAAATGTAAATTTAGAAGTACAGAATCCAGAGGTTCATTCTTGGGTTGAAAAGGTAATATTCATAGACTTTCAGTAAAATATTTTGGTAGAAGATGAAAGAATTGTACCATAAATGGGAAAGCGTTGATTCGCCTACAGACCTTTCAACTCATGTCCGTTCGCCTACATGGTTCGCTTAATCTTGGTCGTTTTGCCAACTAAGTCAGTTCGCCATACGTCAGTTTGCTTAAAGTCAATTCGCTTAATTAATAGTTATATCCAGTCGACGTTTGGCTTTAGTCGTTCTTTTGTCTAAAGGGGGGGTTTAATTGGGATAGATGAGGGCGAAACATGCTCAGCAGGGTTATAGAAAGGGGGAAACATGCTTTGGGGGTTTGGTTATAGGTCAGGTTAAATTATGTTTGCAATAAATACCCTTTTGGTTAAAAGGAGGGGGGCCAGGTTGGGATAGAGGAGGGTGAACATATCCTGCAGGGTTAGGAAGGGGGAACATGCTTTAGGGGGTTGGTTAAGTCATTAGGCGAACTGACACAGTAGGTGAATTTGACATAGTAGGTGAACCATCTGTCATGCGAATCATCCGTTAGGCAAACCATCATGGTCGAAACGTCCGTTCTGAAGACGAATCAGCATTTTGTATTTGTATTTTCCATAAGCTCCAGCGATTACAACACAATAGTTATTTATCTTTTATAGAGACATCTTGTGTGGCTAAAAATAATACAAATCACAATATTTTCTAACAGCTATGAGTGTTCGTTAAAAAAGGTCATTTACTGAAAGTTTTCTTAAGCTCAATACGGAGTTTATGTGGGCAAATCCCATTTGTCCTGTCGAAATGCACTTCTCTGAGACAGCTATGGCGGTTTAGGAAACTGTTTCTTCCAATTCGAAGTCATGAAGTGTCCATTGTGTAATGTAGATGTTGCCTCGAAGTTTCTTTCCTAAGCGTGTAGTGCAGTTACCCATAAGGATGAGGTTAAACATGTATGGTATCGTCGTAAATCCAAAGTACATTACTTATCAACACCTTTAAACCACACTGACAACACTGTCTGGATTCATGACCAACTCAGTTTCCTATTTTGTTCAGGATAGAAAGGCACACATTTGTTGAGGTTTAAATAATTTTGAAATGTATTTTCAAGAGATTTTGATGTAATCCCAAATATTTGTTTTATCGAAAACCTTGAGTCGTTTTTTCTCACTCTGCTCTCGATTCCCTTTGCTGAAAAGTACTCCTAAATTTTTGTCAGTTTGTAACTTGGAGAGGAAGGTGAAGGATGAGGGAAAAGTGTGCTCATTCTTATAAGCGTTTGAAAGCAAAACTTAAAGAGCTCTATGAATCTATTAGGAGGTGAATGACATTTCGCCTTACAAGATTTTTAGGTTTTAAAAGATTTGCTAATTTTCTTTTGTCTTTTACAGCGTCAAGTTTGGCCGCAAGGTTCAATATGTCAACTACCTCTACGAGGTAAATTCTTTCATTCATTAAAAAAAATTGCCAAGCTTAGGTGGCACAACACTTTGGTGCTCTCTGAGAGTTTCCATGAGTTGATTCATGGTCCTGGGGCAAATCCCCGGCGCATTTGACTAAAGATTGCTACAAAAGTATAAAAAGATAAAACAAATCACAAACGAGAATCCCTTTGTCTCTTTAATGATTTAATTTGATATTAAGACACTCGAAAAAACTCAAACTACCTTTAGATAAAACAAAATGCTTCTTTTACTAAGTTATTTTTTAACTGAATAGCTTTCTTTTAAAAGCATTCTGTTGCATTTTTCAGCTTGAAGAATCGATGGACCTTGGGCAGTTACCAATACCTGATCAAGTAATAGAGTAAGTGACAAATATTGGGGATAATTTTTGAAGATAATCTGAACACAGAAATCAATTTATTTCAGCCATGACATTAGTCAGATGACAAGGTGGGGTGCAAGACCCAGTAAAAGTGTTTCAGAAGTTCAAGAGAAGAAACTCGAATTGCTACCAACACAACAGGTAAAATTTGCAGCCTTAATCTATGGAAAACTGAGGTGATCAAACGATTATTTTGAGTGATTAGTTTGGTGCTGATTTAAAATGGATTCGTTATCACCAACATGATGACTCCATCATTCCATCGATTGTTCTAACATGCACTGACTTTTTAACAACGCCGGAATGCCTGGAAACAGAGGGAATTTTCAGAAGGTCGGCAAATGCTGCCACAATTAGAGAGCTACAGGTTCGAATTTGGTAGCCATGTTGAATATTATTTTATTTTTTGAAATATTTATATATATGTATAGGCAAAAATTAATGATGGTAATCACATTGTCTTCAATCCTGGCGATGTTCACGTTGCAGCCGTCATTCTAAAATCATTTTTTCGAGAAATGCCTGAACCTCTCATGACTTCTGAACTATTTACAGAAATTGTCAAATTTGAAGTGAGAGTTTCTACATATCGTAATTTAAAGAACAATCACTCATCATGTGTTTTTAAATTGTAGTCCAAAGAATCAGTAGACCAAGATCAGTTTGTTCGAAACATTGTGGAAAAGTTGCCAAAGGAAAATTATGTTGTTCTGAAGCATATCATTGAATTCCTTGCAATCGTAACTGATTCCAGTTGCTTGAACAAAGTAAGGAAATACCATTTGGAATTTCAATGATTTTTAGGTGCATCTCAAATTAATTCCAACTCATTTTCAGATGACACCGTCTAATATGGCAGTAGTTTTTGGACCAAATCTTATCTGGAGTGATGACGGGGCAATGACACTCGCCCACATTGGTCCCATTAACCGGATCACAGAATACATGATTCTTAGACACAATTTTATCTTTAAGAGCTGAACTGTTGAAAGCAAGCGAAATATTTTTGATATCTCATTTGTCTAAAAAATATTTGATTATCTAAATCAAAAAAAAAATACCCGGACAATTTGACATTCCGGATTTCTAGTCCGTTTCTTTTTGCATAAAAACCATCAATGACCGTACTTAGTTTTTTCTTCAATACATCC
>Ga0194133_10005787_pt1 | contig 15587 bp, 5 predicted proteins | sample TA2KigOf40mmetaG_FD_155448 | JGI IMG/M metagenome (GOLD analysis project Ga0194133, IMG submission 155448) | Freshwater microbial communities from Lake Tanganyika, Tanzania - TA2015055 Kigoma Offshore 40m | ecosystem: Environmental > Aquatic > Freshwater > Lake | place: Tanzania: Lake Tanganyika...
CAAATGGTATTTGATGATTTGTGACTCAGCACAATCTGCAAATCTAAAGGAAGATAAAGTTTAAATTTTTGATAAAGTTGATCCAAAGTGGAGAATTGCAAAATGGAGTTTATTGAATTCAAGTTGGTATGAACCAAGAAAGTTTAGGAGAAGAAGAAGTTTATAAACTACCTGCATGTTTTCAAAAACCTAAAGATATAAATAGAAAAGAAAAAGATTTTGCATCAAATAATGTGGCCTTTACAAGCTCAAAACACTTTTTTAGAAACAGCTATGACAGTTTGTTGCATTCATTCAGGTTTGAAAGTGTTCAATGATTGAATTGATAATTTTTGTCTTTCTTCAAATAATAATTCAGAAACAATTCCAATTTATCAACTTAACTTAATAAAATCATGCTTTGACTGTTTTTGTCCAATTTCTTTTCCTCTGTGGATAAGTTTGAACAGAAAGCGCAAAATTAGTTTGTCAAATATGTTGTATATGTTCAAACAAATCTTCATTGAGAACAATCTTTGTTCGCCTGATATGCAAAATCTTCTTTATTTGAGAGGCAAATATGAAAAATGCGTAAATTGCCATAAGTTTTTCTTTTCCACATTAAAAGGAACAGACACAGTAATCAACTTATTTTACTGCTATATCTGTAACTGAACTTCAGGAAATACTTACAATTTACAATCAAAAGTACATTCAACGAAAATTCAAGAAAAAGCCTCTCAGTGAAAACCTACTTTTTCCAATTTTTCCTTTTATACAGAAAGGCATTTACCATAAAAGCTTAGAAAAAGCTGATACAGATCTTATACGTAAATGAGCCTTCTTAGCTTTAGATTACTGATGTAGATAGGCTTAAGTGATATTTCATGTCAATATTTACTTTCCTCCATCTCAACAGTCTCATTTTTCATTTTGAACAACCCAGCTGTATAAGTGCGTACCTTAAAATTGATTTAGTTTTATATGAATGCACAAAAACTTGAGTGACGTGTGGTTTGCAACAGATAAGAAGTAACATATTGGATAAAGGTCAAAACTTTCAAAACTTAAAATTGGATTCCAATCTTTTTTAAGATCATTTTTTCCAACAATAACTTTATTTTTGTGGTCTTTTGGGCATACAATGATAAATAAAATGTTTACATCCATTCTACCCAGAGGCCAATCAGTGATTTATAAAGATTGATGGCAAACCTCTTTTGGTCTGCCAAAGCTCATCGGAAGCAGAGTAAATTGATGCCCATCCATGCCAAGTTCGATAATCTTTGCTCTGAGAATTCATCACTCAACACCCGTCTGTATCATCAAGCACACGATATATTCATTCGAACTTGCATGTCACAGACTCATAATTGTTACAAAAAAACTGCCCTGATGGTTGTGGAAAAATAGTCATGAAAGATGAAGTTGGCAAAGAAATTGGGTTCTGTCGTCAGAAAATGTAGAAAGTAGGTAATACAAAAAGTTTTCGATTGTTTGAGTTAAAAAGTAATTATGTATTTCAACCGTTTGGGATTCAACATTTTATGATTGAAGATCAAGTTTTCCAAAATTTTAGAAATGTCGGTGGTGTTATAAAAATGAATGATTTTTGTCCATTACCATATTCCATTACATTCAACATGTAGATTTGTTGAATCTATTACAAATATAAAAATGTGGATTTCAGCCGAGTATACTTCAGACTAGAGATGGGCCCTGACCCGACCCGAGCTTACTTTTGACCCACAGTAAATAAGAGGCCAACCCACCTTTGGCTCAGGTACTTTCTGACCGACCCGTAGAGATTTTTTTGACATGAAAGGAAAAAAAAATGAAAAATCTGACTTTATTAGGGGAAATTTTCCAAATTCAGACCCAAACCATAAATGGCTGACCCGACCCGAGCCACAAAAAATTGACCCAACCCAGATCATAAATTTTTGACCTGGACCCATCACTACTTCAGACTCTGGAAATGACGTTGTTAAATTTTTATACATTTAAATTTTGTTTGTTGAAGGTATTGAGTTTTATTTTCACAAGATTACCTCATCTTGGATTATGCCTGCGACTCGATAAGTTTTTCATTTCCGATCAAAAGTCTTTTTAACTGTATCTCCTTTTGAAAAACTTATAAAAAAGGTAATCAAGATAAAAGCATTAATCTTGAAGTAAAAATGTTGTCACTTCCTTTATTATGATTATCAACTGACTGTCCGGTATCCACCGATTGATTGACAAAATTAAGATCTTTTCAAGCTGAAGTCAAAGAGCCTCAGTCGGCCAGAGTGTCAGGGAAAGCAGATTGCATTATTAGTATTTTAGTTAAGTATGTGTTAAAGTTGGGATGAGTCACAAGTTTGTGGAGCATGATTGCAGAATTGGTCACTTTTCTCATTGATTTAAAATTTCTAACCCTGCAACTGCTACATAATTCTAGCGAGTTCAATTCTTCGGCATCAGAACGAAGATGGAGAACAGAACGGAAACGGGAGGAGACGTGAACGTTGAGCTAAAATCCCAGTGAAGACCTTCCCAATCAAGAAAAGAATCAATACTGAACCATTTATTCATGGGGAAGAGAAGCTTTATATACAAAAGAAAAGGAGGGATCAGATCAAGGTGATCGGATCAAGAAATATCTGACCTCTTGGAAGAGGGTAGAATTTTGGGGGGAAATAAATACATGGGCGTGAGAAAAGCGGCACCCTGTTTAGGTGAACTTACCATTACTTGGAAGGGAAGCTAAACAACGGCAGTGTGTTTGAAACGACTTTGAGCTGTTAGTAAAGTGAAAAATATCGAAGTGCAAAAAAGAGGGTAAATGAGCGTGTGCTTCAATAATTCCAAGTTTGTAAGTTTCCTTTAATGATAATCAGCACAGTGTAATCTTATTGCTTTAATGGTGCTACTTGTTTTTCCGAACAAGTTTTTACCGAGAATGGTAAAACCAATATTTTCCAAATTGAAATAGGCTCAGATGATAAGCCCCACAGTGAAAGGCCAAGATGATAAGCCCTGCAGGGTTAGGCCCAGAAGGTTAGGGTAGAAACAAAATAATCCAGGCCTATTTTTTTGTAAACTTTTTTATTGCTAACCTTACCTAACCTAACCTATAACCTTACCATATTGGACTAACCCTGAAGAGCTCATCATTAGACCCTAACCTTTTGGGCCTAACTCTGCAGTGCTTATCACTCAGGTCTAACCCTGTAGGAATATAATATCCTATTCTAACACCATTTGCTCAGACAGGTGCTCCATACTTAACTATACTTACAGACACTGTTCGAACTTTGTAATGCAAGAGGCTTGATGTTGGCTCAGCCAAAAACATCAAAGACTTTTCTATATATAATTTACTAACTATATTGAATAGTCAATATTGTTCACAATATTTGAATATGTAGTTTCTAATAAAAGCTGTCAAAGTGAATTCCACTCATGGTTCTAAATGAAGAGAAAATGAAAGAGCAGATACGTCAAAAGATTCAGGTACTTGAAAATGTATACCTTCTCATCAAAATTACACATTTGAAATTCGATTTTCTATGATGTCCCTCCTATTTTCTTCAGGAGTTATTTGAAAAGTCGCATTGACAACAAGCCGGTGTGACTTTTCACATAAACTGGGGGGCTTTTGGTTGTCACTAGCTTAAGAACTGCCATCATTTTATTCAAAAGAGCTCTGCTGACAAGAAATGTAATATCAGGAAGGAGAAGTTCGCTCAATGTGGCAAAACAAAGTCTTAAAAACACTTCCTTTTTCTCACATACATACTCGGTGAGAGCTTTGAGAATTTTTCATCATCAAGATTTGAAATAATATTATAAAATGTTCCTCTTCTTATGAATCTAAATGTGTTAAAGAATAATAAATACAGAAACACAAACAGTATAAGAATGTCCAGATTATATAGTTGATACTATTCAGCATTGAAAATCTACATACAATTTCACTTCAGCAAAGAAAGGTTCTTTTCTTTGAAATAACACGGACACGTAAATCTCAAAAAACCTTTGTGTAGCATTTGAAGATTACGTTTTTTTATTCGCATCTTATTTCCACTTATGCTAGTAGGATATCAAAAGGTAAGACTTTTTACCGGGTGGATCTTTACAAAAGCTCTTGTGCTGAATTTATTGTGTCACTTCACTATCTTTTACAACCGCCTACTACGTTGTGAATTTCAAGACAATTTTGGATTTTGAAATAAGAAACACTTGATTAATGTTGATTCAACCAACCATTCAAGGCTAAATTTGAATGTATGTGCTTGACAGAAAATTTGACGTCGTTTATTTTTAAATTGCATTTTAGATCTTATCCACTTGAACGCTAAGCTTTTTGCTTGTTCCAATATATCGCATTGTTTACTCAACAGACGGTTCAGAAGTCAAGTCAATGAAAATTCATAAGTTTTTGACAAATTTTTTTTAAATCTTTTGAAATCTCTTCTCTGAGTTTAAAGATCGAAGTAACAAACAAAATATAAAGTATAAAGAAGTTTTCCAAGTGTCTGGAATAAGCAATTTGAATTTGAACATTTCTTTGTTTAATATGTGTTAGATTAACAGCATAAAAACAACGACTAATGCTAAGAATTAGATGAGCTTGGCTTGGCTTAAATAACTTGATTTTTGAATCCTTGTACTGTTCAGTGTTGAAGCACTGTATAGCCTGTTTACCTCATAAACTTAAAATTGCCAACCGATTATTTTTTTGAGCAGAATAATTTGATTTTTTTAGCTTGTGTTAACAACTGATTATTCTAACACAAAATCCCGTTAATGAGAGTAGTGTTGACTTTACAACAGTTCTTTTTGGCTGAAAGTTGCATCTTATTGTCACTTAATTTTTAATTTGATAAGTGTGAATAAATGAGTATAATAGATAATTCTAATCAAGTTTCTGCACAACAATCATTCCTGACTGAGATAATCATCTACTAGAAATGATTCATTAAGGCAAATCCAGGGGTCTAAGATTTTAACCAGACCGGGGATTGAACCCCAATCTTCCAGTTCTCAGTCAGTTGCTCCAACTGTTAGGCTACAGCAACCCCCTGAATATCGAGGTAGTGGAAGACTATATGTACAGTCATGTCATGTATGATGAAATTCGAAAACTTATAAAGAAAATATTTTTTGGATAGATAAACTAAAACTGCTTTTTAATTAATTAGTGAATATCATCTTCTCACTTTAGAATTGTTGTAAACTTTTGCTCCTTGGAGTAAAAATAATCAGGTCTGAATAAATCTGTCAATTAATTAAAAGAAGACAAAATGTCATTTTTAACCAACTGCTCATAACCAAACCCAGAATCTAGTTGGCTAGTTTTTCACCCACAATAAACTTGCCTTTCCTGGATTAGAAAAACCCTTATAACTCAGCCCCAAGACAAAATTTCAAAAATCCTTTTGATAACTTTTTTGCACTAATATGAGGAAACTATATGCAAATAGCAAATTAACTTAAAACTTGGCATACTATTAACATAAAAATAAGCAAAGAGGTTGATTTGGAAAAAATTTCCCATTACTCATCTGAATGTTGAATCTATCTCATTATAAAAAAATTCTTTTTGAATGAATCTATCTCATTAAAAAAAAAATTCTTTTTGAATCAATAATCAAATTAAACCACTTTTTTGGTTATCAAAAACAAAGCCATCTACTTTTTTACAACCACTTCTTCACAAATTCAAAAGTTTGATTTTTCTTGATTTATCCTTCCCAATTTTCAACTCAGTTTGAAGGAAAATGGCTTTAAAAGCTCGTGAGAGGGTTCTGTATTTTCAAAGTACAAACAATGCACTTTTACTTAATTATTTTTGCTCTTCTTGCCACTTGAACCTTTCTTTGGATGTCAAGGCAGATCTGCTCAATAAAAAAGTAACAAGCAGATGGAAGAAACCATCACTCGTGATCATGAAAACAACCTTGACAGCTGTCAACAGCTTCCGACTCAATAAGTCGATTTATCCTAAAGAAAATTACAGAACCCAAAGCTTTCATGCAACTTGTTCACTTAGCCTCTGAGTGATGAGAACGAAATCTGCTGTCTTTATATTTTTTTTCCTCAGAGTTCTCGAGAATTTTTCTTTCTTTCTTTCTCCATTTTATCTTTTGTTAAATGGCCTCGAATAACAATATTTTTTGTTCTTCCCCCTTCTCGCAAATTGTGAAGTCTTTGCAAGTTTTTTTTTTTTGGCTACAAGTACCACATTGGGTTGCGAACACATATTGGACAAGGCTTATTTAAAGGTTTATTTTTCTAAAGCCTCCTGTATCAGTTTAATGTACGAGATGTTAGTAGCCTCCACCATTATGTTAATATCGTTCTCGCTCATCTTTTTGGCGAAACGAGCACTTTTTTTGCATTCAACGATGTTCGTGCAGACAATATTCGATCAGGCCAGGGTTTGTTGGAGCAATTCTGCAAGATCTCATGCTGAAAAACCTTTATTCCTTTCACATGGCAAGGGTCAAATTAATTTATAGCCAGGTAAAAGCTTCCTTTATTGCCATTTCTGACGAAGAACACAATGGAGTGAATTAGGCAATTATTTTCATTTATATTTGAGTGCCTAGAATAAGTGTTTGGTTTAACCTTTAACTTTTATATAAAGAATGGATTGCGAAGAGAAAAAAAAAATCTCTTAAGATCAGATTAAAAACAAAAAGTGCAACAAGGGCCCTGAAGATAAATTGAGAGAGCTTTTTTTACCAGGTCTTAGAATCATGACCTTTTAGATCTTTTAATATTTTTAGACAGCTAATTCCTGCTCATAATGATTGCTAAATGATGAACAAAAATAATCGTCATTCAAGACTTCAGACTCTGTTTTAATATGGAATATATCAAAAATAATTTTTGTATTTGCAGTTCAAGAAATGGTTTCATCTTAAAAGTATAAAGAATCATCCTTTTTAAAAGCCAGACCAGGTGTTAGCAGCCAAGACCATGGCTTTACTATGATTCGAATACAAACTAATTAAAAACAACTGTGAAGATGTTAAGGCTTGAAATATAAAATCTTAGATGTTTTATAAAAAAAATGTCTCTTTTGAGGAGTACTCTCAAAGCTTGTTGGTCCATCCTAAGGTGATGTATTTTAGCATTCTAATCCTGTTTGGTAAGCCTTATTGGGCATTTTCCATCTTGACAGGTCAATAAAGGCCATGAAGCCAGGCCTCCTGTCATTTGCATATCCTCATTCTTATTACTTTCTCATAAGGGGCATGCTTTAAAGATAAAGGAGTTTGATAGTCACGCTTGTAGTGATGTAGTTTGATCATTCCTTTGGTGTTGTACTTTGGGCCATCCTGTTTAGGTCTTCCCTCTTGAATTTGAAGCATTTGTATTTATAGACAGCTCTTAAGACGCAAAATTGTAGTAATAGGTCTGGATCAAAAAGTTTTGATCCGGGTCAGGTCGGGTCAAATTTTTGGTGCTCGGGTCGGGCCAGATCAGCCATCTTTGGTTTGGGTTTAGGTTTGGAAAATTTCCCTTAAAAATCTGAATTTTTTCAACTTTTTTGCCCTTTGGGCCAAAAAAAATCTCATCTGGTCTGGTCAAAAACTACCCGGGTCAAAGCCGAGTCGCGGCTTCCAATTTACTGCGGGCCAAAAAAATGCTCGGGCCAGGGCCAATCGCCATGAAAATTACTGTCTTTCCAGAAGCTTCCTGTCTGCGAGCTTTTTAAGGATGATGTCATCAAGACTGGCGATGGATAGCATGTAATGCCAAAGTACTTAGATGTGACAATTTTAAGTAACCCTCTGGAGGAATCTACTTACAGAGTTGTTTGAGAGTTCTTGATGTGTTTTGTCCAGGTCAGGTCATGAGTCAAGGTCATACCTAAGTTTGTCATCAAAGTTTTTGATTCGATTTTGATGGCGGGTCCCTCTCTGTTGTAAAACATCAGCTCTGTCTTATCCTTGTTTATGACAATGCTAATGTTTTCCATGAATTTCTGATGACTGGATAGAGTAGACCCAAGGGTGGTACTTGGGCTCAGTATATCATGACTGATTAAAGTGATGTATGAGTCGTCTACGTAGAAGACCACAAGACTGTTCTGGTGGTGATGGGTCTGGGTCAAAAAATTTTACCCTGGGCAGGTCGGGTCGGGTCAGCCATCTTTGGTTTGGGTTTGTTGTTGGAAAATTTCCCCTAAAAATCCCAAATTTGTCAATATTTTCCCTTCATGTAAAAAAATATCATAGGGTTGGGTCAAAAAAGTACCCAAGTCAAAGAGGGGTTTGCATCTTATTTTCTGCGGGTCAAAAGTATGGTCGGATTGGGTCAGTGCCCATCTCTACTGTTCCCCAATTGATCCTTTAGGTTTTCGCAGTATGTTGAGAACAGTTTTGGTCTGGGGACAGATCCTTAAGCTTTCTGTAGACTGGATCGTGTCCCCATAACATAAATTTTCTCTTACTGAGAAAGTCCAGAAGTATGTTCCTATAATAGCAATACAAAAATATTTCAAAAATAAGCCAATAATTGTTTGAGTTATTTCTGGAATAAGGCAGAGATTTTAACAAAATTTGGCTGGTTAGTTTGTACCTAAGGAAAATGGTAGGGTTCTTAAAGACAGAATTTCCTACCACAATTTTTCCAGTAGGCAAAAAAGTTCTCTTTTTTCTTGATGTAAAAAAAAGAATTGATAAAGTTTATGCTCTTTATAGCCTCACGGCACGAGGTGAAAACCATCTGGAGAAAGAGTTTGTTGGTGTGATCACAAAAAGCAGATTCCTCATCATGATAAAATCTATTATCATTGAAACCTTATTGTAATTTTCGAATTTACTAAACTTGTGGTTACGAAAATCAGCGTCTGATTGACTATTATACTAATTAACAATGTAACAGATAAAAGCAAGGGGTATGTTATTTCCACAGCACACAAGAAGAGATACAGAAACTCAAATTCAAAACTCTGTCTGGAAATTTCCTATCTTAGAGGATAAATTTAGCTCTTCCTCAGGCTAATGGGTGCACCTCATGTTGAAAAACAATTTTTTGCTTGCTTTCTTACCAAGTCAAATACCAGGAATGAAAACAAACATGTTCAATCCAGCGCAAAAACTCAACTTTTTATGCCTCGAAAATTGTAAAACACGTTTGAATATCTTCACCGTTTTTCATCCATAATAATATAACATTAAATATAATTCTATCTTCTATCCAGAAGGCCTTTATAACGCAACAGTAGCTTTTTCATTTTTATCTCTGTTCTGATTAAGATATCTTCTTCAGATGCTCATATTTTTTGTAATGTTGTGTAACTATTGAGAAACTTTGTTAAAGTTCTGTTTGATGAATGCTTCATTGTTTTAGTTTACACATGAAAAAAATAATCTCATCAAAAAGTTTATGAGGGCAGAGAATTCAAGTTTTAAAGTGTAACAGTAAGAATTATGAATCATAACATAAAAGCTTTTAGGTAATCTTTTTTGGTAAAATTGAAATCCTATTTCAATAAAAGGTTCACGTAACTTAAGCCTAAGGGCTAGATTCCTAGAGAAGATCAAAGGCCTATTAGATTTTTGATATTAAACTCATATAGGTTATTATTTGGTACAGTAAAGTATTTGTCTCTCCGTTTATGAAATCAATTTATTTGCTATTAAAATAACATCATGAATCTGTGCTGTAGAATGAATGGATTGTGCTCAAAAAAACCAGAAGGAAGGCTTCCTTTTAAAAAATCTTAATGTCTTTTCAACTTTCAGGTTTTATCCGGGAAGTGCTAATTAGAAGAAAATTTCTTTGATTGTCTCACAAAAGAAGAATTTTTACAAGGTTTTGATGTTGAAAGTGAAGTTTTTTCAACTCTTCAAAGGCACTCAAAATTCAATTAATTTTCCAATTCCTCTCGTAACATTGTCTTTAAACTAGGGAAAAAAATATCACATTTTGATAATAAAAGACTACTTTCTCTTCTCAAAGCACCTCTTGAATTAGTGGTTAAACAAATCTAAAGAAAGTTTCAATTTATCATTTTTTGTTGAGGCAAGTTGAAATTTGTTGTTTTTCGTGTTGGACACTAAGAGGGGTCTGAATTATTCAACAAAGATGCTTAACGTCAAACAATTTGTCAAAGTCAACAAAACAAGTTAAACGAAAAAAAAGTAGATTTTAAACATAAATTTCTTTGGCAAAAATAGAATGAACTTTAGCATGCTTTCATTGTAATAAAATAAGAGAATTTCTTTTGAAGATAAAAAGTTTGAATTTGGCAAAGATTTGCAGCAAATGAGGCTAATCGTTACAGTTGATTTCATTTGGTGAGGACCATTCTTTCAAATTCTTCAAGGTCTCTGATCAGTTTTATTCTTTTCATGAAAAGTGCCATATAGATTTTCGCATGAACATTTCAAAGTAAGGAATGTTTCTTTCAACTAATATGAAACTGAGGGATTCCTCTGCGTCTTATGACTCTAATAGGTTGAGTCTTTTTCGGTAAATATTTGATAATGCTAACAAAGAGCTTGCGGTCAATACAAAAGAATGATCAACTTTTATTGAATTGTACGAGATTGAGATTGATTGCAGGAAAACAATAAACATCATACAAAACAAACAAGTTGAAAGAAAGTTTTTCTTCTTTGATCGATATTTTTAAATGGAATTGTTTCATTGCACTTTTTGTCCTGTTTGCTTTTTGTCAACAATTGTTTCTATTTGATTTTGGAAGCTTTTTGATTGCCTTTGCCTAAGACTTTTCACTTGCCTGTTTTGCTTCACAGGCACTATGTATGCACAAGACTATACGAAATAGAAAAAAAGTGGATTTTTTGCTTCACCGAACTTTCCAATAAATGTAGTTGTAGCATCAGACAATTTTCGTTGGCAATCCAAGCTAGGCAGTATTTGACAGAAAAAAAAGTAAAATAGATAGGAATTCTTTGACTTTTTATTGGGGCCAGCTTACTTATATACTCTCCTCGCACTGAAACCAGCTCCATTCTCGAAACAGTAATTTCTTTTGTTTCTGAATTAGCAAGAGATGGTGTGAGATGTTTTGGCCACACAGCTAACAAAACGGTTGAAAGAACTATCCTTAATTGAATGAGAAAAGATGTAAAGTAAAGTTTAAGAAAGCATAACATAATTATATAAACTGACTCAACAACTTCATGAGATTTTAATTTTGTTTTTGTCACCCCAGATTGAATTATAATAAAAAAAGAACAAAAACTTATCTTGACTTTGCTTTTTTGCTGGGAAAAGTTATCCCCAAAAACCCTCATCCGGACTTGTTTGACGAACCAACTGCGGAGAAAGATATAAGGGCATAGTTGAGATTTTTGAGTAGTTTTTTCTCTCCTCTTTTACAACCTTGCTCACGACAAGATGCTAAGAGATCAATTTGAGAAATTTGCCAAACTAAAACTTTTAAGAGAAATGCCTACTTTCAAAACTATCTTTTTCCGAGGTAATTCGAATCAGTTGCTTCATGTTGCTTAGACCCTTACCTTTAAACAGGAGAGAATCTTATTGCTCGCAGAAAAACAGGTCACAACTCATCTATAGATAAACAAAGTGAATTTCCAACAAACAACTATCTTATCATCATAATCTAGAAAGAGTAGTAATTAGGAAAAAAACTAATTTAGTTAAGTGCAATGGTGCGACAGAATGGAATCCTTCGTCAAGACAGTGAAAGAATGATCCCTTGGGAGAATGTTTTGCATTTGAAAATGAATTTAGTTGAGAGTTGTGTTGAGCAAATGTAATGAAAACTTTTAAAGATATTATCTTTTTCACTTCAGTGCAAAAAGATGAGCTCAGTGAAAACTTGTTAAATATATTGCTGTATAGCTCAAACATCAGAGTTTCAAAACTGCACCCAAGATGATCTTGAAATGTTTTCCAGGATTTCTATTGTCTATAAGAGATCCTTTGAAATGATATGACGAGTGGGAATTGTAAGAGGCGCCTGACTTGACTCCCCTATTATCTTGGAGAGGTGGTCAAATTTAGAATTCAATACATGACTTGCTTTAAAAGAAAGGAAGGGAGACAAATACTCTATCTGCCAGAAAGCTCATAACCAGCTGAAGAAGACAAAGCCATCCTCGAGTTTCACGATAATGAAGCGACAATTTTGCTAAGCGTCAATCACCAACAGATGTGGCTCAAGACTCTCCTTCAGAAAGTCATAAATATTGGTCCCATGAATGAATGGAAAGCCTGCTTCAATCCAATATAAAGCTTTATAAGTATGTGTTTGTTGTAGAAAAATTACATGAAGGTTGATCCCAGATTTGAAAATAATTTAAGATGCTCATATCCTGGCTGATAATTCTTAGTTTTTGGCGACCCAAGGTCAGAGGCTACCCACAGCCCTCAAACACCTTGTTAGATGGTGTGAATACTCATAGAGTATGTCTTTTCAGTTATTTTCCACAAAAATATCTTCCAAACTAAAATTGCTGAAAATAAATTTTCCTGGCTCTCTCTGATTACAGATGTAAGCCTTCCCTGAATTAATAGAAAGTGTTTTTGTAGATTCCAAAGGGCCAAAGGTTTTTTATTGTTGTTTGTTGAATTAGTTGGAGTCACGATCCTGTTCTATTGTGGAAACTATAATAGGAACCGTTTATTAAACCAAGAACTGTTGCTTGCATTTTTTATGGAACGTGTTGCGCTACATTTTTGAGTTCTGGATAAAAACTAGATGGAGAAACATTCAGAAATATTGAGCTCCAGCAAAGCTACATTTGAAAGTTTCAAATTTGGTAATAAAAAGGATGAGACTCAACTTTAAAGAGTCAATTTTCTTGCACGATATAAACTTTTACAACTATGCAACAAAAAAAGATTTTCTTAATCTTATTTTGTAAAAAATATTGCTTATAATCTTTAATTTTCTTTCAGAAATAAGAGTTAAGGCAAAAAGAGACTGTCATTTCCAATTTTTTTTAAAGTTACCCTTTTTCGATTATTAAACATGGTCGCAAAAGTACCATTTTTAAACTATTGTCTCATAAATTTTAGGAATTTTTCTTTCAATTCTACAGATGTTAAAGGGATTCCGTAGAGACTTTTTTTCTCGACCTTTGTCCAAAAGAGAGTTTACTTTGAAAAAACTGTGGAAACCCCTTTTTCTCCAGAAGATCTGACTTTAAAGAAACGATTTTCTATGGAACAGTTTTCACTTCAGACTTTTCAAATAATACATGTCAGTTGATAAATCGATGCCAATTGAAAGAAGGTTTGAATATTCCAAACTTGAGTTCTTCAAATGACAAAAATGTATTTGGAAAGTTTCTCACCTCTTTTTTTCAATATTTTCCACCAAATGAACTCTTAACTCAAATTTTCTTTCATGGCCGTTCTACCTGAAATAAAGTTAACTTTGGATGAAACATCACAGAGATAAAAGAAAAATGTTCCATTAATCTAGTAAACTTCCTTTTGCAAGGTTTGTTAAAACTTTTTTCAAAGAAATGAATTCAACTGGTTGGTAGGGAAGATTAAGTTTTGCCAATAAAAACTTGTTCTGGTTTTTTCTCAGTTACTCACTGATTGGGGCCCGAAAGTTTGTCATTCGAAAAAATCCAAATAACATGTTGACAATTTGCTCATTTTTCAGTGGAGGCAAAAACTAAGAAGGCTTTGAATCCACACTCTGGATTATCTAGTTTTTGAAAAGCAATATTAATTAATTTAACTCATGCTTATAATTTGATTCAGTGGCATTCAATTAGGCTGGATATATGGATTTCAACCATCTTAACATTACCTGAGTAAAAATGAAAGATATATATTTTTTTCAGTTGGAAAGTAATCTAATAGAATAGAATTTTAATTTTAAGCTCAGAAAATTTGTTAATCATATGCAACCCAGTTCTAGCCATTCTCAATTTTTTTTTGCTGTGCATGAAGACTTTCAGAAGTTGCACGAAAACAGTCTCAACAAAGGCTTTTCATTTTGTTTCATTTGTTTTAAATTCTCTGTGGGAGGACTAAAAAAAACTTTTGAAATATTATACTGCATCCGTGATTTATTTGCATCTAACTTTTTATTGCGTACATTAAGAGGCCATCTATAATTGAACATATTATTCTTAGCTTTCAAAGTGAAGCCTAGGCACCTGTTGTTTAGTTACAAACAGAATAAATCAAAAACCTATAAAATACTTTTAAATTTTGTGTAGTAAATTATTTTTTATTTCTTACTTTCCAAATGTCTAAAGAAAGCACTTTCAGGCAAAGTTTTTTTCTATATGGGCTAGAAAATATAATGTACGAATTCTAATGTTTTCAGGGCTGAAGGGAACTTAAAAAACTAAAATAGACAGAATGATGGAAGCAAATGGAATAAATTTTTAACTTCTGCCACTGGTGAAAAAAGAAATACTTAAATTCAGTTTTGCCCAGAGAGGATATCTCATTTCTCAGACCATCAACTTTTTCTGTAAAAACCAGGCTTCAATAATGTATCAAAATACAATGGGAAAACTTTGTCCTTAAAAGCTTACAAGATAACCAGTTCTATCTATTTTTCCACACAAAAAGACCTTTTGTTTTGCCTGAAAACTATCTTTCTTGAGGTTGCATAATTGTAATAAAGACAAAGAAGTTGCATGCCTCAAAACGCTTAACTACTAGCCTAGAACGATAAGTGACCACTTCAAATTTTCTGTTCCGTTTCTCAGTGGATAGTGTACGGATATAACACCCAACATACCAGTAACTTATAAATAATTAATGACTTCTTTGCAGTGGAATTGCCATGAACATGCGATGAGGCAAATGACTGATAAGAAAAATGATGGTAGCCCCTCGTCAAAAAAATGGGAAACACTCAAGAAAGGCCAATGGCTAAAGGTTAATGCTTTTGTGGAAGTAAACAATTTGCTTTCAGGTTTATGAAAACCTCGGACCCCTGGGATGCATCTTCTATCTTTTCTTTGCAAGAAGGAAAAAAGTCTTCATAGAGAAAAAGAGATGATTTATCTCGAATGAAAACAAAGAAGCTCTCTGTGAATGCACAAATATATATATTTATACATTTTTGCTGAATACATGAGCCTATATTTACATCACCTTATGCTTTTTTTGAGACCAATGGAAGGTTATTTTTTTCTGTTGAGGTCTGATTTTAAATGGTCAACCTTCGTTCATCTATAATTTCATTCTAAATGCTTCAGACCACCAACAAGAATCGCTTTCCGCAACATTAATTTGGAAGGCCCAACATTCCTCTAAGCATCCGATTGTTTGCAAAATGCAACATTACCAGAAAAGCAAGCTTCTGCACGGTTGTTTTCACTATTTACGATAAAATAAAAATAGTTTCTTCCAGTTATTTTCTGGTGAGTTTTTTTTGGATGCACCTTTTAATTGGCCCATTTCAAAAGCTTTCCAAATAGACTATCAAAACCAACACAATTTTTTACTATGGCATTTTATCGGTAAAAATGAAGTATGACCAAGTAAAAGAACAAGTTCATTTTCCTTCGGTTTCCTCTTAACCATAATAGCTTGGTGAAATCTGAAAGAGGACAATCTCATCTAAAGTTGCGGTCGTTCGAAGCTCTAAGCCCACAAGAAGAGGAACAATTTATTTTTTTTGCTGC